>Ga0105103_10001627_pt1 | contig 12157 bp, 9 predicted proteins | sample PPLLaktember2015_2_FD_79107 | JGI IMG/M metagenome (GOLD analysis project Ga0105103, IMG submission 79107) | Freshwater sediment microbial communities from Prairie Pothole Lake near Jamestown, North Dakota, USA - PPLs Lake P7 Core (6) Depth... | ecosystem: Environmental > Aquatic > Freshwater >...
AAGGCACCTTAACCGGTGCGACCGAGAAACGCAAGGGCCGTTTCGAACTGGCAGCAAATCTCGGTGAACCGAGATTTGCTGATGTGAAAGGCCCGGGAAAGGGTGAGGGGGTGAATTCCGTGCGGAAACGTCACCGAAAAGTGGATTGCGAGAACCGATTGAGGACCTCCCAGCAGGGCGGATGGGTGCCAGGTGGGGGTAAAGGGCGCACGGGTGCACGCCCTCGAAGAGACAGGCAAACAGGCCGCCGTCACCTCCAGCAGGCAGCCGCTAGGGAGGTTTCAGCAGCGGAGGATCCAACAGATAGGTGAACATGTGCTCCCAGCTGCGGAACAAAAGGATGCGGAACGTGCAGCGCAGTTGATTCCAGAACTCCATGCGGCTGGTGAACTTTTCATACCGCAGCCGGTGGTAATACCGGTCGGTCAACTCCAGGATCTGGTGGACGTAAAAGGCCAGCAGGTTCAGGATGAAAAACACCATGGACAAGTGGTTGTTGCCGTGGCCGAAGTTGTGCTCGATGTGATAGCCTTGATTTTTCAAGGTGTTGAAGGTCTCGTTTTCGATCTTCCAGCGGCATCGGCCGGCCCTGACCATCTCTGCGACATTGTCGGTGTCCACGGGCAGATCGGTTACCCAGGAGTTCTGATAGGTGACCTTGTCCTTGACGATAAGCTGATGGTGGAAAAAATTCACATCGTCGGCTTTTGGGCTGCCGTTGATCGGCACCTGCTGGACCCAGCGGTACAGGTGACGGCGGCCTTTGATGTCCACGGTCTCCAGAGTGCCCGCCTCTCCCATGGCCGTGATCTCCTCGACGTATTGGAAGAGCACCTTGTGGTCTGCGGGTTTGGCCACCAGAATGAAAGACATCCCCTGGTCTTTGCATGCGGTGATGAAAGGCTGGTCGGAGTACAGCCCGTCGCCGACAGCCACAAAAGACAGCTTTGGATGGGCCTTTCGCAGTTTGACCAGGAGTCTTTTTGCTGCGTTGAGTTCACAGTCCTGTTTTTCGGTTCCGTCCCGGTTGGTGATCCCCTCGGGGGCAAGTGGCAGCACCTGGCGCATGTCCGGGTGCACGATGACGGCCTGCAGGATGCTGTGATGATAGCGGATACGGCCGCCTTTTTGCTGGGTCAGGCACCCCGGGCAGTGAAGCTTGTTGGAGCTGAAGTACTCGGAGCCGTCGATGGGAACCAGGTAGCGGTTGCCAAAAATCCGATAGTCCTCCAGGTGCTTTCCCCGCTGCAGTTGCCCGAGAAACCGGGCAAAGATAGGCTCCAGATCCTTGGGGTCGACCTCATCGAGCAGATCCCGCAGCTGGCTGTCTTGGGGGATATCCGAGACGGCGAACATCGAATGCAGGTTGCTTTTCTGGCAGGCCTCCTGGAGCCTGCGCTGGAAGGCGCACAAGGAGGGGTCCTGGAAAAGCATCATGGCAAAGCCGCTCATCAGACAGTCGTGCAGTGCAAACCGAAGCTTTCCGGGTTGCCGGACGTCGGGGATCTGTCGGAAGTGATCCGAGAGGATGTTTCGCAGAGCGGAAAAGCTCAGATGCTTTTTGACGTGCACGCGCCCTCGCCGATGAGCGATGTTGTAAGCTTCTGAGATTAATACAATATTTAGGGCGCGATGTCTAGATTCTTTTTTTACCAGTTATATCAAATGGTTATATGAATTGCGGAATTTTTCTTTACGAAAAATAATTCGCAGATTTTCTCTGAAGCCCCCATTGACGTGCTATTTTTCGTTCAACGAGAATTGCTGTCAGCCGGCGCGGGGCATCAGAGCTCTTCGGAGAGCAGAATGGCTTCCGCCACACAGCGCATGGATTTGCGGGTGTCCATGCTGCGCTTCTGGATCCAGCGGTAGGCCTCCGGTCCGCTCATCTGCCGCCGGCGCATGAGCACCTCTTTTGCCCGCTCAGTCAGCTTGCGGGTTTCCAACTCCTCCTGGATCACCCGGGTCTGGACCATCAACTCGGTGTTCAGAATCGCAACCGTCGCCTGGTTGGCCACGGTGGTGATCAGGTTGATTTCAGCCTCCGAAAAGCGGCACGGCCGGGAGGTAAAGCAGTTGAGTGCGCCGCAGACCCGATCGGCGTTGGCCCGCAAGGGCACCCCCAGCATGGAAACCAGCCCCAGGCGGCGGGCCATCTCTTTTTCCTTGAAGCGCTCGTCTTCCAGAACGTTTTCAATCTGAAGGGGGCGCTGATGGCTCACGACCCAGCCGACAACGCCCTCGTTGAGCCCTAATCGACGGTCTTTCACGTAGGCCGGTTCAATGGCCTGGGTGGCCTTGAGGCGGATAATGGGGGGGCTGGCGGTTTCATCCACCAGCCAGAGGGAACAGATTTCCACACTCATCACCCGTGCGGTCACCATTACGATCAGTTTGAGAATGTCCTCGATGAAGAGATCGGAGGTGATCGCCTGACTGATGTTCAATAGGGCCTTGAGATAGCTGTGGTAGGTTTCGGGCTTGTTCTGATCCATACGCGCACCACCCTCCGACAGAGAAAAAAAGCGCCCGCGCAGCTCGCAAGGCACGGGGTTGCGGCGGCCTTGGGAGGGATTCCATCTTAAAGATTTCATTTGACCAAATCAACGATATAATTTATAAATCATCGTTTCAAATAAATAGCATTCAGGCGCTGAGAAACCAATGGGAATTCAGGAAAGAAAAGAGCGGGAGCGGGAAAGACGCCGCCAGCAGATCATTATAGCGGCCAAACGGGTGTTTTCAGAAAAGGGCTTCAGCCGGGCAACGATGGAGGACATCGCCAAGGAAGCGGAATTGAGCCCCGGCACGCTTTACCTTTATTTCAAGAACAAGGACGAGCTCTACGCCTCGCTTTCGATTCGAATCCTGCAGTACCTTCTAATCCGGCTGGAGCACGTCGCCAAAGAAGCCAGCGCCTGCCTGGAGACCCGAATGGAAAATCTCAAAAAGGCCATGCTGGATGTCTACGATTTTGACCCCCTGGTGATCATCAACATGTTTCACCTGCAGTCCAGCGATACCCTGCGCAACCTGTCGCCGGATCTTCTGACGGAAATCAAGGACCTGTCGCGCAAAGCCCTCGGCAGCATGGCCAGAATCCTCCAGACGGGCATTCGGGAGGGCGCTTTCATCGACCGCCATCCCATCGCCCTGGCCGACATTCTCTGGGCGCTTTTCTCCGGCGTTATCCTCTGGGAGGAGAGCAAGAAAGTCATCGATGCCGACAAGGACTTTGTGCGCCCCACCTTCGAGCTGGCCTTTGATATCTTCGCCAGGGGCCTGCGGGCATCGAAGCCGGCCTAAAACAGCCGCGTTATTTCATCGACTTCGAAACAGGGCCAGCGGACCGTTCGCCCGCCGCGAAGTGCTTCAATGCCCTCCCCTGGAGTCAGGACCTCCCCGATAACGGCCACCGCGACACCGGCCGAGCGAATGGCCGCCGCCAGTGTGTCGACGGCTGCCGCGGCGCAGGTGATCAAAAGGCTGCCGGAACCGATCAGCCCCAGCGGGTCGAGCCCCAACAGACCGGTCAGCTTGCGGGTTTCGGTAAATATCGGTATCCGGTCCATGTCCACCCGGATGCGGTGACCACCCGCCTCCCCCAGTTCCTTGAGCGCCGCGGCCAGCCCCCCCTCGGTAACATCATGCATGGCGCTGACCCCCGGTGCGTCGGCGGCAATCCGGGCTTCGGTGATGATGCTGATGCGATCCAGAAACTGCCGGCAGACTTCGATTTCATCGGCTGACACCCCCAACGCCGCCAGCCGCCGCCCGAACTCGCGGGCGATGATGGCGGTGCCTTCGACCGCAACGCCCTTGGTGAGCAGCACGTGGTCGCCCGCGGCCATGTTGCGCTTGTCGACCAGACCGGCGCGCGTAACGGTCCCGGCCAGCATCCCGATCACCACCGGCCGCGTGACCGCATCGGTGATTTCGGTGTGCCCACCGCAGAGCGTAATCCCCCAGCCCTGACAGGTGGCCCGCAGTTCGTTCATCACCTGCCAGATTTCGGCCCCCGTTACCCCCCGGGGAAACAACAGGGTGGTCAGCAGCCAGCGCGGCACGGCCCCCGAGGTGGCGATGTCATTGGCATTGACCAGGACCGCATATTGCCCGATGGCATCGGTGGCAAAGGTGATCGGATCCGACTTGAGCACCAAAACCTCCTCCGCGGCCACGTCCACCGCGGCCGTGTCTTCACCGACGCCCGGCTTGACGATCATGGCGGGATCCTCAAAGGGCAGTTGGGCGAAAAAAGCCCGCAAAAGGGCGTTGGGCAGCTTGCCGCAAGGCAGCACGCGCCCCATGCCCAGGATCGGCAGGAGTTCCCCGAGGCTGCCGATCGTGAAATCGCTCTGCAGACGGAGGGCCGCGGAATGCTCACGGTTGTCCAGAAAAACGGTCACGGCCCCGGCCCGCTGACCGGCCTCCACGTCGAAAACATAATCCCCCACCATCATGACTTCTTGCGGTGCCACCCCCAGCGTCCGGGCCGCCAGCAGAATGCCGTCGGCACTGGGTTTGGGGCGCACGGGGCAATCACGGGAAACGATCAGGTCGAAATCGGCCGCGCCGAGCCCGTTGAAATTCTCCAGCGCGCGGGCTACCGAGCGGGCGCAGTTGCGGGTCACGATGCCCACCTTGAGGCCCCGGCTGTGCAGCTCATGCACGATCTGCTCGGCCTCGGAGTTGGGCACCGAGCGCGCTGCGGCCGCCACTTCGAAGCGCTCCAGGGCGTCCGCGGCGGCCTCGCGTTGTCCACCGGTCGGCAGGGTCTCGAGAAACTCGAGCACCGGCGTATCGGGGGGACAGCCGATTGCAACTTTGAAGGCGACAAAATCCAGGGCACCGGGCCGGGTCAGGGTGCCGTCGAAATCGAACAGCACCGCCCTGACCACAAACGGGATCGGGATCATATTTTATACGCTTCCTGATCAGCATCGCAAAGTAAAAAACATCACGGCGCCGGTCGCGATCACCCGACGGCAGGCTGCAACACCCTGGGCTCGAAGGCCAGGGTCGCAAAGTAATCCGCCGGGGTTTCTGCCCGCCGGATCAGTTCCACCGCGCCGCCGCTGCGCAGCAGCAGCTCCTTGGGGCGCAGCTTGCCGTTGTAGTTGAAGCCCATCGATTGCCCATGAGCGCCGGTATCCTGGATCAGCAGCAGGTCACCGGGAACGATATCCGGCAGCGGCCGTTGGATGGCAAACTTGTCGTTGTTCTCGCACAGGGATCCCACCACATCCACCACCCGTTCGTTTTTCCCCTGGGGTTTGCCCACGACCGCGATGTGGTGATAGGCGCCGTACATTCCCGGACGCATCAGGGCCGACATGCAGGCATCGACCCCGACGTAACGCCGGTAAATGTTCTTTTCATTGATGACGGTGGTCACCAGAACCCCGTGGGGCCCGGTCACGTAGCGCCCGCTTTCAAGAAAGAGCCTGGGCTGATACCCGTGCTGCTCTTCGAAAGCCGCCAGCAGGGCCGTGATCTGAAACCCCATCCCGGCAAGGTCGAGGGCTGCCTCTTCGGGCCGGTAAGGTATCCCGAGGCCGCCGCCGATATTGATGAATTCGAAGACAATCCCCAGCTCGACACTGATGCGCTCCACCTCCTGCAGCAGCATCCGGGCGGTTTCGACCATATAGTCGGCCTGGAGTTCATTGGAAACCAGCATCGTGTGGAGCCCGAAGCGCCGGGCGCCCCGCTCCCGCGCCGCCCGGTAAGCGTCCACCAGCTGTTCGTGGCTGACCCCATATTTGGCCTCCTCGGGCTTGCCGATAATCGCGTTGCCGCCCCGACGGGGGCCGGGATTGTAGCGAAAACAGATCAGGTCGGGCATCTGCGGGACCTTGGGGATCAGGGTGACGTCGTCCAGGTTGAGCAGGCAGCCGCCGTCGGCCGCGGCCAGCTGGAACTCCTCGAGAGTGGTGTTGTTGGAGGTGAACATGATATCCTCGCCGCGGGCGCCCACCTCGCGGCTCAACATCAACTCGGTGGCCGAACTGCAGTCGAAGCCGAATCCGGCTTGGCGGATCAGTGCCAGCACCGAAGGATTGGGGAGCGCTTTGACGGCGTAAAACTCCTGGAAAAAGCGGGCCCCGGCAAAGGCCTTTTTGAGGGCCTGGCAGGTTTCCAGGATTCCCTTTTCGTCATAAATGTGAAAAGGGGTGCCGAAATAGGCAACGATCTCCTCTATCCGAGGGGTCAGGCGGTCCTTGAAATCAGCGGACATGGGCATGCGCGTACCTCCTGGCGGGTGCCAAAGGTTAGGCCGGGATTTCCGGCGGAATCTGAAAGGTTTCCTTATAGGTGGTCAGGGCGATACGGGTCAGGGTGGCGCCGATGCCTTCGAGCGGGGCGATCTGCTCCCGCAGGACCTGCCCCAGCTCGCCGGTCCCGCCGACCCGCAGTTTGAGAAGATAGGCATCTTCCCCTGAAAGATAATGGACTTCCTGGACCGCCGGGATGGCCGCCAGGCGGCGGCCCAGCACGTCGTCACCGCCGGGACGGTTGCTTCTCACCGACACGAAAGCGACCATTTCGCGCCCGAAGTGCGCCGGGTTCAGCCGCACCTCGTAGCCGTCGATAATCCCCAGCTTTTCCAGCTTGCGAATCCGCTCCAATACGGCCGAGGGCGCCATGCCCACCTTGCGGGCGACCTCCACGTTGGGGATGCGGGCCTTTTTCTGCAGAATCCGGATGATCTGAAGGCTGATTTCATCAATCATTCTTTTTCCCCACATTTTTTTCATTCATTATTCGTGATATATGCATTAGTCAAGCCTTTTATATATATAAAATTTTTATATAAAGAATAATATGCGTTCAGTCACCCTGGCCCCCGACCGGCGGACCGCCGAGTTTTCACTTTACATTTCCAGCGGTATTCATTATTAATTTAACGTATCGATTATTTTCATAAACCCACTCCATAGACCAGCTCGACGACCGCCACCGACCCATGGGGGAATGTCCCTCGACCTTGCAGCTCTGATCCGGATCCGCCAAACCGAACGACAAGGAGGAGACCCATGACAAAAGCAATCAGGCGAATTTCATTGGCAGTCTTCCTGGCGGTGACCCTGTCCGGCCTTTTCCCGGCTATGGCCGTGGAACCCATCGGCATGGGAATCACCACCGGCGGCACCAAGGGGACGTATTTCCAGTTTGGCCTCGACCTGCAAAAGCTGCTCAAGCCCGAGGGGTTCGATCTTAGCGTTTACGATTCCTCCGGGTCGGTGGAAAACATCTTCTCCGTCTACCAGCGGCCCCGCACCCAGCTGGGGATCGTGCAGTCGGACGTCCTGGCGTTTGTGGCCAAGGTTCAGACGGACCCGGTGCTGCAGCGCATCGCCAATCGCATCAAAATGGTGTTTCCCCTCTACAACGAGGAAATTCACCTGCTGGGGCGCAGTGATATATCGGAGTTTGACGATCTCGCCGGCCGGCGGGTGGCGGTCGGCCAGGATGGCAGCGGCACCTATCTTACCGCCAAGCTGCTCTTTGAAGTATCCGAGGTGGCCCCGGCGGAGATGGTCAGCATCGGCACCGACGAAGCCTTGGCCGAGCTCAAGGCGGGCCGCATCGACGCCATGTTCTACGTGGCGGGCTACCCGGTGAAACTGTTCCGGGAAGGGGTTGCGGCCGCAGACGGGCTGAGCCTCGTGCCGATTCTGAACAAGAACATCCTGGAGTTTTACCCCGCAGCCGAGATTCCGGCCGGTACCTATGAGTGGCAGCCTTCCGCCGTCAAAACCGCAGCGGTCAAGGCCGTGCTGATTTCATATGACTTCCGCATGGCCAACTGTGAATACGTAGGGCGGGTGGCCCGCATCATCGCCGACAACCTGGCGTGGCTGCGGCAAAACGGCCATTCCAAATGGCAGGCGGTGGATATCGACTACCCGCTCAAGGGATGGGAGCAGTACGATTGCGTCCAGCAATCCATGGGGCGTGCCGTGCCCCAGAAGGCCAAGCCCCCGGCTGAAATCAATCCGGTCCTGGATGCCATCAAGCGCATGCTGTAGCGCCGGCAAGTCTTGCCGCCCGTCTTTTGGAACGGCCCACCCCCGGTCTCCGCAGCCGGAATCGAGGATGATTCGCGTCATGTACCTGGCTTACTACAACCTCAGCGCCAAGCCGTTCCAGATCAGCACCGACCCGGCCTTTCTGTGGCTGGGCCCCAAACACCGCGAAGCCCTCTCCACCCTGCGCTACGGGGTGATGGACAACCGCGGTTTTCTGCTGCTGACCGGAGATGTCGGCACCGGCAAGACAACGCTGATTCACGCGCTGCTGAAAAGCCTCTCCCAGGAGGTGGTGGCGGCCACCGTCCCCGACCCCGGGCTGGCACCGCTGGACTTCTTCAACTATATCTCCCGGGGGTTTCATTTCGGCACCCGCTTCGCCTCCAAGGGCGACTTTCTGGACCACTTTATCGATTTTCTGGAAACATCCCACGCGGCCCACAAAAAAGTTCTGCTGATCATCGACGAGTCCCAGCGCCTGAAATCCGAGCTGCTGGAGGAAATCCGGCTGCTGTCCAATATCGAAAAGTTCGAAAACAAACTGCTGAACATCTTTTTTGTAGGTCAGAACGAATTCAACCAGTTCCTGATGCTGCCGGAACATAAAGCCATCCGCCAGCGCATCACCATCAACTATCATATCGCCCCCCTGAGCGAAATCGAAACCGGGGCCTACATCCGTCACCGGCTCAAGGTGGCCGGCGCCCGGATGGAGATCTTCGATGGCGACAGCATCGCTGAGGTGTTCCGTTTTTCCAACGGCTACCCCCGGCTGATCAACATCATCTGCGATCATGCGATGCTCACGGGGTTTATCAAAAGCGCGGAGGTCGTGACCGCGGCCATCGTGCGCGACTGCGCAGCCGACTTGACCCTGCCGCGACACGAAGTCCTTCAGGCGGAAGTCGCCGCGACCCGCCGGCCGGCAGCAGCGCCCGCCCCCCCCCGCCAGCCGCAACCGGCTGCCCCCATCTGGAAGGTGCGCTGGCAACGACCCGCACTTCTGGTAGCGCTCCTCGTGGCGCTGCTGCTGGGCGCCTTGCGGCTCTACCCGCACGGCTTTGAACGACTCAAGAGCTTGTGGCGCACCCAGCTTCAGGGGACGGCGGCCCGAACCGCTGCCCCCCCACCGACAAAAGTCGTTCTCGAGCCGCCCCCACCGGCCGCGGCACCTGCCACCCCGGTGGGGCCCCCTTTAAAACCGGCACCATCGCCCACCCCGGACAGCGCAGCACCGCCAGCCACAACGACCGACCCGGCTCAAAGCCAACAACCGCAGCCGGCTGAAAAGCCGCCACCGTCAGAGGCGGTTTCCCCGACGCCACAACCGCCCGCTGAAACCACCCTCAGCACCGAGGCGGCCGGCGAAGCCCCTCAAAAACCGCTGCCGGCCGTGACGCCCGAACCGCAACCGACACCCGCTGCTGCAAACGAAGACGAGAGTAGCGCGCAGGATCTCAGCGCTGAAGGGGACCGGCAGCCGGCGGTCCCCGAAAGCGCGGCCGAAACGCTGCCGGCAGGCGATGCCAGCGCGCTGTCGGATCCGGGGGACATCATCGACTGGGTATTGGAAAAAAACAAGCGGAGGCAATAGTGCGGCATACCGCCACCCGCCGCTGGGGCGTGGGGGGCAGGCCGGGGGAAGCGGCAGGCAATCGGGAGCAGGCGGCCCTTCCACACTCAAAAAGCGGGTCGCGGAGTTGACCAGGCAGGCAGCGTTTGAATGCGAATTGGATCGAGACGGTCAGCGGCGAACAGCCCTGACCGCCCCGCACTGCCCATCGGCCATCTGATCCACGCGCCAGTCAGTCTCGTTGCGCGAGGAGACCACATCCACCACCCGGCTCCAACCGTCCGAATAGCGGGTGTAGCTTTTGGATGTCCAGTACCATTCCGCCCCGCCGGAGGCCGGAAAAAAGGGCGCCTTTTTGTAGATACCTGCCAGTTCATCGGCGCTGGGCAGACGCCAATCCGAAAAGCCGCCGGCGGCAAGGCCTGCGACATATTTCGCGGCGGCTTCGTAATCCAGACATTGGCCGGTGTCAGCGCGCGAGTCGAGCAGACACCAGGTCAGACCGGTGCGGGTATCCAGCACGGTTCCGGGCTGTTTTTCCAGGAACCGGCCGCCGGCGGCAGCCAGATCGGCGCGCAGCGCGCTGACCGCCACGCGCCGCTTGTCCTCCAGGGCCTGCTGTTCCAGAACGGCGATTTTTTCATTGATCACCGGCCGCAGACTGCTGCTGGGGTAAGCTTTGAGATAGTCGGCGTAGACGGCCCGGGCGCCCGCCAAGTCAGCGCCGGCCGCCGCCGCTCTGGCAGCCAGACGGGTCAGGACCTGCTCCCCCCGCAGGTTGCGCTGAAAGGTGTCCTGCAGGCCTTCGATGGCGGCTGTGCGGGGGCTTTCGGGGTAGAGGTCGATAAACCGCTGGCAGAGGGAGACGGCCGCGGCCCATTGGTCCTGCTCACGATACGCTTTCAGTTTTTTTTCTAAGGCAAGATAATACTCCTCGCTCATGTCGCCCAGACGCCTGCGGACCTCATCGCGGTGCCGACCCTGGGGGTGGGCCTCGAGGTAGGCCTGGCAGGCGGCAACGCGCTGGTCTACTTCCGCCAGCACCCCGGCCTCGATCATCCTGAAGGCCTCGTCATCGAGGGCCTTGGCCGCCGCGTGCAGGCGGTCGTTGAGGGTTGCGGCGCACGGACTGCCGGCATACTGCCGGCTCAGCGCCTGGTAGCGTGCGAGCGCCTCGGCAGGCCGCGCCGCTTCGGCCTGGGCGTCGGCCTCAGCAACAGCCTGACGGCACGCGCCATCTTCCAGGCTCTGCCTTACGGCCAGCAGTTTTTCTTGAATCTCCGGCGTGTATTTGCCCCCTTCATGGGCGGCCAGATAATTTTGGAGCAGCATTTCTTTTTTTGCGAGTTCCGACTGCCCGTCAACACGTGCAATCAGCTCTCCGAAATCGGCCTTGGCGCGTCTGGCACCGAGCATCCAGGCCGAACCGCCGCCCACCGCTGCCAGGAGCAGGATCACGGCGAGGGACGCCACCAACACCCGCTTCAGTTTTGTGGCGGTTTTTTTGGGTGTCAAGACCTTCCAGTTTTTCTGCTGACAGTAGTCCTCGATATACGCGCGGGCCTCATCGCTGTCCATGCCGTAGTTCACGGCGGCCTTGACCAACACCTCGAAATACTCCGGCTTGATTTCGCCGTCCAAACCGGCGACATCGATGTCGGCGTTCAACGCCGTCAGCTTTGAGCGTGCTCTGGAATAGTCGTAAGACTGGCGGCTCTCATCGGTTTTAAAAATCTGCAGACACTGCCCGGCGAGGACCTCACTGGCCGTTGTGGCGGCATCCTTCCTTGCGATCTGGCGATAATGCGCCTCCACCGCATTCGCCTTGGCCTGGAGTTCCTCCAGGGGGGCCCCGTTGGAAGCGTTAAGAAACTCGTAGAGGGATTTTTTGCCGACGACCTTCAGATTTGCGAGGATGACCTTTTCAATGGCTTTGTCCAGCGGCTTGGGCCGCCCCTTTTGGTTGTCACCGCCCTTGCGGATGGGCACCTTGACCCGTTTGCGAACCACCTCCTCGCTGATGGCCAGCTGTTTGGCGAGCTTGGCGACGTCCTCTTCAGTCACATAGCCCTTGCTGGCCCGGATGTTGAGATGCTTGTCGAGCTGAACGATTTTTTCCTTCTGCTTTTGCCGGATGCGGTTGCGAATCTTGGTTTCTTCGGTCCCGTGCAGTTCGGCCAGCTTGAAAATTTCTTCTTTGGTGATGTAGCCTTTGCTCATCCGAATCTCGAGGTGGCGGTCGATGTCGGCAAATTTTTTGGCGTCCCGCTCGCGGGTCAGCTCAAGGGCGGCTTCGGCTTCTTTGTTGCGGAGTTCAGGCGCTGACATGACCCGTCGGATTTCGGGGATCAGACCGATGTACTTCTTGGCCAGGATGGCCTTGGTGGGGTGATTGCGAAAAAGACTCCAGCGGGCCTGCATTTTTTTGATGGCGGTTTCGATCTGATGCAGATCCGTCTCGGGTGGATCCACCGGAAGCTCCAGCAGCAAATAAAAGTTTTCCCTCTCCATAGACTGCCTCTGTTTCCAGTTCTCTTGCTTGGCCACC
>Ga0105103_10001628_pt1 | contig 12156 bp, 8 predicted proteins | sample PPLLaktember2015_2_FD_79107 | JGI IMG/M metagenome (GOLD analysis project Ga0105103, IMG submission 79107) | Freshwater sediment microbial communities from Prairie Pothole Lake near Jamestown, North Dakota, USA - PPLs Lake P7 Core (6) Depth... | ecosystem: Environmental > Aquatic > Freshwater >...
AGGCCGAGACGATGAGAGAATTGGTGGCGGTTCCCGCCTGATGAAACAGCCCAAGCCCGTGTTCGTGTGCCAGGAGTGCGGCTCGCAGTCGCCCAAGTGGCAGGGCCGCTGCCCTGACTGCAACGCCTGGAACTCGTTCGTGGAAGAGCGTGTGGTCGAATCGGCGGGCCCCTCCGCCGGCACCCAGGGCCATCGCTACGCGATCGGCGCGGCCTCCCACGGCGCGATCCGCTACGCCGACATCGAGGCGAGCCACACCGATCGCCTGTCCACCGGCATCGGCGAGTTCGATCGCGTGCTGGGCGGCGGTATCGTCCCCGGCTCCCTCGTCTTGCTGGGCGGCGAACCTGGCATCGGCAAGTCCACGCTGCTCCTGCAGGCCACGGCCAACTTCGCGCACACCGTGGGTCCCGTGCTCTATGCCTCGGGCGAGGAATCGGAGCACCAGATCAAGTCGCGCGGCGACCGTCTGGGCGTCGGCGACGCGCCGCTCTATCTGCTGGCGGAAACCTGCATCGAGCGCATTCTCGAGGAAGTCGGCCGGGTGAAGCCGAAGCTGCTGGTCGTGGACTCCGTGCAGACGGTCTTCTCGCTGAAGTTCCAGTCGGCGCCCGGCAGCATCGGGCAGGTGCGCGAGGCGGCCACGCAGTTCCTGTTCACGGCCAAGGGGCACAACATCCCGACGTTCCTGGTCGGGCACGTCACCAAGGACGGCAACATCGCCGGTCCCAAGGCTCTCGAGCACGTCGTCGACACGGTGCTCTATTTCGAAGGCGAGCGGCATCACTCGCACCGCGTGGTACGGGCGGTGAAGAACCGCTTCGGCGCCATCAGCGAGCTGGGTGTGTTCGAGATGACCGGCGCCGGCCTGAAGCCGGTGCCCAACCCCTCGGCGCTGTTCCTGGCCGAACGCCCGCTGGCCACGCCCGGGTCTGCCGTGCTCTGCTGCCTCGAGGGCTCCAGGCCCATCCTGGTCGAAGTGCAGGCCCTCGTCAGCACCTCCAGCTACGGCATGGCCCGTCGCATGGCGGTCGGGCTGGACCAGCACCGGCTGACGCTGCTGCTGGCGGTGCTCGAAAAGCGGGCCGGTCTGCACCTGGTGAGCGACGACGTGTTCGTCAACATCGCCGGCGGCATGGCCATCGAGGAACCGGCGGCGGATCTCGCGATTGTCTCTGCGGTCGCCTCGAGCCTGCGCAACCGCCCGGTGGCGGCGGGCACCGCCGTATTCGGGGAAGTCGGGCTCGGTGGGGAGATCCGGGGGGTGCCTCAGGCGGCGCTCCGCATCCGCGAAGCCGAGCAGATGGGCTTCACCCGCATCGTCCTTCCGGCGGCGAACGTGGACGTCGCGGCGGTCCAGTCGGGCGACGATGGGGACCGGGCCGAGCTGGTGGGTGTGCGATCCGTCGGCGAAGCCCTGGACGTCTTGCTCGGCTGAGCCGGTGTAAGCTCTCTCAGGCCATATTCAACCCCCAGCACACTTCAGTGGAGAGTCCGTCCGCTCCCTGAGTCGACGGGACCGGGCGCAAACGTTGAGACGTTCGGGCTGATGGCAGCTCAACTCGAGTGAACCGCGGGGCCAAAGGAGCGTTCGTGACGAGCACGGCGACAGCAGAAGAACCGAAGAAGGCGCGGATTTCGCCGACCACCCAGATCATCCTGGGGCTGATCATCGGCGTGATCACCGGCTACATCGTCAGCATCACCAATCCGGACGCCTCCGAGTCCATCAGGCCGTTCGCCCAGCTGTTCATCCGCATGATCCAGATGATCATCGCGCCGCTGCTGTTCGCGACGCTCGTGGCGGGCATCGCGGGAGCGGGCCACTTCAAGGACGTGGGCCGCATGGGCTTGCGAGCCATCATCTACTTCGAGGTGGTCACGACGCTGGCCCTCCTCATCGGCCTGCTCGCCGTGAACATCATGCAGCCCGGCGTCGGCCTCACGCTGCCGGCCCCCACCGGGCCGCCTCCCATCACGGCGCGCCCGCAGTCGTGGCAGGAGATCATCCTGCACATCTTCCCGACCTCGGTCTTCGACGCCATGGCGCGCGGGGACGTCCTGCAGATCGTCATCTTCAGCATGCTCTTCGCCGTCGGGCTCAGCATGCTCGGCGAGCGCGGCCGGCCCATCGTCACCTGGTGCGAGGTGCTGGCCGAGACCATGTTCAAGGTGACGCACATCATCATGCTGTACGCCCCCATCGGCGTCGGCGCGGCCATCGCGTACACGATTGGGCGGAGCGGCCTCGGGGTGCTGTGGAACCTTGGCTACCTGGTCCTCACGCTCTACGTGGCGCTCACCGTCTTCATCCTGGTGGTGCTGGTGCCGGTGATGCTGCTGTTCAAGATCCCGATCGGGGGGTTCGCGCGCGCCATCAAGGATCCGGCGCTGATCGCGTTCTCGACCACCTCGAGCGAGGCGGCTCTGCCGCTGGCCCTGGAGCGGATGGAGCAGTTCGGGGTGCCCCGACCCATCGTCTCGTTCATCCTTCCCCTCGGCTACAGCTTCAACCTCGACGGTTCGACGCTCTACCTGTCGCTCGCGGCGATCTTCGTCGCCCAGGCGGCCAACGTCGACCTGACCGCCGGGCAGCAGGTCACCATGCTGCTGACGCTGATGCTCACCAGCAAGGGGGTCGCCGGCGTGCCCCGTGCGTCGCTGGTGATCCTGGCGGGTACTCTGGCCAGCTACAACCTCCCGCTCGAGGGAATCACCCTGATCCTCGGGGTGGACGCGATCATGGACATGGCGCGCACCACCGTGAACGTCACCGGCAACTGCCTGGCCTCGGCGGTGATCGCCCGGTGGGAGGGGCAGTTCACGCCAAGGGACATGCGGACCGTCCAGAGTTGAAGGCCGGGGCGCGGTGCGCTTGACCTGTGGCTCACGGCGGCTTACCTTTGCCACTAGTCATCCCGGCGTCATACTGGAGCGTCACGCGTCATGGCCTGGTTCATCCTTGCCCGCCTGCTGTTCACAGCGGCGGTCGTGTACTCGGCGTTCCTGCTCCGGCCTCTAGGGCCGTCGCTCGTCGCCAACCTGCTCTTCGGCTTCGGCCTCGCCCTGCTCGCAGTGGTCTTCGAATGGCTGCTGCGCGACACGGCGGTCACCCACATGGCTGGAGCGCTCGTCGGCGGCGCCGTCGGCCTGGCGCTGGCCAAGGGCATCGGCGCGGCGCTGTTCTGGGCCGATCCTGGTGATGCCCGGGTGGCCTTCCTCCACAGCTTCGTCCTGCTGCTGTTCCCCTATCTGGGGCTCGTGGTCGGCGGACGAAAGGGCGAATGGCTCGAGCCGACGCGCCTGATGAGCCTGTTCCGCGCGACGGGGCCGGAGCGCGGCTACAAGATCCTCGACACCTCGGTGATTATCGACGGCCGGATCGCGGACCTGTGCGATACCGGGTTCATCGACGGCACCCTGGTGATTCCGCAGTTCGTGCTGAAGGAATTGCAGCTGGTGGCCGATTCCGCCGACTCGATGAAGCGGAACCGCGGCCGGCGCGGGCTGGACATCCTGCAGAAGGTCCAGAAGATGACCGGGGCCGAGGTCATCATCTCGGACGCCGACTTCCCCGAGGTGCGCGAGGTCGACCTGAAGCTCATCGAGCTGGCACGCACCCTCGGCGGGAAGATCGTGACCAACGACTTCAATCTGAACAAGGTCGCCCAGCTTCGCGGCGTGCAGGTGCTGAACATCAACGAGCTCGCCAACGCCCTCAAGCCCGTCGTGCTGCCGGGCGAGATCATGAAGGTGTTCATCCTGAAGGAAGGCAAGGAGTACAACCAGGGCGTCGCCTATCTCGACGACGGCACCATGGTCGTGGTGGACAACGCCCGGAAGATGATCAGCAAGACGATCGACATCGTCGTCACCAGCGTCCTGCAGACCACCGCCGGGAAGATGATCTTCGGGCGGTACCTCGACCCCAGCCAGTCAGTACAGCCACACTCCGACGAGCGTCCACGTTCGCGTTCGCACGTGTCGTCGTCGGCACCATCGGCACCGTCGGGACCGTCGGGACCGTCGGCCCCAACCGCGCCGACGGTGGCGCCCGCCCCGACCGCGTCAGGGACGCCGGTCTCCGAGCCGTCGCCGAGAGCCGCCGCGACGCCCCTGGCCGGGAAGTAGTGCGGACCGCAGGCGTCTGAGGTGTTTCATCTCGCCCGCACCGTCCTCTTTCTGATCCCGGCGATCGGGATCTACACCGTTGTCCTCGGCATCCTCTCCATCGGGTCGAGCTACTTCGACCGCCGAGGCTACTTCGCACATCACTGTGCCCGGCTGTGGTCGTGGCTCATCCTCGCCACGACCGGCGTCGAGGTCGAGGTGCAGGGACTGGAGCGGCTCGAACGCGGCAAGACCTACGTCTTCGTCTCGAACCACCAGAGCATCTACGACATCCCCGTGCTGTTCTGGTGGCTGCCGTTCCAGCTGCGGATCATCGCGAAGGAGTCGCTGGGCCGGTTTCCGATGCTCGGCCCGCACCTGAAGCGGACGGGACACATGCTGGTGGATCGTTCACGCCCCGACCCCAAAGGCGTGTTCGACTGGGCCAACGCCCTCACCTCGAAAGGGCTGTCGCTCATCGTCTTCCCGGAAGGCACGCGCAGCCCCGACGGCCGGGTGGGGATCTTCAAGGGTGGGAGCTTCTACCTGGCGATGCAGGCTGGACTGCCGATCGTGCCGTTGTCCATGATCGGCAGCCGTCACGTGATGCGGAAGGGGGAACTCACGACGAAGCCCGGACACGTGACGCTGATCGTCCACGAGCCCATCGTCACGATCGCGAACTCCGACCCGCCGACGCGTGACGTTCGCGCCCTGGCGAATCGTGTCCGCGCCGTCGTGCGCCCGCCTGCTGATGCCGAGGCGCTGGGTGACCAGTCCCCGAGAGAGACCGAGGCGCCGAGCGAACGCTAGGCGGAGGCTTCGCGGCTTCGGAAGGAGCGCACCAGTTCGTAGAGGAGCGGCAGCATCGACACGCCGACGATGCCCAGCACCACGAGTTCGAAGTTCTCCTTCACGACCGGGATGTTGCCGAACACGAACCCCGCGCCGACACAGATACCCACCCACAGGATCGCGCCGATGACGTTGTAGACGGCGAACGTGCGATACGGCATGTCGGCGCCGCCGGCGACGAACGGCACGAAGGTGCGGACGATGGGGACGAATCGCGCCAGGACGACGGCTTTGCCGCCGTGCTTCAGGAAGAATTCGTGGGCGCGCGCGACGTGCTGGCGCTTCACCCACCGGTGGATGCCCTTGGTCTCGTCGATGATCCCGTCGCCGAGGAAGCGGTGCGCGATTCGGCTGCCGACGGCGTAGTTCACCGCATCGCCCAGGACAGCCGCCACCACGAGGACGGGGATCATCACCTCGATCCGCAAGGCCGCGGTCGCGGCCAGGGCGCCGGCCGCGAACAGCAACGAGTCGCCCGGGAGAAACGGCGTCACGACCAGGCCGGTCTCCGCAAAGATGATGGCGAACAGGATGCCGTACACGACGGGCCCGTACTGTGAGGCCCAGAGTGCGAGCTGTTCGTCGGCGTGGAGAAGCAGGTCAATCATCGCGACTCAAGTCTAACGCACGCAGTAGAATGCGGCCCGTGTCCAACGAGCACCCGTTTGCCATGGCGGCCGAACTCGCGCCCATCGTCGGCCCGGGCGTGCTGTGGTGGGACGAGGCCACCGTGGTCGAGCGGGCGGCCGGCCTGGATCCGTTACTGGCGGAAGCGGAGCAGAAGGTCCGCGCGTTTCCGCCAGAGGAATCGGCGGCTGTTCGCGGCATGTACAAGCGGCTCGGCCTGGACCCCACCAAGACCCGGCCGTCGAACGAAGCGCTGCTGCGGCGCATCCGGAAGGGCGGCACGATCCCTCGTATCAACGCCATGGTGGACGTCGTCAACTGGTGCTCGGTCGAGCTGCAGTTGCCGTATGGCCTGTACGACCGTGCGCAGATGCGGGGAGCCGTGACGCTGCGTATGGGCCGCGAGGGTGAGGAGTACGCCGGCATCCGCAAGGATGTCGTGCACGTGGCCGGGCGCCTCATCGTCGCCGATGACGACGGCCCCTTCGGCAATCCGACATCGGATTCGGCTCGGACGATGGTGACGACCGCCACTCGCGACGCGCTGGTCGTGGTGTATGCGCCCGCAGACACGTCAGCGTCCCGCCTGACACGGGTGCTCGATACGACAGCGGAGCGCCTCGCTCTCAGCTGCGGTGGCCGCGAGCGCGCGCGGTGGCAGGCGTGACGTCTTCCGCACCGGTGGTGTCGGTGGTCATCGCCGCGGGAGGGCGTGGCGTCCGGCTTGGCGCGGACCTGCCCAAGCAGTTCCTGGAGATTGGTGGGCGCTCGCTGCTCGAGCGCAGCATCGAGCGCTTCGCCACGCACCCCGCCATCGCGGAGGTCGTGGTCGCCCTGCCGGCGGCCTTCGTGGACGCCGTCGGGCATCGCATGCGCGCGCTGGGGTGGCCGCACGTCCGCTGTGTCGAGGGTGGGGCCCGGCGGCAGGACTCGGTGGCGAACGCCGTTGCTCACGCCCGCGCCGACGCCAGCATCATCGCCATTCACGACGCGGCACGGCCGTTCGTTTCGGCGGGGCTGATTGACCGCACCATCACCGCTGCCGTCGAACACGGCGCGGCGATCGCCGCACTCCCGGTTCGCGACACCGTGAAGCAGGCGGGCGGTTCTCGTGCGGATCCGTCACGGCCGATTGTCGCCACGCTGCCGCGCGAGGACATCTTTCTGGCCCAGACGCCGCAGGCCTTTCGTCGCGACGTGCTCATCCGCGCGCTGGAGGTCGGTCGCGACCTCGGGCTGGAAGTCTCTGATGAAGCGATGCTGACCGAGCGTGCGGGCTGGCCCGTGCACCTTGTTCCTGGCGAGGCCGCCAACATGAAAATCACGACACCCGAGGATTTCGAACAGGCGCGGGCGCGCCTGGAGCCCGCCCTGCGAGTGGGTACCGGCTACGACCTGCACCGGCTGGTCGAAGGGCGCCCGCTGATTCTGGGCGGCGTGACCATCAGCTTCGACAAGGGGCTCGAGGGCCATTCGGACGCCGATATCGTGTGCCACGCCGTCACCGATGCGGTCCTCGGCGCCGCGGCCGCGGGTGACATCGGACGTCTGTTTCCGGATACCGACCCGCAGTGGAAGGGGGCTGACAGCCTCCACCTGCTGCGGGGCGCCGTGAGCCATCTGGGGCGTGAGGGCTACCGGGTCTCGAACGTGGACGTCACCGTCATCGCCCAACGGCCGAAGCTGCTTCCGCACCTGGACGCGATGCGAGCCAATCTTGCCGCCGCCCTCGAAGTGCCGCTGGCATCTGTCAGCATCAAGGGCAAGACCAACGAGCAGGTGGACAGCATGGGACGCGGTGAATCGATGGCCTGCCACGCGGTCGCGCTGGTAGTGCGACAATAGGCCGGTCGGATCCTGATCCCTGATTCCTGCATTCAAATGAGAGTCCGCTTCGCACCATCACCGACCGGTCACCTCCACGTGGGCAACGCCCGCACGGCGCTCTTCAACTGGCTGCTGGCCCGCGGCCACGGGGGAACTTTCATTCTCCGAGTCGAGGACACCGATCTGGAGCGATCCACTGCCGCATCCGAGCAGATGATCCTGGAAGATCTGCGGTGGATGGGGTTGCAATGGGACGAAGGCGTAGAGGTCGGCGGAGACGCCGGTCCCTATCGGCAGTCCGAGCGCTTCGACATCTACCGCGAGCACGCCGATCGCTTGATCGCAGCCGGCCATGCGTACTACTGCTTCTGTTCGGCAGAGACGCTCGACGCCGAGCGCAAGGCCCAACTGGCAGCCGGGCTGCCTCCGAAGTACGCGGGCACGTGCCGGGCGCTCTCGCGCGAGGCCGCCGGCGAGCGCCGTGCGGCAGGGGAGCGCGCCGTCATCAGGATGAGGGTGCCGGCCAACCGGGAGGTCAGCTTTCCGGACCTGGTGCGCGGTACCGTGACCTTCCACACGGATGTCATCGGCGATCCGGTCCTCGTTCGATCCGACGGCATCCCGGCCTACAACTTTGCCGTCGTCATCGACGACCAGCTCATGGCCGTGACGCACGTCATCCGCGGCGAGGATCACATCTCGAACACGCCCCGGCAGGTGCTGCTCTACGAGGCGTTCGGATGGACGGCGCCGCTCTTTGCCCACCTGTCCCTGGTGCTCGGGCCGGATCACGCGCCCCTGTCGAAGCGGCACGGCGCCACCTCGGTGGCGGAGTTTCGCGCGAAAGGGTACCTGCCCGAGGCCCTCGTGAACTACCTCGCGCTCATCGGGTGGTCGCCAAGGAGTTCGAAGTTCAAAGTCCAGAGTGCAACGTTGAGCGAGGGAGAGGACCCGGCCGAGGAACTGCTGCCGGCCGACGAACTTGCCCGCCGCTTCAGGCTGGAGGACGTCTCGCACAGCGCTGGTGTATTCGACGAAAACAAGCTGGCCTGGGTGAATCGCCACTACTTGAAGGCGCTGTCGCCCGAGCGATTGGTGAGCGAGGCGCTGCCCTTCCTGCGCGAGGCCGGACTGGTCGTGGGAGAGCCCCAGCCCGCTGCCCGCTCGTGGCTGGAGGCGGTGCTGCCGCCGACGGCCGCGTCGGTGGATCGCCTCAACCAGATGGCTGAACGTCTTCACACCGTGTTTCATTTCGATGCCGCCGCGGTGCTGTCGCACGAGGCACTCGGACGAGAGCTCCGCGAGCCGGGCCCCCGCAGTGTCGTCATGGCTCTCGCGGAGGAGTTGGTCTCTGGCCCACCGCTGGTGGATCGCGAGACGTTCCGCGCAGCCGCGACCCGAGTGAAGGATCGCACCGGGCAGAAGGGCAAGGCGCTCTTCCATCCGATCCGCGTGGTGCTGACCGGCGCTGCCGAAGGCCCCGAGCTGGATGTCGTCGTTCCGGCAATCGAGCGTGCCGCCGCACTGCCCGATGGCAGCGGCCTGGCGATGGTGATCGGATGCCGCGATCGCGTGCGCACCCTGGCGGCGCGCCTCGCCACGCTCGATGCCTGATGCCGCCCCGGAGACGATTCGGCGATAGAATGCCCGCCTCCAATACTCGCCACAACCTAGCGTCGGGGGTCCGAATGAGCCGTCAGGTCCGCCTCGTGTCGATCGTGCTCGTTTCCGTGCTGTCGGTTGCCATCGTTGCTGCCAGGCAGGCACGGCCTGCCGCTCCAGCCGCGATCGACGTCACCGTACAGGAAGGCACGTCGATGTCGGTGTCGGTGTCGCCCGATGGCCGCATGCTGGCCACCGACCTGCAGGGTGGCATCTGGACCGTGCCGGTCGCGGGTGGGGCGGCGCGGCGCGTTACCGGCATCTACGACGATGCGCGTCAGCCGACGTGGTCGCCGGACGGCAAGTGGATCACCTACTTCGCGTACAAGGACGGCGGCTACGACATCTGGGCCGTCGCGCCAGATGGCACCGGCTTGCACAGGCTGACCTGGGGCCCGTTCGACGATCGGGAACCGGTGTGGTCGCACGACGGCACGCGCGTCGCGTTTTCGTCGGACCGGGGCAACCCGCTCGGCAGCGACTACAACATCTGGATCCTCGACACCCGCTCGGGCGAACTGCGCCAACTGACGAAGAATGCGGCCGAGGATTCGATGCCCAGCTGGTCGCCGGACGATCGAGAGATTGCGTTTGCGTCCACGCGTGAGAGAGGCCAGTCGATCTGGGCGGTATCGGTCGCCGATCTGACGGAACGGAAGCTGGCCACGGTCACGGGTGCCCGTCTGGACGCGCCGTCGTGGGGCCCTGGCGGTCAGGTGGTGTATCACGCCACGGCGGCCAGCTCGAGCCGCTACGAGCTGGATGGCCAGGCCATGACGGGCACCGAGAACGTCTTTGCCTTCCGCGCCTCGTGGGCGTCGCCGAACGAGTTCTTCTATGTCTCGGACGGCAAGATCCGCCGTCGCGCCACTGGCACGGCGACCGCGCAGACCGTGGCCTTCTCGGCGACGCTGCAGGTGACGCAGCCGCAGTACACCCGCCGCGTGCGCGACTTCACCTCCACCGCGCCGCGCAAGGCCCTCGGCATCGTGCGCCCCGTGATCTCGCCGGACGGCAGCCAGATTGCGTTTGCGGCAGTGGGTGACATCTACGTCGTTCCCGCGACGGGCGGCAAGCCGATCAACCTGACCAACGACTCCGCGCTCGACACCGACCCGTCGTGGTCGCCCGACGGCGGCAGCCTCGTCTACTCGTCGGACAAGACGAGCCCGCTCCTCCAGTTGTGGATCCGAGACATGAAGAGCGGGGAGGCGCGTCAGGTCACCTCGCTCGGGACACAGCCGCAAGGCGCTTCGTTCTCGCCCGATGGCAAGAAGGTGGTCTTCTTCAACGTCGACGGCATGTGGCGCGTCGCGCAAATGTCGATCCTGGACGTGGCCACCGGCACGGTGACGAAGATCCACGACACGCTGCCGCAACCCGGCGCGCCAGCCTGGTCTCCGGATGGCGCACGGGTGGCACTTGCCGCCGTGGCGCCGCTCAGCACGCGCTTCCGCGAAGGCACCAACCAGATCCTGACGATCTCGACGACCGGTGGCGCCGACGAGTGGCACATGCCGACGCCGATGATGGGCATGGACACGCGAGGCGGCGCCGGGCCGGCGTGGTCTCCGGACGGCACGAAGATGGCGGCGGTCTACGAGGGCACGCTCTCGGTGTGGCCGGTCTCGCATACCGGGGCCCCGCTCGGCCCGCCACGGAAGGTGACCTCGGAGAGCGCGCACTCACCCTCGTGGCAGGGCGACTCGCGGCACATCCTCTATCAGTCGCTCGATACGCTGCGCATTCTCGACATCGAGACCGGCGAGGCCCGCACCGTGCCGCTGGATTTCCAGTGGACGCCGTCCATCCCGACCGGACGCACCATCGTCCACGCCGCGCGTCTGCTCGACATGACCAGCTCGACGCCCCGCACCAACGTGGACATCGTCATTGCGGGCAATCGCATCGAGCGGGTCGTCCCGCACGCCGATGCGAACCACGCGGGCGGCCGAGTGGTCGACGCGTCCACCGGGACGGTTCTGCCCGGGCTCGTGGAATTCCACTCGCACCTGCAGAAGGACTACGGCGCGGCGCAGGGCCGCGCCTGGCTGGCGTTCGGGGTGACGACCGTGCGGAGCCCGGGCAACACGCCGTACGAGGCGGTGGAAGATCGAGAGGCCAACGAAGCCGGCATTCGTCCCGGTCCGCGCGTCTTCGGCACCGGCTACCTGATGGAGTGGGGGCGCGTGTACTACAAGATGGGCATCGCCATCTCGAGCGTCAGCCAGTTCGAGATGGAACTGCAGCGGGCCAAGGTGCTCGAACACGATCTCATCAAGAGCTACGTCCGCCTGCCGGATCCCCAGCAGAAGCGGATGGTGGAGTTCGCGCACAGCATCGGCGTGCCGGTCGCGACGCACGAGATCTTCCCGGCGTCCTTCGTCGGCGTGGACAACACCGAGCACACCTCCGCGACCAGCCGCCGCGGCTACTCGCCGAAGATGGCCACCCAGCAGATGGCGTACGACGATGTCGTGCAGCTGTTCGGGAAGAGCGGCCGCATCTTCTGTCCGATGATCTCCGGCGCGGGCGCCCGGCGCCTGTTCGAGCTGGACCCGGCGCTCAAGTCCGATCCGCGCTTCAAGCTGTACCCCGAGTGGATTCAGCGCCAGGTGGCCCAACAGCCGACGGCGGCCAGCCCCGGTGGCGGCGGCGATCCCCGGGGCGGCAGCGGCAAGATGGTGCTCGATGTGATGAAGGCGGGCGGCCTGGTCGTGGCTGGCACCGACACGCCCAATGCGGTGAACCTGCACGGCGAGCTGATGGCCTACACCATGGCGGGGATGAGCGCGTTCGACGCGTTGAAGACCGCGACCGTCAATCCGGCGAAGGCGCTGAACCTGAACGCCGGAACCATCGAAGCCGGAAAACTGGCCGACCTGATCATGGTGGACGGCGATCCCCTCGCCGATATCGCCGCCACCGCGCGGGTCCGGCGCGTCGTGGCCAATGGCCGGGTGTTCGAGGTCGCGGATCTGGTGAGCGGCGCCCCCGCGCCGACGGCGCGGCAGGAACGCTGAGAAGAGAGTTCAAAGTTCAAGAGTTCAAGAGTTCAAGAGTTCAAGAGTTCAA
>Ga0105103_10001630_pt1 | contig 12153 bp, 11 predicted proteins | sample PPLLaktember2015_2_FD_79107 | JGI IMG/M metagenome (GOLD analysis project Ga0105103, IMG submission 79107) | Freshwater sediment microbial communities from Prairie Pothole Lake near Jamestown, North Dakota, USA - PPLs Lake P7 Core (6) Depth... | ecosystem: Environmental > Aquatic > Freshwater >...
AGGGTGAGCGCGAGGGCGGTGGTGGCAAATCGCATGGCGGCGGTCCTTACTTGAACGAGGCCGGCTGCGTCTTCCGCCACGCGTCGTAGCGCATGCGCAGCGTCTTCACCGGATTGAGATTCTCGCCGGGGCGAATCTGCCCCGGTCCGTTTTTGGGGCCGGGCTGCGCGACGTTGATGTACATCGCGTACTTCCCGTCGTTGTGCGAGGCGCCGCTGGTGTCACCCGGCTCGGCCATCAGAATGTAGGCGACGTGCGAGGTGCGGCCGTCGCAGGCAATCGCGGGCGCAGTGCCATCGCTCGGCCACGGGGGACACGTGCAGCGGCTGTCGCCGCCAGATCCGTCCGCGGCGTCCATCGCGGCCATCACGCGATCGGTGATCGCACCCTTCGTGTTCACGAACGCCTGGACGGCATTCGGCACGACCAGGCCCGGCCGCAGGATGTTGCCCTGGATCGAGTAGAAGATCTCGGTCCCGGGCACCTGCCCCTGGACGTCCTGCGACACATATCCGTTGCCCAGACCGGAGTGACCCGCGGTCCGCCCCTGCAGATCGAGCAGGCCGAACTGCCGGCTCTGGAAGGCGGGATCCTCGCTCAGCATCTCGATGATGCGGGTCGGATCGGTGCCCTTCTGCAGCTCGGTGAAGACCAGCATCTGATTCTTGTGCGTGCCGTCCACCGCCGCCTGGCAGGCCGCCACGCCCTTGCCGGGCACGACCACGGCCTGGACGCCCATCAGGAACTGATCGTCGCGGTCGACGCACGTGGCGGACGCGATGACCACGCGGCCGGTGCTCTTGTCGACGGCGATCACCGACCAGGTGGCAAAGGCCGAGGAGGGCAGCGCCATCAGGGCCACGAGCAGGAGGAGGGTGCGTCGCATGCGGGAGATTGTAACGGGGATTGGAACGGCGCCGCGTGAAGGGCGCTAGAATCCCGCCATGAGCGCCAACAACATCCTGCTCGCGCCGGTCAACGGCGCCCAGCATCACGAGGTCGCCGGAGTGCGGATCGACGTGTCGCCCGCCGGTGATGGCCGCATCAAGCGGGTGATCTACCCGGTGGGCTTCCGCTGGTCCCGCGACATGAAGCGGATCAGCGGCACCGACCGCTGCATGTTCGCGCACGTGGGATTCCTGCTGCAGGGCCAGGTGCACGTCGACTATCCGGATGGCTGCACCGTGGAGTTCCGCGCGCCGCAGGTGGTGACCATCGAGCCGGGCCACGACGCGTGGGTGGTGGGTGACGAGCCCGCGATCCTGGTGGAGTTCGACTTCAAAGGCGATACCGCGTTGCGGTTCGGGCTGAAAGGCAGTCACGTACACGCGGCTGAGCCGGAAGATTAGACCGGCAGACGGGAGAACCGGTGCCCGGTGTCCGGTATCCGGTGTCCGGCAGACGCACAACGGCAGACACAGACCGCGCTCGGGGTAGACGCGGACAGGGGGCACCGCGCAACGCGGCGTGGCGGCCAGCGGCACTGGTGTCGGCAGCTTGAATCGGCCCACCGCCAACGGTCTGGCAGGTCGCCACGACGCCTCGCCGGATCGGCCCTGCTGCCCGCCTACCCGTCTCCCGCCGGCGGCCTCCCGACCCCCGACTCCCGGCTGCGTCTCCCGACTGCGTCTGCCGTCCTACTTCGTCACCGCCACCGTCACCATCCCATCCGCCGTCAGCGCGCCGTCGTCGGCGCGGACGCGGATGACATATTCACCGGCCGAGTGGAACGTGGCGCGCACGCTCACCTTGCCGTCGGCGGGCAGGTCGGGGGGCGTCCACAGCGGCGCCCACGGCGAGTTGCCGCCGGTGCGGGTGTCTTCCCACGACGCAATCTGCGGCTGATCGAAGGTCACGCCGCCCGCACCGCGATAGACGAACCAGCTGGCGTGCAGCCCGACCACCTTACCCACCGTCACGCGCGAGGGCGGCAGCGTCAGCCGGCGGGCGCGCAGCGCTTCGATCTGCGCGCGGTTCGCCGCCGACAGCGTGCTCGATGAGCCGACGTTGCTGACGGCTGCGCCGGCACCCACCGCGCGGGTCTTCGGAATCCCGTCGTCAACGACCACGGCCACCAGCGTCACCGGTTCCCCCACCTTCGCGGAGAGGCGCTTCTGGCCCTGCACCTCGAGTGTCGGCGCCTTGTTGGCGCGCACCTCGGGACTGCTGCTGCCGGCGCCGAGCGCGCCGGTCTCCGACGCCCGCACGACGCCGTCGATGCGATAGTCCGGCACGAGGCTGGCAAAGGCTTTCTCGGACTTGCCCTTCGTGGTCAGCGTCCAGACGAGCTCGTCCTTCTCGGTGAAGCCCTTGGGCACCGGCACCCGGAACACGAAGCGGTTCCGCCGCGGGAGGAAGTGCGTGGGCTGCCCCTGGTCGGCGCCGCCGATGCTGAAGCCGTTGTCGGGACCGACCGGGACGTCGAGCTCTTCTTCCCAGTTCCGGTTCATGTAGCCGAACACGAAGAACCGCGATCCGTCGGGATCTTCTTCCCATCCTTCGTAGGCGGGCGAGACGTTCTGCCCGCGCGAATAGGTGAGCGATTGGGCGCCCACTGTCGCATGAGCGGCCAGCAAGCACACCCCCAGAACCATGACCCGTCGCATTGTCTCGAGCTCCCCGTGCCTACTGTTGCGGCCGCGCGACGGCATTGGTGGCCGGCTTGGCCGGCGGCTCGATGTTGCAGAGCGGACACCCGATCATCACGGAGCTGCGCGACAGCTTCAGCTTCTCGCGCCGCGCCTTCATTTCGGCCATGAACTGCTCGTCGGTGAGCGACACGCGGTTGCCGAGATCGATGAACATGTTCGCCACCGAGCGGTTGCCCGAGCCCTGCCAGTTGCGCGGGTCCGGCACGTTCTTGTTCTTCGGCGAGTTGTCCATGTAGCCGATGATGTGCAGCACCGATCCCTTCGGCAGCAGCGGCGCGTGGTCATCGTCGTAGTCGTAGCCGCGTACCCAGTTGTGGTCGTAGCCGACGCAGTTGATCGTCTGCACGGTGTAGCCCCAGATGGCCTCGAGGCACATGCGCGCACCGGGCGCGTGCAGGTGGGGTTCGAACGACAGGATCTTGGTGTGCTCGGTGAGCACGGCGTAGGCGTGCAGCTGCTGCCCGGATTCCATCGCCTTGATGTCGATGTCCACGCCGTTGCCCAGCGACACGCGCGAGGTCCGGTACTCGGGCTTGTAGCCCTTGGGCATGAACTTGAAGCCGATCTCCAGCCGCGCCCTGGTGTCGCGCCCGTTCGAGTGCAGGTGCACCGAGTCGGAGATGACGTAGGCCCCGGCCTTCAGCAGGCGCGCCGACTTCGGATCGAAGAAGTCCGGCTCGCGGCCCACCTCGTGCACGGGCCAGGTGGTCGTGCCCGGGCTGACGCCGGTGAGGGCCGCGAGGTCGAAGGGATCGGCCGGATCGGTCGCCTCCTGCTGATCGAGCGGCCGGGTATTCCAGATCATGTGGTGGAAGACGTAGCGGCCGCCAACGGTCTCGCGGCCGGTGCCGGAGGAGCCGACGTCGTTGACCTCGCGCACCTCCACGGCCGACACGTAGCGATCCTCGGTCAGGCCCGTGGGCGTGGGCGCGATCTCGCCCCACCAGTCCGGCGCGCCGGCCTTCACCGTGATCTCCTCGGTGCGGACCACCAGGTCGGGCTCACCGATGGCCCACTTGGTCCGGTCGTTCCACACGCGCGCGGGCGGCATGTCCGCGGCGTTGCCGCGGGGAGCGCCGCTGTCCACCCAGCGGCCAATGGTCGCGATCTCGTCTTCGCTCAGTGACGGGTCGTTCTTGAACTTCTGGATGCCGAGCTCGCGCTCGACATACCACGGCGGCATCACGCCGGCGTGCGGACCGATGCCGGTGCGCTGTTTGATGGAGCGCGCCCAGGGCCGCACCTCCTCGTAGGTGGACAGGGACATCGGCGCAACGCCGTCCTTGCGGTGACAGCTCTCGCAGCTGCGCTGCAGGATCGGTGCGATGTGCTTCGTGTAGGTGACCTCGGGCGCCGTTGCCGCGGGCGCCTGCTGATCGCCGTTCACGGAATCCGCCGCCAGACGCGCGGGTGACCCGCCTGCGGCCGCGATCACGGCCGCCGCGGCCATCCCCAACACGAACCGTCCGCCCCTGTGCTGTCCAGCCGCCATCGCGTCACTCCTTGAAGGGACCGCTCCCGACCATGGCCCAGGCGGGGCCGGTGCGATTGTAGGCGCGCGGGGTTGCGTTGTCGACTGCGGAACCCGGGCCGTGGGATACAATCCGCCCGCCTATGAGCCGCACCATTGCCCCGCCGCGAGTGCTGAACATCGACGACCTCCGGCGGGAGGCGAAGCGGCGGCTGCCACGGGTGGTCTTCGATTACATCGACGGCGGCGCGGAGCGTGAGCGCACCCTGGGCGAGAACCGGCGGGCATTCGAGGACGTGCTGTTCCGGCCCCGATCGGCAGTGGCCACCCGGCACTGCGACCTGTCGACCGAGGTCCTGGGCACGCGGCTCGAGCTGCCATTCATGCTGGCGCCCGTCGGCAGCAGTCGCCTCTTCTACCAGCGCGGCGAGGAAGCCGCGGCGCGCGCCGCCGGCAAGGCGGGAACCGGCTATATCCTCTCCACCCTCTCGGGCTGCCGGCTCGAGGACGTGAAGGCGGCGACGACCGGGCCCGCGTGGTATCAGCTGTACCTGGTGGGCGGCCGCGACGTGGCGCTGTCGGCGATTGCCCGCGCGAGGGCGGCCGGTTATCGGGCCCTCGTCGTCACCATCGACACACCGGTCGCCGGCCTGCGCGAACGCGATCTCAGGAACGGCATCAAGGAGCTGCTCTCGTTCAACCCACTGCAGATGTGGCCCTACGTGTGGCAGATGCTCTCGCGGCCGGGGTGGCTGGCGTCGTACCTGGGCGACGGCGGTCTGATGAACTTCCCGAACATCGTGCTCGCCGACGGGCCGATGGCCTATGCGGACGTGGGCGCCGCCCTCGAACAGTCGATGGTGTCGTGGGACGACTTCCCCTGGATCCGCGAGGCCTGGCAGGGCCCCATCGTCGTCAAGGGGGCCCACACCGCCGATGATGCGCGGCGCGCGGTGGATGCGGGGGCGTCGGCGGTCGTGGTGTCGAACCACGGCGCCCGACAGCTCGACGGCGTGTCGCCGACCATCCGCGTGCTGCCCGAAGTGGTGGCCGCCGTGGGCGGAGAGGTCGAAGTGCTGCTGGACGGTGGCATCCGCTGCGGCGGCGACGTGGTGAAGGCGATCTGCCTGGGCGCCCGCGCCGTGCTGATCGGCCGCGCCTATGCGTACGGCCTGGGCGCCGCCGGCGAGGCCGGCGTCACTCGTGCCATCGACATCCTGCGCACCGATGTCGTGCGCACGATGAAGCTGCTGGGATGCGGGTCCATCGGCGCGCTCGACCGCTCGTTCGTCGATCCGCCTGCCCACTGGCTGTCACGGTGCGAGACGCTCTGACCCTCCGGCCAACGTCAACAGCTCGTCCACCTCGCGCTGCAGGTCCGCGGTGAGCGGCGACGGCCAGCGACGGCGCAGCACGTTGGCGACGGTGTCGTAGTACCACAACGTGCCGTCGCGCCCGCCCTTGAACCGGGCCCACACGCCCTCGCCCACCGAAAGGTAGTCGCGGATGATGGCGCGCACGTTGTGCAGCTTGTCCGCGGCAGACACCAGGCACACCGACGCGGACGCCACCTCCAGATGCGCCAGGTAGGCCTCTTTGCGCTCCTGCCAGAGTCGCTTCTGCGAGGGGTCTTCCACCAGGCTGTCGCTGCACCCGAACACGATGTCGGCCACGGCATCGCCGAACTGCGCGCGGATCTCGGCCAGCATCGCTTCCCCGCCGCCGTCTTCCACCGTGTCGTGCAGCAGGGCGCCGATGGCTTCCTCGTCCGTCGCGCCGTACTCGAGCGCGATGGCCGTCACCCCGAGCACGTGGGCGATGTAGGGAATGTCCGTCCCCTTCCGCGCTTGCCCCTGGTGCACGCGATTGGCCAGCAGGAGCGCCGATTCGAAAGCATCCATGGTGTGTCCTATCGATCCCCGGTCTTCAACAGCCCGACCATCGGCACACCGTCCACGTCCGGCATGTCGAAGCCGAGCAGGCGCGCGATGGTCGGCGCGATGTCGATCTGACGCAGCAGCGGCAGCGGCACGCCCGTGCGGATGCCGGCGCCAGAGGCGATCAGCCCGGTATGCATCCGCGTCTCGGTGGGCAGGAATCCATGCGCGCCGCGCCGGGTGGTGCCCACCAGCACGGTCCCGCCCGTCACGCCGTCGGACACGTAATAGCCTTCGGCCGGCTCGATGAAGAACGCCGCTTCGGGATACGCGCCGAGCGCGTCCAGTTCGGCGCGTGAGACGACGCGGAAGATGCCGCGGTAGCGGCCCTCGGCCAAATTGGTGAACGCCTGTTCGATGCGGGTGGCCAGCGCCCGATCGTTCGGGTCGCGCAGCCGGATCGCGGTGGCGTGCGAGGCGGCCTGCCACTCGCTGACCCGTCCGTTCTCGTCCGTCTTCAGCCAGCCGCCCTCGCGCAGGATCACGTTCGGCTGAATCAGCGTGTGCACGCGCGAGAAGCCGTGGTCGCCCGACACCACGAACCCCGTCCGCGCGCGGATACCCGCGTCCTCGGCCGCGCGCACGATGGCGCCGACGTGGGCGTCGATGTGTTCGATGGCCGCCCTGGCCGCCGGAGAACCGGGACCGTCGGCGTGCTGCGCCGTGTCGGTCTCCATCAGGTGAATCATCAGCAGGTTGGGACGTGCGGTGCGGATGATGTGCGTGGCCATGGCGGCGGTGAAGCGATCGCGCTGCACGGCATCGCGATTGTCGTTCTCGCCGAAGCCGCCCATCTCCTTCACCACCGCGTCGACGAGCCCGGGCGTGGAATCGGCCCGGGCGCGCGCCAGCCACGTCGAATCGCGCGGCGCCTGATTCGACTCGGGAAACAGCACGTCGAACGTGGCGCCCACCGTCACCGGCCAGGACGCGCCCGCGGTCTTCAGCCCGTTCGCCTTCGCGAGGTCCCATACGGCCGGCGCCTTCATCGCCGCTCGCTCGTAGTACCACACCGGCGATCCGATCGGCGGATCGAAGATCGTGTTGCTGACGATGCCATGACGCGCGGGAGAGACACCGGTGGCCATCGAGGTGTGCGAGGGATAGGTCATCGAGGGATGGCTCACCTGCACGCCTTCGGCAAACGATCCGGCGTCGCGAAGCGCGGTCAGGTTCGGCAGGTTCAGCCCCTCCCGCGCGGCGTCGCGGTACATGGCTGGCCGGAACCCGTCAATCGAGATGAGGATGACGTGGTCGGCGAGCCGGGCGGCGGAGGCCGCGGGAGCAGCCTGCCGGCGCGCCTGGGTAGGTGTGCCTGAAACGAGCGAGGCCAGGACCAGCGCGACGAGCAGGAACCGTCTGGAGATCATCGGCTCATTATGCTCGCCGCTCGGCTGGCCTCGCCGGCGTCACTCCTTCGGCTTGATGCCGGACCGCAGCTCGCGTTCCGCGACCAGCCAGAAATCGACGTCGCTGCCGCCACGGGCGCGATGTTCGAGCGAGAGGAAGTAGGCGCGCACGCGGATGTCCTCGTCGGTCACGACCAGCACCACGTCGGAGGTGGGGGTCTCGACGATGGCTTCCTGCGACGGCGCCACGACGACCGGCAAGTCCGCCTTGGTGGTCCGAGCCCGTGCCGCGCGCGGTGTGAGCGGCGCCAGGTCGGAGGTCTTCGGCTTGGCCGCACCACCGGCGGCGGGCTTGGCCTTTGACTTGACGACCGGCTTCGGCTTCGGCTCGGCCTTCGATGCAGGGGCCGGCTTCGCAGGCTCCGTCTTCGCCGCCAACTCCGGTGCGACAGGTGCGGGAGCGGGTGCACCCTTGGCCCTGGCGACGGGCGCCGCGGCCATGACACGCGGCACAGGGGTAACCTCCGGCTGTGATTCTTTCGGGGTACGGGAAACGGGGGCGGTTGAACGGGTCGACTTCTTCGAGCTCACGTGGCTGTGTCCTTGATGCGGTTCACGAAATTGCGTATTTCCTGATCGTAGCACCGAGGGGTAACACCTGCGCAACAGCCTCGACGACCCTGGGATCGGGCCCGGCACCGGAGCGGTGGCGGGCGCGCGGCTTGCTGCCATCAGTCCTGCCTCAGGACATCCCGTTGTGTTCTGGCCGCGGCCACGTCTCGCGCCGTGCGGGCTCGGACCATCTCGGTTTCGGAGGCGGCTTTCGCGGCCTCCGCGACGGAGCGGCGGGCGGCCTTCTCATGCTCCCGGGCCTGATCGAGCTGCCGCTCCAGATCCGCCACCTGTTCGTGCGCGGCATCGGCCGCCGTGCGGGCGCGCGCCTCCTCCCCGCTCTGCTCTTTCGCCTCCCGCGTGAGCGTTTCGAGGCGCGCCTCCAGCTCCTTCAGGCGCGCCTCGACCTTCTCGAGTTCCTGCGCCCGTCGTCGGGCAGCAGCCTCCCTGGCGCTCTCGCCACGCCGCGGCGTCTCTGGGGCGGGGGCGTGGGCGGCGGGCGCCTTCGACGAGTGCACGAGCGTGGGTCGGCCGTGGGGCGTCGGCTTGCCGGAGGGGCTGGGCTCGTCCGCGGGTCTGGAGCCGCCTGGGGCGCCGGCCTTGTCCGCGGGACCGGTCTTTCGCGCGGACGGACTCTTCGAGCCGGCGCGGGGCGGCACCGCAGCCGCGGCCGCGGCGAGCGCGCCGAGACCTTCGAGGCCGCTCGCCTGCAGGTCCTTGGAGAGCCGCCCCGGTGCGGCGTCGGAGACCGCGCCGGAGGCCAGCGCTTCCACCGTGCCCGAAATGCGGTAGTGCGTCTCAGGTGCCACGGTCTTCGGGTCGCCGAGCGCGGCGACGGCAGCGTCGACGACCGCGCGGACGGCTTGACGCCGCTCCTCAGCGGCGGCGCGCACGTCGGTCTGGCCCCCGCCCGACCACGTCAGATGCGCGTTCTTCAGGCGCGCACCCGCCTCGAGCATCGCCTCGAACGCCGGGCGGTTGGTCCACCACACCTGGTTCACCGCCCAGGCGGTGACGCTGGGTTTGGCGAGCGCTTTCACCCGATCAGCCGCCGCGCGGTCGCCGCCCTTGCGCAACTCGGCCGCCAGCGCGTTGCGATCCGCGGTGAACGCCTCGAGCGGCCCCTGATAGAGCGCGTCGATGGCGGACTCGATCTCGCGGTCCGCGTTGCCGGTGGTCGCCATGTGATGAGTCGGCGTTGCCCGCCTACCGCCCGATCGTCGTTGGCGGCTCCTCCTTCACAGACACCTTCACCAGGCTGGTCGTCCAGCAGCAGCCCGTCGCGCCGCCCCCCGGTCCCGAGAGATCGTTGGCGGTGACGTGCAGCAGGTAGTCGCCGGGCAGGCCGAACGTCACGGTCGTTGACGCCTTGCCCGCGTACGGCTCCCCGGCCTTGCCGCCCTTCAGCGTGGTCATCTTCTCGTGGTCCTTGGCCACCGTCACCTGGCCCGGGCCTCGGTACTTGCTAACGACCAGTTCGACCATGCGCGGTGACGCGCTCAACGGGGCGTTCGATCCGCTCGAATACAACCCATCGTCTTCCACCCAGAACTCGAGGGGCATGGGCTTTCCGGCGGTCGCGGCCCGCTCCACGGCGGTCGCGAGGGTGCCACTGGGATTCTGAATCGCCGGCCCCTTTTCCGAGAAGCGCAGGATCGGCGGGGTGTTGTACTTGCCGCCCGGGCTCTCCTCGGAGGCCCGCTGGGGCGTGATGTTGTAGTCGGGGCTCCGGTGGAACGGCACGCGCTGGGTGACGCCGTTCACCGTGAGCACCCACCACAGCTTCTCGTTGGGCGGGGTGTCCTTCGGCACGGTCACCGTGAACATGCCGAAGCCGCGGTTGGGCAGGAAGTGCGTGGGCTGCCCGCGATCCGGGTCGCCCGGCTCGAAGTGGTTGGCGGGCCCGATCGGCACCTCCACTTCCGCCGTCCAGTTGCGGTTGTAGTACCCGATGAGGAACGTGTGCGTGCCATCCGGGTTGGTGTACCACCCGTCGTAGGCCGGCGAGATGCTCGCTCCGAACGCCTTTTTCGGCGAACTGGGCAGCATCAGACCCTGGGCGGAGAGCATCGCGCCGCCCATCAGCGACGCGACCACGACTGCGGTTGCCAGGCGAAGAGCCGTCTGTGACGTCATCGGAGTCTCCTTCGCCCTGCTACCGTCGCTCCACGGTAGTGGTCGACGGCTTGTGCTTCTCGAGCCATGCCTGATACTCCGCATCGGTCAGGTAGACGACGTTCATCCAGGCGTGGGCCATCTCGTCCACCGTGCGGTCGCCGTAGCCGACCCACTGGTCGGGGTCTGGGTTGTCCTTGTTGTTCCGCGTGTTGTCGTAATACGCGGTCACGTGGATGATCGTGCCCTTCGGAAACGCCGGGGCGGCATCGTCCTCGTAGATGTAGTTGGTCATCCAGTTGAAGTTGAAGTCCGACACGTAGCTGATCACCTGCGTCCGCCCGTCCGGCAGGATGGCTTCCACCTGCATCGCCTTGCCGCGGAGATGGAAGTGCGGCTGGAAGTTGGTGATGATGGTGTTCTCCTTGAGCACCGTGAAGCCTTCGGTGTAGGCAATCGAGTTCGGCGGGATGTCGAGCCCGGCGGTGCCGTTCTTCAGCCCGGAGAAGCCAATCAGGTAGCTGCGCTTGGTCGGCTCCTGGCCCTTCGGGTAGAGCCACAGACCGATCTCCGACGCACTCGTGATTTCTTCCCCTGCGGCGTGGATGTGCTGATCCCACGAGATCTTCTCGCCCGGCATGATCAGCTTCCCGGTCCCCTCCATGAAGCGGTCGTAGCCCTTGCCAATGGCCCACTCCATCAGCTGCGGGCGGCGGTTGATGAGGTCGGCTGCGGAAGGCGGCTCGGCCGACTGTCCGGGCCGCACGGTGCCGGTGTTCACGGCCGCGACGTTGTCGGGGTTCAGGATGTGATAGGCGATGGAATGGTGGAGGATCTTGCGGCCCTGGAGGTTGGCGGGCCGGATCTCGACCATCTTGACCCAGCGCGGCTCGGTGATCGGGATCTCGCTGACCGGGCGCCACCACACATCCTGGTGCACGGCCGGCATCGTCTGCATCGGCGCAGTGATCACGATGTCGGGCGGGCCGTGTCCGTCGCGCTCACCCTGCCAGTACAGGCCCTTGGCGATCGGCTTCGGTGTGAAGTCCGCCGGGTTCCCTTCGGGCGCACCCTGATCGACCCACGCCACGATGGTGGCGATCTGCTCGTCGGTCAGCGACATGTCGTTCTTGAACTTCTGGACACCGACGCTCCGGTCGATGTGCCAGGGCGGCATCTGGCGCGACAGGACACGGGCCTTGATCGACCGCGCCCAGGGCCGCGAGTCCTTGTGCGTCGCCAGCGACATCGGAGCAATCGAGCCCGGCTCGTGGCACGACTGGCACTTGGCCTGGAAGATGGGTGCGACGTCCTTGGAGAACGTCACGGCCTTGGAGGGCTCTGCCGCGTAGGCTGCTCCAGAGGCGAGCAGGCTGACGGCGACGGTTGCCGACAATATGAGACAACCCTTCATACCGGCTCAACTCCTTGTCGTTGGCGAGTGACGAGAAATCGCGGCTGCTGCCGGTACCTCGGCAATAGCGTCACGTGAAAGGCTGTTGAAGCATTACTCGTGCCACGGTGACGCCAACGATCTCAGCGCAAATCCGAGCGGCGCGGCGGCGGTCTGACGCAGATCCGGCGCGGACTGGGCGATTCCCGGCGCTCGCTCACGCCGCCCGTTTGCGCCGGGCGCGCATCTTCGTCATCGCTTTCACCTCGATCTGACGCACCCGCTCACGCGTCAGCGACAAGCGGCGGCCGATCTCCTCGCGGGACATCTCGCGCTCGATTCCCAGCCCGTGCCGGAGCCGGAGCACTTCCCTCTCGCGGTCCGTGAGCGGGCCCATTGCCCGCTCTACTTCCTCCGCCAGCTGGCCGCGGATGGCCTCTTCCTCCGGCGAGCGGGTGGCCACATCGCGCACCAGGTGTCCCAGCGGGGTCTCTTCACCGCCCTCGCCGACCGGTGTCTCCAGCGAGGCGGGGTGCCGGGCGGCCTCGAGCAGCAGTTCGACCTTGCGGACAGGCATGCCAACGCGCGCCGCCAGTTCCCGGGGCCCGGGTTCGCGATCCAGTTC
>Ga0105103_10001633_pt1 | contig 12132 bp, 5 predicted proteins | sample PPLLaktember2015_2_FD_79107 | JGI IMG/M metagenome (GOLD analysis project Ga0105103, IMG submission 79107) | Freshwater sediment microbial communities from Prairie Pothole Lake near Jamestown, North Dakota, USA - PPLs Lake P7 Core (6) Depth... | ecosystem: Environmental > Aquatic > Freshwater >...
ATTCATTTGCATAAGATTGTGGAAATAAAAAAATCAGATCCATCGCAGATGGATTGGTTTTATATTTTGACTACGGAGCCCAAAGGAACAGCGAAGCTAATCCTGCCCCGGGACTATTCATTTGCATAAGGTTGTGGAAATAAAAAAAGCAGATCCATTAAAATAGTTGAAAGTTAAAATGTTGAAAGTTAAGTTTACTCCGAAAAGTCCAAAATATAATTTTCAACGATTTATTTCCCTTAATCCCTAAAGGGAAATCGTTGAAAATCAGCCACCCTTTAGGGCTGGGGTAAATGCTGATTTTCTAAGAGTTACCTTTCGGAGAGGTGTCAAAGTTGAAAAGTTATTTGTTGACAGATGGCATTAATTTTCATCTTGATTTTTTAGTATTCCCAAGAATTGGACAGTATACAGGAAGATAAAAATGTTAACTTTATATACAAAATCTTTTGTATCATTAACATGGTAATTAAGTAGTATTTATCTGTTGATTAATTTGGAAATTTTAAGAAAAAAAATCTTTGTTTTTTTAAGTATGTTTTGTGCATTTGCTTTTGCACAAGAGCTCCCTCCTGTTCAAAATTTTGGTCCTAAAGAATACAACGCCGAAAATCAAAACTGGGCAATTTCCCAATCTCCTGAAAAATTAATATATGTTGCCAATAACAAGGGACTATTAGAATACAATGGTGCAACATGGAAATTATACACCCTGCCAAATGAATCTATTTTGAGATCGGCAAAAGTTGTCGATGACCGTATTTATACTGGTAGTTTCATGGAATTTGGATATTGGCAGAAGAATGATGTAGGAAATTTAGATTATTCATCTTTGACCAATAATTTGGCTGTTGAACTACTTGAAGATGAAGAATTCTGGAATATTATAAATATTGATGATTATATTGTTTTTCAATCTTTAAAACGAATTTACATTTATAATGTCGTTGATGGGTCTATTAGTCAAATTAATTCAAAATCTACTATAACAAATATATTTAAGGTAAATCAGAGCATATATTTTCAAAGAATTAATGAAGGAATATTTAAAATAGAAGTTGGAAAAGATATTTTAGTGTTTGATAATGAACTGGTTAAAAGCAATGAAGTTATTAATATTTTTTCTGAGGATAAAGAGTTGCTTATATTAACCCGTGAAAATGGGTTTTATACTTTTAGAAATGGTTTGTTGGAAAAATGGGGTGGAGATTCAAATGAGTTATTGTCAAAAGTTAGTGTCTATGACGGTATTAGATTAAAAGATAACGGTTTTGCACTTGGAACAATATCTCACGGTTTAATATATTTGAATGAAAAAGGAGATTTACTTTATCAGATAGATCAAAATAAAGGAATATTAAATAATACCGTCTTGTCGCTATTTGAGGATGCAGATAACAATATCTGGTTAGGACTTGATAATGGAATCAGTTATGTCAATACAAAGTCACCATTCAGGGAATACACGGATGATAAAGGAATATTAGGCAGCGTTTATACTTCAGCAATTAACAACGGTAATTTGTATTTGGGAACGAATCAAGGGCTGTTTTATAAAAATCTTAAAAACAAGAATGGTTTTAGTATTATTCCGGGTACCCAAGGTCAAGTATGGAGTTTAAAGGTTATAGATCAAACACTATTTTGTTGCCATGACTCAGGAACTTACACAATTAAAGACAATCAGGCAGAAAAAATATCAAATATCAAAGGGACCTGGGGTATAACCAAATTAAATGACAGCTCCGATTTTTTGCTCCAGGGTAATTATGATGGATTATATATTTTAGAAAGGTCAAACAATACCTGGCGCCTGAAGAATAAGATTGAAGGCTTTAATAATTCATCCAGATATTTTGAACCTTTTGGAAACAAAATCTTCGTAAATCATGAATACAAAGGAGTCTTTACCATAACAGTCGATAGCACTTTTTCAGAAGTGACAAAGGTTTCTATTGATACATTAATTAAAGGTGCTGAATCTGGAATTATCAAGTATAATGATAATTTATTGTATTCATATAGTAAAGGCATTTATCGGTATGACCGGGCCAGTGAAAAATTCATTAGAGATGGTATTTTAAGTAATATTTATACTGAGGATGGCTATGTTTCCGGAAAGTTGATGATTGATGAAAAAGACAATAAGCTATGGATTTTTACTAATTCACATATAAGTTTCATATCTCCGGGAGAGCTGTCAACATCACCAAAAATTAATCGGTTTCCTTTAAAAAAAGAAGTGAGAAGCGGAATTGTTGGTTATGAAAACATTATGAGATATGATAATTATAGTAATAAATATTTACTGGGTACGACAGGAGGTTATATCACTGTAAATTTAGATGCCTTCAACGTAAAAAATTTTAATGTCCATATTGGTAGTTTAACCATGGGCAGGAATAGCAACAGTAATGAAGGCCGGTACTTTCTTAATAAAAACCTGGCAGCTAGCTTTGCACACAATGAAAATAACCTGAGAATTTTTTATTATGCTCCTGAATTTGATAAGTTTTTAAAACCCCAGTTTCAATACCAGTTGATTGGTATTTATGAATATTGGAGTGAATGGTCAGAAAACGCTGATGTTCTTTTTGAAAATCTCCCATATGGCGATTATACCTTTAAAGTAAGAGCAAAAATTGGAGATGTGCTATCCACTAATATTGCGTCCTATTCATTTAGTATTGAAAAACCCTGGCATCTGACAAATGTCATGAAAGTTATCTATATAGCTTTGGGATTGGTATTTTTACTATTAATACATATTTTACATAAACGATATTATAATAGTAAAAGACAAAAACTGATCGATGAAAGCAATCGGGCACTGGAATTAGCCCAGAGTCAAAGTGAAAAGGAGATCATTAAAATCAAGAATGAGCAGCTTGAAAAAGACATCAAAAGTAAAAGTAAAGAATTGGCGGTCTCTACGATGGGTATTGTAAAAAAGAATGAGTTATTGGCAGAGATTAAAAATCAGATAATAGAAACTGTTGAAGCCAAAGAACTTATGCTTCCTATTGTAAATATTATAGACAAGAGTTTACGGAAAAATGATGACTGGAAACTTTTCAAAGAGGCAATTAACCATGTAGATAGAAATTTTTTAGAAAAATTAAATAAACTTCACCCGGACCTATCTCCGAACGACATAAAGTTATGCGCGTACTTACGGTTAAACTTATCATCTAAAGAAATTGCACCTATGTTCAATATTTCAGCAAAAAGTGTTGAAATTAAGCGATATAGATTGCGAAAAAAAATGAACTTGTTAAGTGATGAAAACTTAACTCATTATATTCTTAGCTTATAATAACATCAACATTGAGTCTTCTTACCACTACATTACCACTACGAGTTTTTTAAATTTAATGGTTATCATCATTTTTTTTTAAGATTTTTTTTAAATCTGATTAAAATGACTTCCTCCTGATAACACTGCCCGTCAGGAATGATAATATCACAATAAATCTGTCATTTTATTTTGACGTATGCTTTTTGTATAGGTGTATTTTATGATTATTATAATTATTAAAAATAACTTTAACTCAATAAAAAGCAAATGCAAGTAAATCTGCTGTAAATACACAAGCCCTTTCAATATCAGGTATAGATGCATTTTAAGGTGTAGCCTAAATAATAAAGAACTTAAAATTACTACAATGAGAAACAATTTTCTAAGAATGATCTTCTTCTTATTTTCAACCTTATCTGTTGCTCAAGTCGCACAAGTTCAGGTGATCAATAATGATGATGGAATGAAATTAGTAGTCGACGGAAAAGATTTCATGGTTAATGGTATGAATTGGGATTACATACCCATAGGGACGAATACTGTGAATGCAAACTTTTGGACGAAATCAGATGACGTCATCAAGGCCGGACTTGATTCAGAAATGGGACTCTTAAAAAATATGAACGTCAATGTAATTCGTCAGTATACGGGTGTTCCTGCAAAATGGATTAAATATATTTATGAAAACTATGGAATTTACACCATGCTCAACGATTCTTTCGGACGTTATGGATTAACCCTGGACGGTGTCTGGACCCCTGTAACTGATTACTCCGATGCCCGTACCCAGGAGTTTCTTTTATCTGAAATAGATAAATTGGTAGAAGAGTACAAAAACACTCCGGGTCTGTTGATTTACCTGCTGGGCAATGAAAACAACTATGGCCTCTTTTGGGCTGGAGCGGAAACTGAGGATTTTCCGGATGACGAAGAGGAAAGGAAATTTGTTGGAGAAAACAGGGGCAGACCAATGTATAGACTTATGAATGAAGCTGCTAAAAAAATCAAAGCAAGTGATAGATCTCACCCAGTGGCTATATGTAATGGGGATGTATTGTTTATAGATATTGTAGCCGATGAATGCAAAGATGTTGATATATATGGTACCAACGTATACCGCGGCATTTCATTTGGTGATATTTTCCAGGTGGTAAAAGACAAATTGAATAAACCAATTATGTTTACTGAGTTTGGAGCCGACGCGTTTAATGCTATTGATAATCAGGAGGATCAAAAATCCCAAGCTTATTACCTGGTAGGAAACTGGAAAGAAATTTATGAAAATGCTGCCGGATTAGGTAGAGTTAATAATTCATTAGGTGGTTTTACATTTCAGTTTAGCGATGGTTGGTGGAAGTACGGTTTTGACGACAGAAAAAATGCAGATGTGCATGATAACAATGCCTCCTGGTCAAACGGTGGTTATTCAAGAGATCTGGAAGGTAAGGAAAATAACATGAATGAGGAGTGGTTTGGCATTTGTGCAAAAGGACCCACAAATGAAAGAGGGCTCTATGAACTTTATCCTCGTGCGGCTTATTATGCGTTAAAAGAAGCACATAAATTAAATCCTTACGATTCCGGAATGACGCTGGATTTTGTGAGCAATTATTTTGCCAATATTGAATTAACCGATGCCATGCTTAGAGCGCGCGGAGATAAAGCAGCTTTAGGAGCAACCAGCAGCCAGAAGTTAGGCATCAGTAATTTAAGAGCCGAATTTACTACCTTTAATACTGGTGGTACTTTAATTACCACCCCTGATGATCCCGATCCAGATAGCAATATCTATCCAAACCAGCTTGGTTTCGATCATATGGAGTCTTTTTATATAGGTGTAGAAGCAAATCCAACCGCAAACATGCATGCCAATGTAAATGTTAATATCGTGGGGAATGTTGCAGAGAATCCTATTGATGAAATTTTTTACGAAAACAGGGCCCGCACGCGATCGGTAGTAACTGAAGAAGGTAATCTGGAAATTTCTGACATCAATAGGGTACAAGTATATACTGCAGATTATGAATGGAATACCAGAAATTTTGACTTAAGAGGATTTTATCGGACAGGTCATTACCATTGGGCTTATGAAGGTGATTTTTTTGGGCTATATCCGGAAGCAAATTATGGTCCCAACCTGGATATTTATAACGGAGAAATTATTGGGTTTGAATTTGATGGTAAAAAATCGCTAAATGGGTTCAAAGCTGCTTTCGGACCTCAGCTCTGGTGGGGGGCGAATCCCGCTATCCTATTGAAATATAGCCGTACATTAGGTAAGTTTGATGTGTCAGCAGTGTATCATAATGATATAGATGACGCCGCCGATGCAGTTTCTTCAATTGCAATCCCGCTTCCGCAAACAAAAAGGGCGACACTTCATGTTAAAAGAGAATTTGGATCTTTTGGACTTGAGCTAGGAGGTATCTGGGGAGGCCAGCCTTTAAATGGCAGAGAATTTCAAATAGCTGAAAATAATCCGAATTATGACCCGGATTCACCCGGTTCCCAGGCAAAATATGTTATTTATGTAGATAAAATTAACTCAGAGGATAACTGGGGAGCAAAAGCTAAAATAACATTTTCTGAAGGGCCCTTCAATTGGTATGCACAAGGAGCCGTTATGGGATTGGTTGCAAATGGCGGAGCTGATTATACCAAAACATTTACCGGCTGGAGACTTAAAGACACCGGAAGCGGAAACCAGTCAAACTTTCTAACAGGGTTTACTTATGCCTTGGGTAATTTCCAGATTGCTCCCAATTTCCTGTGGCAAAAACCTCTTGTAGATCCTATGCCCGGAGATGTTCAGGCGCCCGGAAGGCTGAGAAATATAGAGGACGACCCATTTGCCGTTCGGGGGAACAGAGAAACAACAGCGGGAGAACTGCTGCTTACCTACGATCCGACACCGGCATCCTGGATGTATGAATGGGATAATGACCTGGCAGAAGATGCTCCGTTCGCCATAAGTGCCGGCTTTGTATACCGTTACCTTCCAACATCTCAGGATGCGGCAATTGGTATTTTTCCGGATGGACGAACCACATTTGCTTTCCCTGGTGCAGCTCCTGCCCAAAATCTTTGGGAATCAAATACCCGGATTGTCTCAAAATTGAATTCAGATTTTGGATTAATTGCGAATATTTACTTTGGCAATGCTCAGGCTAATGGCAGTAACCCAAGACTTATAGAACGTTTTGGAGGTGATATCAGGGTGGTGTATAAAAAAATTAAAGTAATTAATTCTGTCAAAATTGATGATTGGGGTCCTTATGATTATCACCGTGACTTTAACCTGACCTATCCGTTGCAGTTGATGTTGGATTTATCTACGTCTTTAGGAAAACCTAATTGGTTTATTTTACCAAACACGCAGATAGGAATACGAGGCACCTGGCGTACACTTGATCAGTATTCGCCCCGTTACCTTCCAAATGTCGCAGAAGAATTCGCATCAGGACCAATTATTAGTCCGGTAGGATTTGATAACGGAACAGAATGGGAAATCAGAACATACATACAAATCAATGTTGGAAAATAAAATAAAAGAAAAATGAAAACCAGAAAATTTATTTATTTAAAGATTATGCTACTTCTAGGATTGATTTTTACTTTTACTGTAAGCTGTGAAAGAGATCCGTCAGATGAAGTTGAGCTAGCAACATTTCCAAAAACGGCAGAAGTTTTTATAGACGGTTTTAGCGGTGGACTAGAGTATTTGCCCTTCAATGGTTCAAAACTTGATGCTTTCACTGTCGATGAAGCAACAAAATACGACGGAACTGCCTCAATGAGAATTGATGTTCCAAACTTTGGCGATCCGGAGGGGGCGTATGCAGGAGCCATTTTCCGGGATGCTAGCGGCCGGGATCTGTCAGATTTTGATGCGCTTACTTTTTGGGCAAAAGCTTCACAAGCAGCAACCATCAACGAGATTGGTTTTGGGGTCGATTTTGCAGATAACAAATATTTCGTGACAAAAACGGGTTTAAGATTAAGTACTACCTGGACTAAATACACCATCCCCATTCCGGATCCTTATAAACTTAAACTTGAAAAAGGAATGCTTTTTTATGCCACCGGACCTGAGAATAACAATGGTTATACGTTTTGGATTGATGAGTTGCAATTTGAAAAGTTAGGTACGATTGGACAACCTAAACCAGCAATTTTGAATGGGGAAGATGTTTTTCAAACCTCTTTTATTGGATCGAGTATTGATTTAAGTACAGGACTTTCTCTAACGGTTAATTTAGCTTCTGGTATAAATGAAACCGTTTCAGTGGCGCCAGGTTATTTTGCATTTAGTTCTACAGATAATGATGTTGCAAGAGTAAGTGAGTTAGGAATAGTTTCAATTGTGGGTAAGGGTACTGCCGAAATCACAGCGATTTTAGGAGGTGTAAAAGCTAAAGGATCTTTAACGGTTGAGGTTGCAGGCCAATTTACTCCTGCCCCTATTCCTACATTAGCCCCAAGTCAGGTAATATCCATCTTCAGTGATGCTTATACCAATGTTCCCGTTGATTTTTACAATGGCTATTATGCGCCTTTTCAAACAACTACATCCAATGATTTTGCAGTGAATGGGGATAACATATTAAATTATGAAAATTACAATTTTGTTGGTATAGAGTTTAACCAAAATGTGCCAACGATTAATGGTACAGCGATGACAAGAATGCATTTGGATATTTTTATTCCGGATAGTTTTGACCCTGCTTCTACTTTACGCATTAATCTTGTTGATTTTGGTGCAGATACATCATTTGGAGGTGGAGATGACTCAAGTGTGTCTATTACGCTTTCTACCAAAAGTACTCCGGCGCTGGTTACCGGACAATGGATTAGTATAGAAATGGATATCACCGGTATGGCCATTAGAAGTAATCTTGCGCAAATTGTTTTTGATGCCGAGGGTAATACAACACCAAGACCATCAAGTTTTTATGTAGATAATATTTACTTGCATAAGTAGAAAAATTGAATTTAAAAAATTAGAAAAATGAATTTGATAAATAAGTTTAAAATAAGGACTAAAGCAATATTTTTTAGTTTTTTAATGCTAACCGCTTTCACCCTTGTATTTTCGGGCTGTTCAACTGATGAAACGCAAACGGTTACCAATTTTACGGAACTCGTTATGCAGGATGAGTTCGATATCGATGGCAATCTTGATAGTGCTTTGTGGAGTTTTGACATTGGCAATGGCGAAGGAACCGATGCAGGCCCTGGATGGGGAAACAATGAATTACAGTATTACACAGATCGTAAAGAAAATATTACTGTACAAAACGGTATATTAATTATAACTGCCAAAAAAGAGTCCTATAAAGGGTCATCATACACCTCTGCAAAAATTTTGACCAAAGGAAAATTTGCGCAAGCTTATGGCCGTTTCGAAGCCCGTATGAGATTACCATACGGACAAGGAATGTGGCCTGCATTTTGGTTATTGGGGGAAAATATAGATGAAGTCAAATGGCCAAATTGCGGCGAAATTGACATCATGGAAAATCGCGGACAAGAACCTTCAATAACGAACGGGACCGTGCACGGTCCCGGCTATTCCGGCGGACAGGCTATTACAAAAAGTTATGATTTAGTAAATGATCGTTTAGACACGGGTTTTCATGTATTTGGAATTGAATGGGGTCCAAAATATATAAATTTCTATGTAGATGATGTGTTGTATAATCAAATTATTCCTGCCGATGTTACAGGGGAATGGGTTTTTGATCGACCGTTTTATATTATTATCAATCTGGCTGTGGGAGGTTCTTTTGTTGGTCCTCCCAATAGCGAAACATCTTTTCCTCAAACCTTGTTGGTTGATTATGTGAGGGTATATAAAAAATAAATGAACAAACTAATAATATTTAAGATTATGAAACAATTACTAAAACAAGCTATTAAGTTTTCATTTTTGATTTTGGCAATATCCTTATTTGGCTGTGATGATGATGATACTACGTTACCGGAGGTTAATGCAGGATTTACATATACCATTAATGAAGATACAGGCACCGTAACCTTTATTAATATCTCAACGGATGCAAGAACCTATTTATGGACTTTTGGAGACGGAGGAACATCCACAGAAATTAATCCAATAAAGACCTATGCAAATGGTACTTTCAATGTAACCTTGGAGGCATACGGTGTTTCAGGAGCGTCAGGCACCTTTGAGGATACGATAACCATAAGTATTCCAAATCCAATGACATTACCTATAACATTTGATGACCCCAATGTAGCCTATAATGTTGCAACATTTAATGGGGCCTCATTTGAAATTATTAGCAATCCGCAAGTTTCAGGTACTAATAATAAAGCATCTAAAGTTGGAGCCATAACCAATAGTGGTGTGCAATATGAAGGTATTAATTTTGATTTGGGAACACAAATTGACTTATCTGCAAAAAAAACCATAAGCATGAATTTCTGGGCGAATGCTCCTGTAGATGTTTTATTGAAGTTAGAACAAGGAACAGGACCTGATGTTGAAGTTACAACCCGTCATGGCGGTACGGGATGGGAAACGATTCTTTTTAATTTTAATTCATCAAACAAATATGTAAGATTAACCATATTTGTTGATGGTCCCGGTACAAAAGCAGGTACCTTTTATATTGATGACATCACTCAAATTGAAACCCCGCCAGGTCTTGGTGGGTGCACAGGCACGCTTGTAGCGGCTCCTTCTCTGCCCGTAGATTTTGAAGCTTGCGCAACGTTTCTTTCTTCCAATAATTTTGGATCCGGTATAACTTCTGAGCTCTCGGCCAATCCTGCTAAAACAGGAATTAATACTTCCAACTATGTCTTGAAAGTAAACAAACCTACCGGTTCCGATTTCTTTGCAGGAATTCAGAATACGTTTGCAAGCAACTTTGATTTAACAACAACAAACACCTTTAAAGTCAAGGTTTACTCCACAAAGGCAAACGTTGTTTTCCGATTTGAGTTGGCCCTAAATCCGCAATCAGTTCCCGTAACTGGTAATCCTGCTCCTGTTTTCAAAACCATCACCAAAGCCAACGAATGGACTGAGGTTTCCTTTACTTTTACAGGATTGCCAGGTGGTGCAAAAGCTTATAACCAGTTAGTTATTAAGCCAGATAATACGGAAACTGATAGTCCAATAACTGTGGGTGGCACCTACTATATTGATGACATCACCCTCTCAGCCGGAGCAGCAACATCACCTACGTCGGCCGCACCGGCACCACCGGCACGTGATGCCAGTAATGTGATCTCAATCTTCAGTAATGCTTATACAAATATTACGGGTGTTGATTATAATCCAAATTGGGGGCAGGCTACTGTAACAACTACCATCGATGTTGCCGGAAACGCCACCCTTAAATATGCCGGACTAAATTACCAGGGAACAGACTTCAGCGGAAATGCACAGGATGTTTCCGGAATGACCCACCTGCATATTGATTATTGGACAGCAAATTCTACGGCTCTTAATGTCAGCATAATTAGTTCCGGGCCAACAGAAAAAGCAAAGGCACTTAGTGTACCCTCCAATGGCAGCTGGAAAAGTATTGATATTCCTTTAGCTGATTTTTCACCACCTGTCAACCTGGCAAATATTATCCAGTTAAAGTTTGACGGAAACGGTGACATATTCTTAGACAATATATACTTCTACAAAACCGGACCTGCAGCAACATCACCTACATCGGCCGCGCCTGCACCACCGGCAAGGGATGCCAGTAATGTGATCTCGATTTTTAGTAATGCTTATACAAATATTACAGGTGTAGATTATAATCCAAATTGGGGGCAGGCCACTGTGACAACTACCATTGATGTTGCCGGAAATGCCACGCTTAAATATGCCGGACTAAATTACCAGGGAACAGACTTCAGCGGAAATGCACAGGATGTTTCCGGAATGACCTACCTGCATGTTGATTATTGGACTGCAAATTCTACTGCCTTAAACGTCAGCTTAATTAGTCCCGGGGCCGGAAATGAAAAAGCAAAGGCGCTTAGTGTACCCACCAATGGAAGCTGGAAAAGTATTGATATTCTATTGACTGATTTTTCAGCACCTGTCAACCTGGCAAATATTATCCAGTTAAAGTTTGACGGAAACGGTGACATATTCTTAGACAACATATACTTCTATAAATCTTCCGGTGTTACTCCGGGAGGTAACCTAGTAACCAATGGCGGCTTTGAAACTGGTGACACGACCGGATGGATGTTGTTTCAAAATGGCGGAAGTGCCGCTTTAGACAATACAACCAGCAATGGTGGTGTGTGGTCAGGTAAGCTGGCCACTGGCGGACAAAGTAATCCTGCTTTTAAACAGGAACGTATTGGTGCCGGAACCGTAAAGGCAGGTGATGTTGTTCAGATCAAGTTTGATCATAAAGGAGCTGTTGTTCAGCCTGGAGCGGTGTTCAATGTCTTACTCTTTGGTGAAGGATCTGGAGGTGCCAGTTTTACCCATGTCTTTAATCCCGCACCTGTGTTGAGTGGCTCCTGGACAACCTTTACAGGAAAGTATACAATTGCTGCAGGTACTGATGTCTCTGCAGGCATATCGTTTCTCATAGAAGCGGTTTGTGGAGGTACTCCCGGTTGCAGCGTGTCTGCTAATATTGACAATGTTTCTATCATTCTTAACCCATAAATAATTACAATGATTTACTGATGATGATTAGTGTAGAGATAAAATTATCTTTTAATAAGTCTGAATTCAGTAATTTTAAATAAGTTTGAAAGGTCGGGCAATTAATTTTATTCGACCTTTTAAACTTAAAATATAATTTTTTTAACTTGAGAATATGAAGAATCATTTTACAGGA
>Ga0105103_10001634_pt1 | contig 12131 bp, 11 predicted proteins | sample PPLLaktember2015_2_FD_79107 | JGI IMG/M metagenome (GOLD analysis project Ga0105103, IMG submission 79107) | Freshwater sediment microbial communities from Prairie Pothole Lake near Jamestown, North Dakota, USA - PPLs Lake P7 Core (6) Depth... | ecosystem: Environmental > Aquatic > Freshwater >...
GATCACCTCGGCGACATGGACTTCAAGGTCGCGGGCACCGAGCGCGGCGTCACCGCGCTGCAGATGGACATCAAGATCCAGGGCATCACCAAGGAGATCATGGCGGTCGCGCTGTCGCAGGCGCGCGAGGGCCGCATGCACATCCTCGATCTGATGCAGCAGGCGATGCCGCACGCCCGCACCGAGGTGTCGCAGCACGCGCCGCGCATGATGACGTTCAAGATCAACCCCGAGAAGATCCGCGACGTGATCGGCAAGGGCGGCAGCGTGATCCGTGCGCTGACCGAGGAGACCGGCACGTCGATCGACATCCAGGACGACGGCACGATCACGATCGCCTCGGTGAATGCCGACGCCTGCAACGTCGCGCGCAAGCGCATCGAGGACATCACCGCGGAGGTCGAGGTCGGCCGCATCTACGACGGCGTGGTGCTGCGCCTGCTCGACTTCGGCGCGATCGTGCAGGTGCTGCCCGGCAAGGACGGCCTGCTGCACATCTCGCAGATCGCCAAGGAGCGCGTCAACCAGGTCTCCGACTACCTGAAGGAAGGCCAGGCGGTGCGGGTCAAGGTGCTGGAGGCCGACGACAAGGGCCGGCTGCGCCTGTCGATGAAGGCCGCCGGCGAGGACGACGCGCAGAAGGCCGCTGCGCCGGACACGACGCCGGCGCCGTAACCTTCACGCGGCACGCGGCGCCAGCGGGGCACCTTCGGGTGCCCCGTTTGCTTCGGCAAGGTGCGCTCCGCCGCGATTCCCGATACCCCAACGACGCATCGAATGGAGTCACCCATGGACACGCCATCCCAGCCCGCCGCGCCGGTCAGTCTTCCACCGCTGCTGCCGCAAACCGAACACGTGATGGCGCAGCTGTTCGCCGCGCCCGCGCTCCAGGCGGCGCTCGCCGCTGTCCAGCGCGACGACGCACTCACGCTCGCCGACCAGATTGCGCTCTCCGAAATCGAATCACCACCCTTCCACGAGGAAGTGCGCGCCGCAGACTTCGCCCGTCGCCTGAGGGAACTTGGCCTGGCCGACGTGCGCGTCGACGCCGAGGGCAATGTGATCGGCGTGCGCCCCGGCACCGGTGGCGGCCCGCGCCTGGCGCTCGCCGCCCACCTCGACACCGTGTTTCCCGCCGGCACCGACGTCAAGGTGCGCCGTGACGGAGATCGCTGCCTTGGTCCCGGCGTCTCCGACAACGCGCGCGGCCTCGCGGTGCTGCTGCAGATTCTGCGCACGCTCAACGAGCAGGGCATCAGCACCACCGGCGACCTGCTGTTCGTCGGCACCGTGGGCGAGGAAGGCAACGGCGACCTGCGCGGGTGCAAGGCGCTGTTCGCGACCGACAAGACGATCGATGGCTTCATCGCTGTCGACGGCGTGGCAGTGACCCGCATCCTCGCCAACGCCACCGGCAGCCGCCGCTACCGTGTCGGTTACGAAGGCCCTGGCGGGCATAGCTACAACGCCTTTGGCAACCCCAGCGCCACGCACGCGCTGGGCCGCGCCATCGCCCTGATCAGCGAGATCCGCGTGCCCGACGAACCGCGCACCACCTTCACCGTGGGGACGGTCAAGGGCGGCACCTCGGTCAACTCGATCGCCGCCAGCGCTGAGTTGGAGCTCGACTTGCGCTCGAACGACGGCGCTGAGTTGACGCGCCTCGAGGCGAGCATCCTGCCGCTGCTCGAGGTCGCCGCCGAAGCCGAGAACCGGCGCTGGAACGCGCCAGCCGACAAGCAGGTGAAGCTGGTGCTGACACCGATCGGGAATCGTCCCGCCGGCCAGCAGGCGCCCGAGATCTCGGTGCTGCAGGCCGCCCGCGGCGCCCAGGCCGCGCTCGGCATTGCGCTGCTCACTTACTCGGCGGCGAGCACGGACCACAACGTGCCGGTCAGCCTCGGCATCCCCGCCACCACCCTGGGTGGCGGCGGCGCCGAGGGCAACAACCACACCCTGCGCGAGTGGTACGAGCCGACCGAGGCCTGGCAGGGCCCGCAGCTCACGCTGCTGTCGTCACTCGCCCTGGTGGGCATGGTGGACGTGAGCGAGCCGCTGCTCACCCACCGGGCACCTCGCTGAGGTATTGCGGCGGACGGGTGCCCTGCGCCCGTCCGCCGCGCCCCCGACGCTGGGTTTGCATCAGCCGCAACGTGACGCGGCCCAGGTTCGCGCGGTGCAAGCGCCGCCAGGTCAACGCGCGAAGTCAGTGCCCGGGCGCGAGGCGCAGCAACAGCCCCTTGAAGAGCTCGAAGCCGATCTCGAGCGACGCCTCGTCGATGTCGAACTCGGACTGGTGGTGTCCCGCGGGGCGGGTGCTGCCGATGACGAAGTACGCCGCCTGGCCGCCGTGCGCCTGGACCCGGCGGGCGAGGATCGTCGCGTCCTCGCTGCCCCCGAAATTGGCCCCCGCGGCGACCTTGCCAATGGACTGCACCGAACCGGCAACGCTGGCGATCACATCGACCAGCGCCGCATCGTTGGCGAGGTCGACGGCCTCGCCCATCTTCTCGATCTCGAAGGCAACACCGAAGCTCCGCGCGACCCCCTCGGCGATCGCACTCACCTGGTCGACCATGTACTGGTTGATCTCGGCGTTCTCGCCGCGCACCTCGAGCTTCAGCTCGGCGTTCACGGGAATCACGTTGCGGCCCTCGCCGGCGGACATCTCACCGACGTTGATCCGCGTCATTCCACTGCCGTGGCGCGAGATGCCGAGCAATTGCGTCACAGCGTGGCAGGCCGCGGCGAGCGCGTTCCTCCCTAGCTGGGGCTCCACACCCGCGTGCGCCGGCTTGCCGCGGAAACGCAGGTCGAGCTTGGTCGTGCACAGGAAGCCGTGCGGCGCAGTGACGATTTCGCCGGTTGCCGCCATCATCGCGAGGTGCGCGCCGATGAACACGTCGACGTCGTCGACGATGCCGCTCGCGGCCATCGCCGCTGCGCCGCGAACGCCCTCCTCGGCGGGCTGGAACAGGAACTTGATGGTCCCGCCGAGCTCGTCCGCGTGCTCGGCGACCCAGCGCGAAAGCGTCAGGCCGATGGCCGTGTGCCCGTCGTGCCCGCAGGCGTGCATCAGTCCCGGCCGCTCCGACGCGAAGCCCAGCGCCGACGGCGGGTGCGAGGGATCGGTCGATTCCTGCACGTTGACGCAGTCGATGTCGAAGCGCACTGCCACGACCGGGCCGGGCCGGCCGGTCCGCCAGATCCCGACACAGCCGGTCAGTTCCTCCATCTCGGCGAGCAGCGCTTCGTCGACGCCGCGGCTCCGCGCGAAGGCGAGACCCGCGGCGACGATGGCCGGCTCGCGGCCCAGCGTGTGGTCGCGCGCAATCACCTTCGGTCCGGCCAGCACCTCGAAGCCGTACCCGCGCAGCAGCCCGATCACCCGTGCGGTCGTGGCGAACTCGGACCAGCCGATCTCCGGTATCCGGTGCAACTCGCGCCGCAGCGAGACGAGTTGCTGTGCATAGGCGCGGGTGTCCACGGCATCACACCATGATCAACGCAAGGGTGATGACGGCGACGATCATCGCCGGCGCCGTGCGCTTGACGACGTCGAGCGGCGACACGTTCGCGATGCCGGAAACGACGATGACCACGCCGGCGACCGGGCTCATCGTCCGGCCCAGCGCGCCCGAAATCGCAGCCAGCATGCCGAGGTCCGGGATCGTCATGCCGAAGTCCTTGGCGTGCGGCGTGACCGCCTCGTTGAATGCGAAGGCCGCCGCGTCGCCGGACCCGGAAATCACCGCCATCAGGAAGGGGCCGATCGAACCGCCCCAGCGCGCGATTTCGTTCGACTCCTTGAGCGTGGCGATGAAAACGTCGATGAGGCCCGCGGTCTTGAGTCCGGCCGCGAACACGCCGGCGGCGATGATGATGCCGATCACGTCGCCGTAGGCCTTGCCCATGCCGTTGAAGAATTCCTTCGTCATCTTGGCCGGCGACACCCGCGTGACGGCGAGCGCGACGATTGCACCAATGATCATCGCTTGCGGTACGCCCATCTTGAGCGCCGGCACCCATGCGTTGCCGACGACCAGCAGCGTCAACGGCACAAACGGCACGAGCGAGTACAGCACGTTCGCCTGGGTGATCGCGTCGGGTTTCTTCGGGGCGCCGGCAAGGGGGGCACCGGCAAGGGGGGCACCGGCAAGGGGCGCACCGGCAAGGGGGGCACCGGCCACGCCGGTGCCGACGGCGACCGCGCGGTGGTCCTTGAAGAGGAAGCTGGCGACGGTGATGCCGACGATGCCGATGCCGATCATGACGCTCGAGTAGGGCGCGTGGTGGGCAATCAGCGCCATGATGTCCATGTTGGAGATCTTGGCGACGAACACGTTATGGCTGTTCCCCGGCGATAGCACCGAACCGTAGGTGCCGACCAGCACCGCGGCAGCCGCACCCGCGGGGTGAATGCCGGACCGCATCATCAGCGGAATGAGCGTCGCGCCCACCGCGGCCGCGCAGCCGGCCGCCGAGGGGATCGCCGTGTTGACGAAGAAGGTAACCGCCGCCGACGCCGGGATGAGAAGCAAGCCCAGACGGCCCAGCGGCTTCGACAGCAGCGTCACGAGGTGCTCGTCGCAACGCGTGTAGCTGATCACGAATGCGAAGCCCATTGCACTGCAGATTGCCTGGATGAGACCGGCGTTGGTCATGCTCGCCGCGAAGGCGTCGAGCGCGTCCATCGGTTTCAACGCCAGCATCGCGAGCACGATGCCAGCGGTGATCAGCACCAGACGGGTCTCGTAGCGCTTGATCAGCGCCCACACCATGACGATCACCACCAATACGGCAAGCCAGGCGGTCGCGTTCATATCTGCCATTTCTCCTCGTCCGGCGGGCGGTGGCCCCCGGCGTGCGGGGTCCGCGCCGAACGCGCGTTCCCCGCAAAAGGATAGGCCCCTGCGGCAGCGACCGCTTGACGCGCGTCAAGAGATGCCTGCCCCCTGCGCGAGGGGCGCCCACGGCGCACATGCCACCAGGGCCTGAACGCAACCCGCAACCATGCACGGGCGCGCTTTGCCGCAACCCGTCGATCGCGGGTATGCTCGGCGGCATTCGCCACGGCTGACCGAAGCGGCTTGCATGCGGCGAGACGTTGACGATGCGCGACGCACCGGCCGGTCACCGCGCGCAGGTCGGAAGGAGAAACCCTTGGCAGCAAGCCAGCCCGCGCCGGGCACGCCGTTCGCCCTGGCGCTGTTCGAAACCGTGCGCGCGATGAGCGCCGACACGACCGGTGTGTTGCGTTCGTCGTACGGCGACGTCGAGAGCCGGGTCCTGGACCACTTGCGCGGGGTCGCCGAGTCGCTCGGCCTCGCCAGCGAGTTCGATCCCGCCGGCAATCTCTGGATGCGCCGCCCGGGCCGGGACCGCGGCGCGGCCGCGTTCGTCACCGGATCGCACGCCGACTCGGTCCCGCGCGGCGGCAACTACGACGGCCTTGCGGGGATCGTCGCGGGCCTCGTGGTCGCCCGGCGGTTGCGCGACGAGGCGCGGGAAACGCTCCGTGACTACGTCGTGCTGGCGCTGCGGGGCGAGGAAAGCGCATGGTTCGGCAAGCCCTACCTCGGGTCCGCGGCGCTGCTCGGCCGGCTTACCGAAGCGGACCTCGCGCTCAAGCACCGCGACACCGGCTACCCGCTCGCGTTCTACATGCGCGAGGCCGGCGCCGAGCCGGCGCGGCTCGCCCTGGGCCGTCCGCTCGTCGATCCTGCGCGCATCGCCGCTTTCGTCGAGCTGCACATCGAGCAGGGCCCGGCACTCGACGAGGCCGAGGTCCCCATCGGCATCGTCACCGGAATCCGCGGCAACGTACGCCACCTCCAGGTCCGCTGCCTCGGCGAAGCCGGGCACTCGGGCGCCGTGCCGAAGCGTCTGCGCCACGATCCGGTCCTTGCCACCGCCGACCTGTTTTCGCGCATCGAGGAAGCCTGGCAGGATTGGCTCCGCGACGGGCACGACCTCGTGTTCACCGCCGGCGTCGTGCAGACGAATCCGGCGACCCATGCCGTCTCGGTGATCCCCGGCGAAATCGCGTTCAGCCTCGAGGCCCGCAGCCTCGCGCGTGCCACGATCGATGACTTCAACGCCGCGATCCGCGCCGAGTGCGACGCGATCGGCCGCGCGCGCGGCGTCCGCTTCGAGTTCGATCCGCCGATCGTCAGCGAGCCGGCCGTGCTCGATGCCAACCTGACGCGCCGGCTGGCGCGGGCTGCGGAGGAGGCGCAGCTCCCGTACATGCGGCTTGCGAGCGGCGCCGGGCACGACGCCGCGATGTTCGCCAACGCCGGGATTCCGACCGGGATGATCTTCGTTCGCAACCAGAACGGCTCGCACAACCCGCGGGAGGCGATGCGCGCCGACGACTTCATGGCCGGCTGCGAGCTGCTTTGGCGCCTGGTCGTCGAGTTCGAGGAGGACGTCCGTGAATAACCCGCCACCGCCACCGGGAAGCCCGCCGATGTTCGCCGACGCCGCGTCGCGCACCCAGATCGCCCGGATGACCGTGCGGATCCTGTTCGCCACCGGCGCCGTACGCGTCAACACCGACGCGCCGTTCATGTTCAGCTCCGGCTGGGCGAGCCCCGTCTACGTCGAGTGCCAACGCGTAATGGCGCATCCCGACCTGCGACAAACGCTGATGGCGCTGGCCGCCGGCGAGATCGAGCGCCGCGTCGGCGTCGCGACGATCGACACCGTGGTGGGCGGCGAGGACGCGGGCGTCTGCTTTGCGGCGTGGCTCGCCGACGCGCTGCGCAAGCCGCTCAACTTCGTGCGAACGCGCACGCGCGGCTTCGGCCGCAATTCGCAGATCGAGGGCGAGCTCCGGGCGGGCGCCAGGGCGCTCTTGGTTGGAGACCTCACCACCGACGGCGTTTCCAAGGCACAGTTCGCGACCGCGCTTCGCGCGGCCGGCGCCGAGGTGCGCGACGTCTTCGTGCTCTTCTACTTCGACGTCTTCGACGACGCGCGCCCACACCTCGAGGCAGCGGGTTTGCGCCTGCACGCGCTGGCGAACTGGGCGGACATCGTCGCGGTCGCGCGCGAGGACGGACTGTTCGACGCCGCCACGCTCGCCGAAGTCGAAAGTTTCCGCGCCGATCCCGCCGGCTGGTCGGCGCGGCACGGCGGGCTCGCCCACCTGCCGCCTCCGGAGCGCACGTCGCTGCCCTGAGTGCGCGCCCGCCGCGCCCGGGCTTCGCCCGGCGTCACCGCCCCGATGGCTTGTCGAGCAACGCGTCGCCGCTGACGGTGACGGTGAGCTCGGTCGTGCCGCCCTCGACGGCTACCGGCGGCGCGGACGCGGGTGCGGCGCCGGCGCGCGCCATCATGTCGAAGCGCGGCTGCGGCGCGTAGTCGCCGGTCGACACGCTAACGCGGCCGGGTCGCCACGCGGCGAAGCCGAGCGCCTCGGACGCGGTCGCGGCACGCTGCTGCCACGCACGGATCGCTTCCTTGGTCAGCGCGTCCTCCGCGCGGCGGCGCGTCTCCGGCGCGAGGCTGAAGGCGATCGACGACACCAGCAGTCCGTCCTCGTCCTGCAGCTTGGTGAGCAAGGCCGCAAGCGCCGGGAAGTCGGCACCGGTGAGCGACAGCGTCTGCGACACGCGCCACTTGCCGGGCTTGCCCTTCTCCCATTGCTGCCACGTGCTGTAGCCGGCGCTCTTGGCCTCGACGCCGGGCGCGGCCTTGGCGGCGGCGAGCGCCTTGGCCATGCGCGCGTTGACGTCCGCGGCAGCCGCGCCGGGCGTCGTCTGCTCGGCCTCGGCGCGCACCATCGCCATCATGCTGTCGTTCTGGACCTTCGTGTTGGCCGCACCGGTGACGGTGACGCTCGGCGACGCGGGAAGCGCCGTGGCGGGAGGCTGCTGCGCGAGCGATGCGTTCGCGGCGAGCAGGGCGGCAACGGCGAGCGAGGCGAGCGGTCGGATCATGGCGAGTCCTTCGGAATCGGTTGCAGTCGTGCAGCACGCTCGGGCAGCGCGAGGATCGCGTCGCGATTGGACCAGGAGAAGCAGCGCGCCGCCGCGTCGCGCCACGGCAGCCACGCGGCGCGCAGGTGCTCGCGCGGGTTGAGGCGCACCGGCACCGGACCCGGCACCGGCAGCGTGAACACGTGCTCCGTGTTTTGCGTCGTGCCGGGGGCGTAGCGGTGGCGCCATTGCGGAAAGATCTCGTATACGCTGGAAAGTCCCCAATCGACGACGCCGCCAAAGGCGGCAGCATCGATGCCGGTCTCCTCGGCGAGCTCGCGCGCGGCGGTCTCGGCGAGCGCCTCGCCCGCCTCCGCGCTGCCGGTGACCGACTGCCAGTGCTCGGGGAAGTCGGCGCGCTCGATCAGCAGCACGTCGAGGTCCCCGGTGTAAACGAGGACCAGCACCGAAAGGGGTTGCTTGTATGGCAACTCAGGCCACGAACACCCAGAACGGCACGTGGCGCTCCTGCCAGAACTCCGCGGCTTCGCCGAGGATCTCCTCGAGCGTGCCGAAGTCGTTGGGGTGGTCCTTGCGATAGGCCGCGGCGTGGGCGAGCACGACCACGCGGCCGGACTTGCCGAGCCAGTCGCGGTCCTCGAGCACGTCGGCGAGCGCGTCCCAGTTGTGGCCGAAGTGGTCGGGAAGCGCGAGCGCGCGGTCGACCTCGGCGAACAGCGTCGCCTTGTCCTTCGCCTTGCCGAGGTCGATCTGCGCGAACTTGAGCTTCGCGTGCGCAGCCGCCGTCTTCAGCGGCTCGGCGGTGCCCTTCCACTCGTGCAGGCCGCAGTCCTCGACCGAGGTGAGATCGGGCGCCTTCATTCGCGGATCCTCGAGAACGATTGGTAGTGGTCGTGCGTGTAGTAGCACACGTCGGGCGCCTTCGCCGGGCCGCCGCAGACGATGCGCCGCGCGCCGCGGTTCGCAGCACCCGGCGTCTTCACCGTGTACTCGCGGTAATAGTGACGCGGTTGCGCGGGCAGCAGGCGCTCGCGGTTGCCGAAGCGCACGCCGTCGCGCTCGTAGGGGAACGGCCCGCCGTCGCGGATCAGCGCAAGAGTGCGCTGTGCTTCAGCTGGCAAGGTCGCGACGGCAACCTCGGGCAGAGCGCCGGGTGCGGCGCGCGCGTGCGCTGGGATCGATGCCGGCAGAATCACGCCGATCGCGATGGCCGCGACGACGCGGCGCAGGAGCACAGCAATGTCCATGGCCCGCAGTGTACCAATGCGGGTGCGGGTCGCCACCGCGTGGTGCGTCAGCCGACCTTCGGGGCGTCGCTGGTGCGCACGCGGATGTGCAGGTCGCGCAGTTGCGGTTCGGTCGCCGGGGCGGGAGCGCCGACGAGCAGGTCCTGCCCGCGCTGCGTCTTCGGGAACGCGATCACGTCGCGGATCGAGTCGGCGCCCGCCATCATCGTCACGATGCGGTCGAGGCCGAAGGCGATGCCGCCGTGCGGCGGCGCGCCGTAGGACAGCGCGTCGAGCAGGAAGCCGAACTTGCGGCGCTGGTCCTCGGGCGAGATCGACAGCGCCTCGAACACCTTCGCCTGCACGTCCTGGCGGTGGATCCGCACCGAGCCGCCGCCGATCTCCCAGCCGTTCAGCACCACGTCGTAGGCCTTCGCCAGCGCGTTCGCCGGGTCGGTCGCGAAGCGCTCCTCGTGGCCGTCCTTCGGCGCGGTGAACGGGTGGTGGCGGGCGGCCCAGCTCTTCCTTTCCTCGTCGTACTCGAACATCGGGAAGTCGACGACCCACAACGGCCTCCAGCTCTTCTCGGCGAAGCCGCGGTCGTGGCCGATCTTCGCGCGGAGCGCGCCCATGGCGTCAGAGACCACCTTCTCGCGGTCGGCGCCAAAGAAGATCACGTCGCCGTCCTGCGCCCCGGTGCGGGCGAGGATCTCGCGCAGCACGGGCTCGGGCAGGAACTTGACGATCGGCGACTGCAGGCCTTCCTCGTTCGGCTTCCTGGCGTCGTTGACCTTGATCCAGGCCAGCCCCTTCGCGCCGTAGATCGCGACGAACGGGCCGTAGTCGTCGATTTCCTTGCGCGACATTGCGCCACCGCCGGGCACGCGCAGCGCGGCGACGCGGCCGTTCGGAAGGTCGGCCGCACCGCGGAACACCTTGAACTCGACCGTCTTCATGAGGTCGGTGAGCTCGGTCAGCTTGAGCGGCACGCGCAGGTCGGGCTTGTCAGAGCCGTAGTCGCGCATCGCGTCGGCGTAGGTCATGATCGGGAACGGCTCGGGCAGCTCGACGCCGAGCGCGTCGCGGAACATCGTCCGCACCAGCCCTTCCATGATGTCGCGGATCTCCAGCTCGCCGAGGAACGACGTCTCGATGTCGATCTGGGTGAACTCGGGCTGGCGGTCGGCCCGCAGGTCCTCGTCGCGAAAGCACTTCACGATCTGGTAATAGCGGTCGAAGCCCGCGATCATCAGCATCTGCTTGAACAGCTGCGGCGACTGCGGCAGCGCGTAGAACTGGCCGTGGTGGACGCGCGAAGGCACGAGGAACTCGCGCGCGCCTTCGGGCGTCGATTTGTAGAGGAACGGCGTCTCGATGTCGACGAAGCCGTGGGCATCGAGGTAGCGGCGCGCCGACGTCGCAGCGCGGTAGCGCAGCATCAGGTTGCGCTGCATCGGCAGCCGGCGCAGGTCGAGCACACGGTTTTCGAGCCGCACCGTCTCCGACAGGTTGTCGTCGTCGAGCTGGAACGGCGGCGGCGCCGAGGCGTTGAGGATCTCGAGCTCGTGCGCGAGCACCTCGATCTCGCCCGAGACCAGGTTCGGGTTGGTCGAGCCGTCGGGACGCGGCCGCACCAGACCGGTGACGCGGACGCAGAACTCGCTGCGCAGCTTCTCGGCGATGGCAAAGGTTGCCGCGCGGTCCGGGTCGCAGACTACCTGCACGAGTCCCTCGCGGTCGCGCAGGTCGATGAAGATCACGCCGCCGTGGTCGCGCCGCCGGTGGACCCAGCCCATCAGCGTGACCGTCTGCGCGAGGAAGCGACGGTCGACCTTGCCGCAGTATTCGGTGCGTTTCACAGCGTGTTCTCCAGCGGGAGTCGGATCGGAATCGCCGCGCGCGGCGGCGACATGCGCCGGCCGGCCGCGGGGCGGCTGGGTCAGTTTCGGGCGTTGCCCGCGACGGCGGGCGCGGTCGGGCGCGCGGGCGGCGGCACCGCGCTGCCGCGCGGCATCACGACGCCCATCGAGACGACGTACTTGAGGGCTTCGTCGACCGACATGTCGAGATCGCGCACGCGCGACTTGGGCACCATCACGAAATAGCCGGACGTGGGGTTGGGCGTGGTGGGCACGTAGACGGAGACGTGCTCCTCGCCGAAGTGGCGCGCGACCGCGGACGCCGGCGTGCCGGTGAGGAAGGCGATCGTCCAGCTGTTCTCGTGCGGGAACTCGACGAGCAGCGCCTTGCGGAACGCGTTGCCGGTGTCGGACAGCAGCGTGTCCGAGACCTGCTTCACCGACGAGTACACCGACTTGACGAAAGGGATGCGGCCGAGGATGGACTCCCAGAAGCGGATCAGCCGCAGGCCGAAGTAGTTGGCGGCGATCACGCCGGTCAGCAGCAGGATCGCGAAGGCGAGCACGACGCCGAGGCCGGGGATCGGGAAGCCGAACAGCTTCTCGGGCCGCGCCACCTCGGGGAGCAGCAGCAGCGTCAGGTCGAGCGTGGTGAGGATGAAGTGCAGCACCCACACCGTGATGCCGATCGGCACCCAGACGAGCAGCCCGGCGATGAGGTAGCGCTTCATGCCCGCGCGCGTGCGAATGGGTGACCCGCGTCCCGCGAAGCAGTGCTGCTCAGTGGCACGAGCAGCCGCCGCCGCAGCCGCCGGCCTTCTTCGCGCCGCCGGCGTCGCTCTTGCCTTCGCTCGTCGCGGCGGTGTCCGTCTTCGGCGCCTCGGCAGCGGGCGCGTCGCCCTTCGGCGCGGGCTTGCTGCCGCCGCGGAAGTCGGTCGCGTACCAGCCGCTTCCCTTGAGATGAAAGCCGGCGGCCGAGACGAGCTTCACCAGCGTATCGGCACGGCACGAGGGGCACTGGGTGAGCGCGGCCTCGGCAAGCTTCTGCATGGCCTCCAGCTCGTGGCCGCATTGCGAACAGCGATATTCGTAGATGGGCA
>Ga0105103_10001635_pt1 | contig 12128 bp, 12 predicted proteins | sample PPLLaktember2015_2_FD_79107 | JGI IMG/M metagenome (GOLD analysis project Ga0105103, IMG submission 79107) | Freshwater sediment microbial communities from Prairie Pothole Lake near Jamestown, North Dakota, USA - PPLs Lake P7 Core (6) Depth... | ecosystem: Environmental > Aquatic > Freshwater >...
CACGAGCAGCTACCGCTGACGCTGGGCCTGAACCTCATGGAATCTAGAACTCGAGCACCCTGGAATCTTCCTGATCCCTGGCCCATAATTCCTATTTCCTGACGCCTTCCTCCCTGATCCCCCTATGCGTATCGCAGTATTCGGCACCGGCGCTGTTGGCGGTTACTTCGGCGGACGGCTCGCCGCGGTGGGCGAGGACGTCACGTTCATCGCCCGCGGTGCCCATCTCGCGGCGCTCCAGAAGGACGGGCTGCGCATCACCAGCCCGAAGGGCAACCTGGCGATGGCGGTGAACGCCACCGACGACGCGTCGACTATTGGTCCGGTGGACGTGGTGCTCTTCACCGTGAAGCTCTACGACGTGGACGTGGCCGCACCGTCATTGGCGCCGCTCATCGGGCCCGATACGGTGGTCATCACGCTGCAGAACGGTGTGGAGGCGGTTGACATGATCTCGGCGCACGTGGGCGCCGATCACGTCGCCGGAGGCGTCGCCTACATCGTCGCGGTGGTGGACGAGCCCGGTCACATCCGTCACACGACGGCGGATCGACTGGTGTTTGGCGAGTCCGACGGGCGCCTGTCGCCTCGGCTGCTGGCGTTCCAGGAGGCGGGCCGGCGCGCGGGGTTCGTCGCGGATCTGACCCCCAGCATCGGCACCGAGCTGTGGGTGAAGTTCGTGAGGCTCGGCACATGGAGCGGCATGACGGCCGCGACGCGCTCGTCGATGGGAACCATTCGCCAGTTTCCGGAGCTGCTCGAGATGATGAACGCGGCGCTGGACGAAGCCATGGCCGTGGGTCGCGCGCGCGGCATCTCGTTTCCCGAGGGTCTCGTCGCCGGCACGCAGGAGATGGTGCGCAACTTCCCTCCGGGATCGAAGTCGTCGATGCTCGAAGACCTCGAGCGCGGCCGCCGCATGGAACTGGCGTGGCTGAGCGGCGCGATCGCGCGCATGGGACGCGAGTCAAGCGTGCCCACGCCGACGCACGGGTTCATCAACGCGATACTGCTGCCGTTCGCGGATGGACGGACTTAGGCGCGGTTTCGCCGCGTAGGAAGCACGGATGGCGCGCCTTCGGCGCGTAGCCGGGCCGGTGCCTTGCGAGAGTGTGGCTGCCGCCAGACCCCAAGCCCCAAGCCCTGCCAGCCTGCCCTAGGCCGGCGTGATGTCCGCCACCAGCTGCCAGCGGTTTCCCGCATTGAGCGTCCATACCCGCACGTAGTAGCCCGGCGTCGTCTTGCCGTCGGCTCCCGTGACCAGCACTTTGCCCCAGGTGTAGCCGAGATCGCCCGATGCGCCGGTTTCGCTCTTCATCGGCTCGCTGGTCATCGCCGTGACATTCGCCTCGAGCCACGCGACGGCCTTGTCGCGCGAGGTCAGGGGCAGCACCCCGTTGCGGTGGAGGCGTGCGTTGCTGTGGAGCACCGATCGGAATGCCGTCGCCGGGCCCTTCGACACCAGTGCGGCGCTGAACGTCTTGTCGGCATCGAGCAGGGCACGCTCGGCTTCGGTTCGCGTGGCGACTGGCTTGCCGGACGCCTGTGCTGGCGCGCGCACGAACCCGGGAGCGAACGGCACCTCGCCCGGCGGGCGGATACCGATGTCGAGGATGACCTTGAACGTGCCGTCGGCCTGCTTCTTCCACACCGAGAAGTAGCATCCATGCCGGATGCTGCCGTCGGGCTGCGGGGAGCGCACAGGGCCGGTGAGATAGCCCAGATCGCCGCTGCCGGCCACGTCCCCGGTGCGGGGCTCCCACTGGAACGAAGGGGTCCCCGGTGGAGGCAGCGGCTGCTGGCGCAGCCGCTCCCGCGCGCTGCCGGGGTCGGGCTGGAAGCTCACCGATTCGTCCGCGAAGAACTCGATGAATGCTTCACGTGGCGTGGCCTCGCCGGCGCGTCTCGAGAACGCGCGCTCCGCCTCGGCCATCTTCAACAGGGCTGGCGGGAGGACTGCGGTCGAGCCGGCTGGACCTACCTGGACGGACCACCACGGAATCACCGCAGCGGCGACCGCCATGATAGCCGTGAGGACCAGCGTGCACGTCTGATGGAGCAGCGTGAACATGACCGGGAATTTGCCGGGATCGGGCGGGAAGTATCCGCCCGCCCGCTGATACCATTCAGCCGTTTGCGGCATATCCATGGCTGATGCGATGAACGCGTCTCCGGACGATCAGGCTTTGCGCGCCCTTATGGCTAGCTACCAGGCGGGCCGCTTCGAGGCGTTCGACGAGCTGTACGCGCTCGTGGCGCCGGCGGTGCGTCGTTTTCTGACCGGGCGGTTACGCGACGAGGCACGCGCTGAAGACGTGCTGCAGGAGACCTTCCTGCAGATGCACCGCGCGCGGCGGAGCTACGACCCGGCCTATCCGGTGTTGCCGTGGGTGATGGCCATCGCCCGGCACTGCTGGCTGATGGAATTGCGGCGCGCCGGACGGCGTCCGATGAGTCAGCTCGATGTCGCCGACGTGCACCCGTCGGTCCGCGCGGAAGCCGACGCCTATGCGGCGGCCGCGGATCTGGAGCGGGCCCTGGGGCAGGTGCCAGCGGGGCAGCGGCAGGCCGTGGTCGCGCATCACGTGTGGGGCCTCAGCTTCCACGAGATCGGCGCGCAACTCGGCATCGCGGGAAGCGCGGCGAAGCTCCGATCGAGTCGCGGGATGCGGCGCCTGCGCGAGCTGCTCGGGTCCGGGCGCGGCGGCGATGACAGGTGATGGAACAGCGATGGACACGCCAATGACCGAAGGAATCGATACGCACCTGCCCGCCGCCCTGCGCGCGAGATTGGCAGCCGATTACGCCGCGGTGCGGCCGCTGCCGCACCCGCTCGCGCGCGCGCTGGTGCTCGCGCCATTCGCGTTGCTCGCGCTGGTCGCGGCGCCGTGGTGGTTCGAGCTGCGCGTCGACATGGTCCGGTTGGGATGGGCGCAGGCGTGGGGATGGTCGCTGGTGCAGTCGATCGCCGGCGTCGTGCTGGTGGCGGCCGCGTTACGCGAGGCCGTGCCCGGACGGGCCTGGACGCGCATGCCGCTGGCGTTGTGGCTGACGGTGCCGGTGGCGCTCGTGGGCGTCGTGACGTTCACCACCTACGGCGCCAGCCCGATCGCGGTTCGAAATGGCTGGGCGATCGTCGGCGCGATGTGCTTTGCCGGATCGCTGGCGACCGCGCTGCCAGGCACGGTGCTCGCGGCGGTACTGGCCGCGCGCGCCTACCCGACGCGGCCGGCGCTGACGGGGCTGCTCGGCGGGCTCGGCGCCGGCCTGATGGCCGACGCCGGATGGCGGTTGTTCTGCCACTTCTCCGAGCCCGCGCACGTCTTGAGCGCGCACCTCGGCGGGGTGCTGGCCGCCGGCCTGTGTGGCGCGGCGCTCGCGCGACGGCTGCACACCCGCCGCTTGTGAACCTTGAACTTCGAAATTCTCTTGAACTTTGAACTCTTGAACTCTTGAACTTTGAACTCTATTTCCCCAGTTCCTTGTAGATCGTCTCGACGTTCGCCTTGGCGCGACCGAGATTGTAGGACTTGAACTTCTCGGCTGGCACGAACGCGGCCAGCGCCGCTTCCGCGGTCTTGCCTTCCTTGGCCGACGCCGTGACGGAGCCGACGAGGCTCTTCATGAACTCGCCGTAATCCAGGAACGCCTGCCAGGTGGTCACGGTGCTGTGTCCGGGGATCACCGTCTCGACCCCTTTGATGCCGGCTGCGGCCTTGGCCAGCGTCTCGGGATAGGCGAGGCCGGACCCGCCATTGTTGGTGTCCATGATCGGCGTGGTCGGACCGGAGAACGCATCTCCAGAGTGCATCACGCGCAGGTTGCGGAACACCACGAACGCGTCGCCGTTGGTATGCGCCGCGCCGAAGTAGTAGAGGTCGATGGCGTCGTTGCCGCCGAGCACGGTCATCTTGTCGGTGAACTGCTTGTCCGCCAGCCCGTGCTTCTTCGCGGGGTCCTTGAAGACGTCCATCTTCTGCATGTTGGCGGCCGTGTTCTGCTGGGCCACGACTTCCACGCTGGCGGGGAAGAACTCGTTGCTGCCGACATGATCGCCGTGGGTGTGCGTGTTGATGATGTGCGTCACCGGCTTGTCGGTGACGGTCTTCACCTTGTCGAGGATCGCCTGCCCCCAGTTGGCGAGCTTGGTGTCCACCAGGACCACGCCGTTGGCGCTGACGTAGGCGGCCGTGTTCCCGCCTCCACCCGTGATCATGTACAGGTTGTCCTTCACTTTTTCGATCTGCGCCACGTTCGGTCCGGCGGGCTGTTGCGCGGCATACGGAGCCGCGGCCGTGGCGAGGGTCCCGGCGACGATGATGGTGCCCAGGGCGGATGCTCGTGTCATGGGCAAATCCTAGCATGCCGTCCCGGCAGTGCTACGATGCGGCACCTTATCCGAACAAGGAGCCTCAGCGTGATGCGTCGAGCCCTGCCGATCACTCTCACGATGTGCGTCACGCTGCTCGCCGCGGCGTGCGGAACCGGGCCGGCGCCCGCACCGGCGACCTCCTCCAACGAGGCCTCTCCGTGGCCGACGAAAGGCTGGACCACGGCCACCCCCGAGGCCGAAGGGCTGGACGCCGGGGTGTTGTCGGCCCTGGACGCGGAGTTCGCGGCCGGCGGTCACGGCTACGTGGACAGCATGCTGGTCATCCGCCACGGGCGACTGGTGTTCGAGCGCAGCTATGCCCACGACTACAAGGCACTGTTCGCCGGCCAGGATCAGACGCGCGGACCCTACAACTACTACGACCCGGACTGGCATCCCTATCGGGCGGGCGATCTCCACACGATGCAGTCGGTGAGCAAGAGCGTGACCTCCGCGCTCGTCGGGATCGCGATCGGGCGCGGAGAGATCCCGGGCGTGCAGGCGAAGGTGGCGCCCTACTTCTCGGACTTCCGCTTCAAGAGCGATCGGCCACGATGGGAAGCGATGACGCTGGAGCACGTCCTCACGATGACGACCGGCATCGAGTGGGACGAGTCGAGCATGGCCTACACCGATCCTGCGAACAGCGCCGCGGGCATGGAGAAGAGCGAGGACTGGATTCAGTTCGTGCTCGACCAGCCGATGGCCGCCGATCCCGGCAAGGCGTTCGTCTACAACAGCGGCGCCACCGAGCTGCTGTCGTACGTGATCAAGAAGACCACCGGCCGCGAGGCGCACGACTACGCGCGCGAGCACCTCTTCACGCCGCTTGGCATCGATCGCTTCTACTGGAAGCAGACGCCGAAGGGGTTGGCCGACACCGAAGGCGGGCTCTACCTGACACCGCGTGATCTGGCGAAGTTCGCCTATCTCTACCTGCGCGGCGGCATGTGGGAAGCAAAGCGGATCCTGCCCGAAGGGTGGGCCGCGGCGTCCATCAGGCCGCTCGTCGACACGGGCATCAACCCGCCGAAGAACCGCAAGTACGGCTACAAGTGGTGGCTACTGCCGCACACCGCCGAAGGCCGCTACGCCTATGCCGCCATCGGCTACGGCGGACAGCTCGCGATCGTCGTGCCGGAGCTCGATCTGATTGCCGTTTTCACCGGCTGGAACATCTACGACAAGCCAACGCTGTCGCCGCAGCTCGCGCTGGAGAGGGTGCTGGGGAGTGTGAAGAAGTAGGGCTGGGGTCTTGGGGCTTGAGGCTGGAGGCTTCAGGCTCCATGCGACTCCGACTCCCGACTCCCGGCGCGATTCCCCCCCTCTGCCGTCTGCCGTCTGCCGGATCCCGGACACCGGGTACCGGGTACCGGAAACCGGCTCCTACCGCGGCGACAGGAACAGTCTCTCAATGAACCAGTAGGTGCCCGCGAGGATGACCGCGACCGATCCCCAGCGCGCCACGCTCGCCGCCACTGCGGGGCGGTTGCGTGCGGCAAGCGCCAGGGCCCCCGCGGCTGCCACCACGATGACAAGCTGACCGACTTCAACCCCCACGTTGAACGACACCAGCGACCAGACCAGTGCGTCCTTCGGCAGCCCGAACTCCCGGAGGACCGAGGCGAAGCCGAAGCCGTGCACCAGGCCGAAGAACCCCGCGAACAGTGGACGCGCATCGCGTGGCGGCGACGCCATGGCGCTCTGGCCCCACCGGCTGCGGTCGTGCAGCACGAACAGGTTGTCGGCGCCCACCACCACAATCGTCAGCGCGATCAGCGGCTCGATGAAGCGCGACGGCGGGTTCACGATGTCGAGCGCCGCGAGCGACAGCGTGATGCTGTGACCGACGGTGAACGCGGTGACGATCAGCGCCAGTCGCGGCACCGCGCCGCCGAGCAGCAGCAGCCCGACGAGGAACAGCACGTGGTCCGGGCCGATGAGGATGTGCTCGACGCCGGACGCGATGAACGTGCCGACCAGCGCCATCCGCCCCTGCGTGCTGCCCGCATAGAACACCAGCGACGGCGCGCCGGCGGTGAGGATGCTCTGCTGCCGCAGCGAGCCCTCCTCGTAGATGTTGACAAACGTCTGGTGGACCGGGTCGTAGGGAAACATCACCGCATGGACGCTGACGCTCGCGGGCCGCTCACCGGCATCGAACGACAGCCGCAGCGCGAAGCGGTCCGCGTCCACGTCCATCGCTGTCCATCGCACCGCCCTCGCCTCTCCATCCATCGTCAGGCGCAGGCGCGCGGCGGCGATCGCCTCCACGCGAGCGCGATGTCGTGCTGCGATGACCGGGTTGAGGAGCTGATCGGGCGGGTCGATGCCCAGGTCGTGGGCGACGTCGAAGTCGTGGAGGATGAGAGAGCCGCTCGCGCCCTGCGGATCGAGCATGAGATCCAGATAGGAGAAGGGCGCGGGATGGGCCGACGCGCCGCGGGCGAGCGCCAGCAGCACGAACACCAGGAGCGCGCGTCCGGGCCGCGTCGTCATCCACGGACGCCTGGGAAGGGCGGCCGTCGACGCGCGCGTGGGCGCGCTCGCCTTGCGAACGGGCGTCCGGGTCACCCGCGCGGGACCACGGCGCGGATCGTCGCCCACAGCCATGTCATGCAGACGAGCGTGGTCAGCACCACATCGCTCGGCCAGTGTGCTCCCAGCACGACTCGCGCACCCCAACCGAGCGCGATGACCAGGGCCGCGACCGAGGCGATCACAGGCGCCGCATTGATTCGCGACCGCCGGGCCAGCAGCCACACCGTGCCGAACGTCACGGCGATGAAGGTGGTGAACGTGGACGGGAAGCTGAAGCCGGACGGACGGCCGACGACGGCGATCAGTTCCGGAGACGGCCGTGGGCGTTTCGCGATCAGCTTGCTCGCCTCGCCCCCCGCCTGCTCGATCGCGATGGCCACGGCCGCGATCGCCGCGCCCTTCCATCCGCCGAGCCAGTAGGCGAGCGCGATGGCCAGGCCCATCACCACATATTTCCCGGGAGCCGTGGCCAGGCTGGTGATCGCCGAGGCCCACTCGGTGCCGGGCGACATCGTCTGAATCACCCGCGCCAGATTGACGTCGCCCGCGAAATAGGGCTCGAGCGAGACGGCCGTCAGGACGAGGACCGAGACGCCGAGCGCAATGGCGAACGGGAGCAGCCTGGGCGGCACGCTACAGGGCCTCGACCACGACGAATTGCGCGGTGGCAGAGCCCTCACGCAGCTTGCGCGCGGCGGTGTACTCCGGCGAGTGGTAGAACCGCTCCGCGGCATCCACGCTGGGGAACTCGATGACGACCACCCGGCTCCGCGCCGGCGGGCCTTCGAGCGTCACGGCGCGGCCTCCGCGCGCGAGATACCGGCCGCCGTACTTCGTCACGATGTCTGGCGCCACCTTCGCGTAGTCCGCGTAGCGCTCCGGGTTGCTGATGTCGGCTTGCACCACCAGGTAGGCGCGTTTCGGTGTGTCGGCGGCCTGCTGCGTCGCCGAAAGCACGCCCATCACGACGATGGCCACCACGACCAGGGCGGCGTAGGTCGACATGCGAGACCAGTTCATGCGCTTCACTCTACTGGCCTTGGGCCCTCGGCTCAAGGGCGCCCAGCAGCAGATCGCGCATCCCGGCGAGGCGCCTGTCGCCCAGCCCGTGCAGCACCGTGCGGCGGCCGGCCGCGTACGCCAGCACCCGGGTGCGGCGTCGTTCGATGAACATCACGAACGCCTCGGCATCGGCCACCAGCGCATCGTGCGAGAGACGCTCGATGGCTTCCGTCGTGTGGATTTGGTTGTCCAGATAGTCCCTGGAGATGTCGCCGACCAGCGGCGCGATGGCAGTGAGGTGCACCTCGATCCGGGCCAGTCGGTCGACGTCGGCGACCGGCAGGCCCGCCGCCGGCGCCAGGTAGTCGCGGTACACGGCCACGCGCCGTTCGAATGGCATTGCGAGATCGGCGCCGGCCTCTGCGGCGCCCTCGGCCAGCAGCAGGTCGGGACCGAAGCCCGGCACCAGCGCGTATTCCTGCCATCCGCGCGCCCCCACCAGCTCGTCGGCCGTCCAGATGTACTGCGCGTGGTGACCGGCGTAGCCTTCGTGGCAGGCCAGGCGGAGGGCGCGCGCGAGGTCGAGCGGTCGGCCGGCGTTCACCTCGATGCGCGTGCGGTGGTGACCGAGGTAGCGGGCATGCGCGTCCCAGGGCAGGCCGTCAACCAGAGCGAGTTCGATGGATTCGTCTGCGGGCAACGGCATGGCATCCGCGGTGGCCTCGCGGCACTGGTCCAGCGCCACGCGCAGCACCGTCTCGCGTCGCGCCGCCGGAACCACGAACCGGCTGCGGAATCGGGTGACGCGCTCGGTCAGCGTGCCGGGGCCGGGCAGCTCCTGCTCGAGCGCGTCGTGGGCGCGGACCACAGGGCCGAAGTCGGCCCGCTCGGGCCCCAGGCCCAACGCGAGCGCGGCCTCGGCATCGAAGGGCAGGGATTCGCCCAGCAGCCGGCGGGCGACGAGCGAGAGGGCCCGCAGCTGCCGTTGCAGATGGGTGGCACGTGTGCGGGTCGCGCCCGAGGTGGCCAGCACCACCTGCTCGTTGTCGGCAGCCAGCGCGTCGATGTCGCGACGGATCTCGTAGACGGGCCGGCGAGGCCCCGCCGCAGCCGGCGGCTCGCTCAGCCAGTGATCGACGAGCGAGGGATCGTGGCGAGCGAGATCCTGGGCGAGCGAGATGTAACGCGATGCAACCGGCGCCACATCGGCAGGCGCCTCCGGCGCCGCGCAACGCGCCGCGAGCATCATCGCGGCGCATGCGAACCATTTTCGAGCCCGTCGTTTCACTCGGAGCATTAGAGCACTGTTGACCCGACGACTGAGAACCTGTAGAACCCGGTAGCCGGTATTCGTTTTCCGGTATCCGGTGTCCGGTACCCGGTCCAACGGTCCGGTACTCGCTTGTCGGTGTCCGCACGTCCGGCTCCGTCTCCGATCCTGTCGGAGGCCGGACACCGGATGCTGGACCCCGATTCTTTGTTGAAGGAGATTGCCGATGCGTCGACTGTGCATGTTCGGGATGGTGCTGGCCTTGTCGGCCGGGTGTTCGCAGCCGGCGCCGCCGGCCGCCGAGCCCGCGGCGTCTGCCACGGCGACGAAGCTGGGCGTGCGGCCGCAGGGCGACACCGAGATTCAGCCCGACATGGGGCAGGTGCCGCCCGAGCTGCAGAAGGTCTTCGCGCACATCGACGAGAACATCGATGCGCACGTCGAGAACCTGCAGAAGTGGATTCGTCAGCCCAGCATCTCGAACTCGGGTGAAGGCATTCCCGAGTCCGCCGAGATGGTGAAGGGGTTCTTCGACGAGCTCGGCTGCCAGCAGACGCAGATCTTCGATCCGGGTGTCACCGAGTACGGTTCGCCCGCGAATCCCGTGGTCTACGCCAAGTGCGACGAGGGCGCGGAGAAGACCCTCATGATCTACTGGATGTACGACACGATGCCGGTGACGCAGCCCGACGCGTGGGTCGCGCCGCCCTTCGAGGGGCGGCTCGTCGAGCAGGCGCCCTACAAGAAGGTGCTGATCGGCCGCGGCGCCACCAACTCCAAGGGCCCGCAGATGTCGCAGCTGAATGCCTTCCGCGCCATCAAGGCCGTGCACGGCAAGCTGCCGGTCAACCTGATTTTCGTGGCCGAAGGCGACGAAGAGCGCATGGACATCGGGCTCCGCAAGTTCGTCAAGGATCATCCGGAGCTGCTGGCGGGCGCCGACGCCATGCTGCTGTTCGGCAGCCAGGCGCCGAGCGGCGGCGCCGGCTTCGGCGGCGGCTCGGAAGGCTGCGTCTACGTCGAGCTCACCACCAGCGGCACCGCGTGGGGCCGGGGTCCCACGGTATCGGACATCCACGGCAGCAACAAGCGCAGCGTCGACAGCCCGGCCTGGCGCCACATCAAGATGCTGGCCTCGCTCGTATCGGACGATGGCAATACGCCGCTGATCGAAGGGTTCGAGGAAGGGCGGCTGCCGATTGAGTCGTGGCAGGACGCCGAGCTCAAGGCCGGCGCCCAGCGCACCGACCTCAAGGTGGCGGCGGAGAACATCGGCGTGGCTCGCTTCATCGCCGACGACCCGTACACGATGTCGAAGATGCAGCGCTTCGGCACGTCGTTCAACCTCGACGGCATCTGGGGCGGCAACATGTATGCGGGCGGCGCCGGCGCCATTCTGCCGAACAAGGTCACCTCGAAGCACAATTTCCGCTACGTCCCCAACATGAAGGGGCCTGACATCGTCAAGAAGCTGCGTGCCCAGCTCGACAAGAACGGCTACAAGGACGTCGAGGTGAAGATGATCGGCGACGTGCCGTGGGCCAAGATGAACACCGACCACGAGGCCGGCCGCGCGTTGAAGCGTGCCTACGAGGTCATGAACATCCCGCACGGCAATCTCCGCTCCGAGTACGGCATCGCCGGCGGCGGCGGGGCGGCGGGGGGCTACTGGCCCGCCTACCTGTTCGGCAACGGCGAGGTGGGCGAGAAGGTGTCGTCCTTCGCGGGCGTGCCCATTGTCGGCGGCGGCGGTGGCAATGGCGGCCGCGCGCACGCGGCCAACGAGTACTACGTCATCGAGGGCGCGGGCAAGGTGTACGGTATGGCGGGCGCCGAGAAGGTGGTTGCGGCCATGGCCTACGCGTTTGCCGGCAAGATTCCTCCCGCCCCGACGAAGTCGACCACCAACTGATGCCGCTACTGGAGACTCGCAATCTCACCAAGGAGTACCGCGTGGGCGATCATCTCGTCCACGCGCTCCGCGGTGTCTCGCTCGGCATCGCCGCCGGCGAATTCGTCACCATCGTCGGGCCCTCCGGATCGGGGAAGTCGACGTTCATGCACATCCTCGGGTGCCTCGATCGCCCGACGACCGGGCAGTACCTGATGAACGACCGAGACGTGTCCACGCTGCCGCCCGACGAGCTGGCGCGCGTGCGGAACGAGATGCTGGGCTTCGTGTTCCAGGGCTTCAACCTCCTGGCGCGCACCTCGGCGGCGGAGAACGTCGAGCTGCCGCTGCTCTATACCAGGCAGGGCGTGGTGAAGCCGGCAGAGCGGCGGAAGAAGGCCATGGCGGCGCTCGACGCCGTCGGCCTCACGGACCGAGCGGAGCACCATCCCAACCAGTTGTCCGGCGGCCAACAGCAGCGCGTGGCGATTGCCCGGGCGCTGGTTGCCGACCCGTCGGTGCTGCTGGCGGACGAGCCGACCGGCAACCTCGACACCACGACCAGCCACGAGGTGATGGAGATCTTCGCGCAGCTGCGGCGCGAGCGTGGGCTTACCATTGTGGTGATCACCCACGAGCGGGACATCGCCGCCTACGGATCGCGCACCATCGACTTCCGCGACGGCAAAGTGACCTCGGACCTGCACCATGATCAGACGCTGGCTCAGTCATCCCATCGTTGATCTCGCGCTGAAGGCGCTCAGCCGCAATCGTCTCCAGACCGGGCTCACCATGCTCGGCATGATGGTGGGCGTGGCCACGGTGCTGGCCATGATGGCGGTCGGCGCCGGGGCGCAGCAGTCGATCGAGCAGCAGGTGCGGGCGGCCGGGCTGAATCAGCTGACGGTTCGTGCCGGCAACTGGCGCCCGAAGGTGGAGGACACCGGCGAGGCCATCGCCCACGGCGATGCGAGGGACACGCTGACGCTGCCGGAACTGCCGGGGATTGAAAGCCCGTTCTCTGGTTTCCGGTACCCGGTTTCCGGTTTCCG
>Ga0105103_10001636_pt1 | contig 12124 bp, 15 predicted proteins | sample PPLLaktember2015_2_FD_79107 | JGI IMG/M metagenome (GOLD analysis project Ga0105103, IMG submission 79107) | Freshwater sediment microbial communities from Prairie Pothole Lake near Jamestown, North Dakota, USA - PPLs Lake P7 Core (6) Depth... | ecosystem: Environmental > Aquatic > Freshwater >...
TACTGATAGCATTTAGTTGTTCAGGTAAAAGTCCTAATATAATCAAAGCCATAGAGACAGCCTATGATATGGCAGTAGATTCTATTCTCATATCTGGAGGATGTCCTGTTCAGGAATTAGCTGACATACACTACATGGTTCCAGCCATTAATGCCTTTTCATTAGAGGGAGTGTTCTCTGTTATATGCCATGCCTTAGTATCTTATATTAGAGGAAGTGATTATGAACTACCTGTTTATTAAAGAAGGTAAAACTAATATAGTTATATCTGCTCCTCATAGTGGCAGTGCTAAACCTTGGAATATTCCTAATAGAAAATATGGGAATCTTTTACAGGATACATATACCAAAAAATTAATCCAGCTTGTAGTTAAAAAACTATTTTGGATGGAACCTTATTATATATACTCTAATATACATAGATGTAAGGTAGATTTAAATAGAGATATTTTAGAGGGCGCTCAGTTTAATACTAAGGCAGAAAGGATTTGGAAAGATTGGAATATGTTAATTAAATACTTTACTGAGCAAGCTTGTGAGTATGGAGGTAAGTGTTTATATATAGAATTACATTCTCATAATGACAGTAATGAAATACAGCTTGGATACAATTTAAATGCTAGAAACTATCTTAAGCTTATGAAGATAAAAAGAAGCAATGTAAGTACCACTCTAGATGCTATTCATCCAGACCCTTATGAGACTATCTTTGGAGATTTTAGTTTCAAAACATCATTAGAAAATTTTGGATATAAAGTATTCTCTCCTTCAAATGGTAAAGTTTATTTTAATGGAGGAAGAGGTATTGAGACATTTAGCAACAGTAATGTTGGGGCTATTCAAATAGAGTTTCCAGTATTAGAGTTAGGAAGAAATACTGACATAGCGGCATCAGCTATTTATAAAGCAATTCTTAATTTCAAAGGAATGTTTTTATCATGATAGACTATGCAGAGGTGTGGAAAGGTATGCCTGAATATGAAATGAAACAGCACAAACCTTTTAGAACTATACATATTAACTTTGAAACCGAGGAAGATTTACAAAAATTTTCGGAACTAATAGAGCAGAAAATTTATCCTAATAGAAATAATTATTGGTATCCTGCATGGCATGAAAGTCTGTACTCTGATTTGGTATATGTGGAAGAGAAGAATGAACCCTGATTATCCAGTTTATATTATCTCAAAGGGAAGATGGGATAGCCGACTAACCAGCAAAGCCTTGGAAAGAATGAACATTCCCTATCATATTGTGATTGAACCTCCCGAATATGATAAGTATGCCCAATACATTAATCCAGATAAGATTTACGTTCTTCCGTTTGAGAATCTTGGACAGGGAGGTATACCAGCTAGAAACTGGGTATGGGAACATTCAATTGAAAATGGATATGACAGACATTGGATTCTGGATGATAATATAAGAGCATTTAGAAGATTTAATAACAATAAAAAATATTTAGTTACTACCGGGGCTACTTTTAAAGCCGCAGAAGATTTTGTGGATAGGTATGAGAACATAGCCTTAGCTGGATTCCAGTACTCTAATTGGGTTACTCTATGTAGAGATAGAAAACCTTTTATTATTAATACAAGAATCTATTCTTGTATACTTATTAAGAATGATATGCCCTATCGTTGGAGAGGAAAGTACAATGAGGATACTGATTTATCTATTAGAGCTTTAAAGGATGGATGGGTAACAATATTATTTAATTCTTTCTTACAGGATAAGGTTGCTACCCTTACTATGAGGGGAGGTAATACAAGTTCTATTTATGCTGAAGACCCTGAAAGATATCAGTTTGCTAACTCATTACATGAACAACACCCAGACTGTGTTAAGATAGTTAGAAGATTTAATAGATGGCATCATTTAATTAATCTAAATAAATTTAAAGGTAATGAGTTAAAAATGAGAGATGATATATTAATTCCTGAGGGTGTAAATAATTATGGGATGGTATTAAGAAATGAACAATCCATTTGATTTCTTTGATAAGATATATTGTATTAATTTAGACTATAGAAAAGATAGGTGGGCACAGGCCCAAGAAGAATTTAATAAGATAAACATCTTAAATAGAGTAGAAAGAATTTCTGGAGTAGTCACTAATAGATTTGAAGACCCTAAAAGAAATGCCTGCTTTGGAAATCATCTTTCCCATTCTATAGCAATACACAATGCCAAACAAGCAGGGGCAAACAATGTTTTAATATTTGAAGACGATGTTTTATTTATAAACGACCCTCCATATACGATAGGTAAGATAGCTAATTATTTTACTGAAATGAATAGAGGTTGGGATATGTTATATCTAGGAGTTAATACAGAACAACCTAGTTATATGATGAATGAAATGTTGGCTGTACTTACATTTGCTTTTTCTACTCATGCTTATGCCGTTAACTTTCAAAATTCTTTAGTAAGTGCAGACTTGTATGATATAAATACTGACGAGAATGTAATACATAATGATGTTGAATACAACAATAGAATAATTCCTAACTATAATTGTTATGCCTGTTTACCAATGTTAGCAATTCAGAGGCCGTCCTATTCTGATATTGAGGAAAAATTTATGGACTATAGTTGGATGGAGGGAAGATTCTACTCCAACTTGAAGGGATTATGTGGGAAATAAAACCTAGTTTTTGTACGTTTGTTATACCAACTAAGGGGAGAGCCTCTCTTAAGAAAGCCATACAATCTGTCCTAGATCAGACAGATTGGAATTGGAGATGCACCATAGTATTTGATGGTATTCCTCCCGTAGAGATTACTGGACTTAATCCTGACATTGATTACCTAAAGGACAACCATTTTATAGTTAGAAGCTGTGACTATAAAGGACATGCTGGATTAGTTCGCAATGAGGCTCTTCCCTTAGTTGATACTTATTGGACAGCGTTTTTAGATGATGATGATTTTTTGAAGCCCACCTATTTAAACAGATTAAAGCACTACTCTGATAGTAACCCAGACAAAGATATAATTGTTTTCACTTATAGAGATATGGAGAATGGAAATACACAGCCTCCCAAGAATTTGAATAGACTAGTACGTTGTAATGTGGGAATGTCTTTTGCTGTAAAAACAGATTTTATAAGAGACAATAATATTTTATTCGACTATGGCGTCGTAGAGGATTTCGCATTTCTAAATGAGTGCGCTAATAAAGGAGCCAAATATTTAATTACGCATGATGTTCAATATTTTGTTGGGCATCGTAGCGCATGGAGTTAAATGGCACTTAGAGAAAAAATAGATCATGAAGAACTTATACTATATGAGGTTTTAAAACATCCAGTATTCTTTGGAGAATTTATCTACAACCTAGATAGATTAGAATGGGAGGAGAAATTTGTATTTGATTCCTACCAGAGAGCTATGATTTGTGATTTTAATTCTTATATAGATTTTTGTTGTGCAAGAGCGGTTGGTAAGACTACAGTATTAACGGCTTTAATATTGTGGATCATGGTAAATAATATATTCCCAAATGATTATATCAATTATCATGTTCCAGGAAAAGCCCATGCTGAGCCTGTATTTACCAGCTTGGTTAGAAATATCAGAACCAATTCCTTTCTAAAAGAATTTATAGACCCCAAAGCCGGGGTGAACAGTTCTGATTTAATTATTAAATTAAAAAACAATACATCCCTACTATGCAGAATAGCTGGACAGACTGGTACTGGTGTGTCTGTTATTGGTTTACATGCACCCTTCTCTATTGTAGATGAGACCGGATACTATCCTTGGGGTACATGGGTAGAACTACAACCCACCTTAAATACATTTACATCTGGATTTAGGCTATACTCCAGTGGAGTGCCTACAGGTCTTAGAGAGAGAAATGTTCTATATCATACTGATATGGAGAATTCATCCTTTACTAAACACAGAGTATCTGCTTTGCAAAATCCTAGATTCTCTGAGGAGGATAAACAGAGAGCTATAGAAATGTATGGTGGAGAGGACTCTGACGATTACATCCATTTAGTCTTGGGGGAACATGGTAAACCCATCTTCTCCTTATTTGATAGAGGTAATCTGGAGATTAGTAACTATCCTGTTTATAAGATGACCTTGGATGGTATGATGTTAGCAGATAATATAGCAGAATATATTAACAGACTGTCAGCTTTCCCAGGACTTCCAGAGAGGGACACTAAATGCTTAATGGGAATAGACTTAGGTTATACAGAACCTACAGCTATATCTATTTTAGTAGAGGATAGATATGGAAGATTAAAGTTTCATGGAAGGATTAGACTTAACAAAGTTAATTACTTTGTTCAGGAAAGGCTTATCGACTGGTTAGATACCAAATTCAGACCAGTTATTATAGGAATAGATGAGGGTTCTGCTGGTAAAGCAGTTATACCCAGGATGCAGGAGCATGTAGATTTCCTGCATAAGAATTATAAAGAAAGGTTAATACCTATTAACTTCTCTTCTAGTGTTGTATTGGGTACTGATAGTAAAGGCGAAGAGATAAAGAGTAAGACCAAACCGTTTTCTGTGGGAGTTTTACAGGAGTATTCTAATAATCATAAGATAATTTATTCATCCACCGACCTAGAAATGGTTACAGAGTTGGAGAGAATGACTTATACAAAGACTACTACTGGGGATATTGTTTATAGAACTCTTACAGAAAAAGGGGGAAAGAAAGGTGAAGACCACTTCACATCAGCACTACTCTGTGCATCTCTGGCCTACTATCTATACACAGAGAAACTAGACCTTCAGAATGTACGAAAGAAGTTGGCTGGAGCATTCTGGCATATAGGAGGCTAAAATGAATTTAGCTAAAGCAAGTTTTTATTACTACCCCTCTTCATCCGATAATTGGAGTCCGGAAGAGGTGGACAAATTAGAAATTAAAGGACTTAAAGAATTTAAGAAAGCAGTAAATGATTGCAGATTCTATTATGAAAGAGACCCTATTGCATCTACAGTAATTAATAAAACTGTAGAGATAGGCACTACTGAATTAATCTTTGATAAAGGAACTTTATCAGAGAATGAGTTTAGAGTTTTCTTGGGATTAAAAGATTATCTACAAGAATTTGCAGAGGAATGTGCGTTAGAGTTCCTGCTTTCTGGATTGGTAGTTCCCGAAGTTTCTTATACATCAGTCGGTAAAGATGTGCTAAGTGATATGGGAGTTAAAAAGTATACGGCATTAACTCTTCCTACAAATGCATTTCTTAGAGACCCAACCACTATAAAAATAAACACTACCTTTATGGGTAAACCATCTTACTATGTAATAGTTCCAGATGATATGATCTATTTTATTTTGAATAAAGGAACATATGCTGATGGAACAAAAGATATTAAAAAGTATGAGGAATTAAAGGTAGAGTTCCCAGAATTTATTACCGCAGTGGAGGCGGGAGAAAAAGAGATTCTATTAGATAATGATCTTATAGTTACCAGAAAGGTAACTACTAAATCTCCCTACCCAATTCCCTATTTATTTTCTGGACTAGAGGCTTTAAAGCATAAAAGAAATATTCGTAGAATGGATTACTCCATAGCTGCAAGAGTTATTGGAGCCATACAATTATTCAGATTGGGTAATGATGAGTTTCCTATTACTGAAGAGGATACTTCAGCCTTTACCAGCCTAAAAGAACAGATGACTTGGAGAGATAGTAGAGGTAAAGATATAGAAAGGATATTCCAATTATTTGCTAATCATACATTGCAGATTGATTGGATAGCTCCAGATACTTCAGCACTATTAGACGATAAAAAATACTTACAGGTTAATCAGGATATTTTCTTTTCGTTAGGATTTCCTAGAATTCTTACTACTGGAGAGACAGAAAGAACCCAAACATCCGATCCAGAGTTTGCTACCCTTTCTCCAGAGAAGACTATGGAATTTATGCAAAGAAAAATTTTAAAAATAATCAAAGGAATAGTTAAAGAAGTAGCCACAAAGAATGCTTTTAAGGCTACGCCTGAAGTTAGATTTACCAGCATAAATCTAAAAGCATTCGCCAACTTCTTAGATGGTATGAGAATGCTCTATGATACCGGTAACATCTCCAGAACAACTCTGGATAAAACCTTTGGTCTTAACTTTGAGGAAGAATTAAAGTTAAGAGAAGAAGAGGCTAAGATGTTAAAGGATGCAGGTCTTGAATCATTTGAAGCACAGCCATTTACCAAAACCCCAGGACAGGGTGGTAATACAGAAGATGGTAAACCCAATACTGAAAAGAAACCTGATACCCCATCAACTGAAAAAACTACAAAGGAAAAGACTACAACGGAGAGAACCACTACTGAAAAACCTCCCAAAGACAATTAAAGTTGATAACTTTATACATTTTTCAATAGAAATGTGTATAATATATATGAGACTACATCTATAAAACCCGTTCTAAAGAACGAGGTAAACTAATAATGACAGACAAAACTTTTATTATACCTACTCAATTTGAGTTACTAGATGACAACGAAGAGGTTGCATCAGTAAGTCTTAACCCACTTTACCAGTGGGCAAAAATTGTTGTAACAGACGACCAGCCTAATGCAAATAAAGTAAGAGTTCCGGAAACGGAATTTGAAAACATTATCAGGACTGGAATTTTTGCTCCTATAAAGATGGCAGAAAAGACTATATCTGATGGACATGATGAAGCCTTTGGAAAGCCTATAGGAATTATATCTCAGTTAACTAAAGAGGGCAACAAGATCATTGCCTTAGCCGCACTATGGAAAAAGGAAAGACCTGAAGACATAGCTAAGCTTAAGGAAATGTATAAAAATGGTACCCCTCCACAGGTTTCTTGGGAGATTAGTTACGTAGACTCATCCTTGGAAGAGGGTGGAATAGAGGCACTTCAAGGAACAATTCTTACAGGATTAACGGTAGTGGGAATGCCTGCGTATGCTGGAAGAACTCCTTTCGTCGCCATGTCAGCTAAAGAAAACAAGGAGGAATTTTCTGTGGAAGACAAAGAAATGTTCGAACAAAAAATTTCCGATCTGGAACAGAAGCTTGCTGAAGCTTTAAGACAGCTTGATGAAAAGAATGTAGAACTCCAAACTGGTTTATCAGAACTTGATACCTTAAGAACTTTTAAGGCAGAATTTGATAAGAAAGCGGAAGAGGAAACTAAATTAGCTAATGTTAAAATTAAATTTACTGAAGCTAATATTACTAAAGAAGATGAATATTTTGTCACTAACAAAGAAATGTTGTTAGGACTTTCTGATTCAGCTTTAGATTTTATGATTCAAGAACTGGTTGCTTTTAGTTCTGCAAAGAATGAAGAGAAGTCTTCTGATAAAAAGCCTAAAGTTCCTGATTTGAAAGACAATAAAGATACAAACTTAGATAGTCCGAAAGCGTTAGCTGAGGCTCTAAGAGAAAGATTAAATAAATAGGAGATTATTAATATTATGGAAATCAATGATTACGGCGATATTCGTCTAGGCGCAGTTGCCCAGGAAGATATAGTTGAAGGTAGAATTGGTTTGCTGACTACAAATGTTCATTCAAGAAACTATGGTAGTCAGACCGATCTGCCGGGTGTTAAACTCCCGACTACATCAACTGAAGCGGCTCAGGCTAGATACATAATTGCCTTTGAACAAGATAATCGTTCGCTGCCTATTTACCAACCTCAGCCCCACTATGACTGGGCAACCCGTTATGGTTGGGAACAAGCTACAAACGCACCCTTCGCTGCAACAGTCTATATTACCCATCCTGGTGTACAGGAAGGTATGACTATTCCTTCGGGTGCTGGTGTTGTCGCCTTTGGTGAAGGTATCTATACCGTCCCCTCTGGTTCCTACGTTTATAACGCCAATCTGGAAGTCCCTGGTGCGTTCTTAGCAGTTGCTGATACATCAACTGATACAGCCGCTGATAAGGGCAAGCTGAAGTACAGTGCTACTGCGGCATTCGCTGAAGTGGTTCACTATGATTCTGCTACCTACAGATTGACCTTCAGGATTATAGCATAGGAGGCATGAATATAATGGACGAATTAGAACTTAAAACCGCAGTTGCGGAATTGATGAAAGACCCCACCAAGAGAGATGCTGTTGCTGAGATGTTGGTTGAGTACATTCAGCCCAATCATATTACGGTTGATTTCGTTAGTATGTTACTGAATGCTCGCAGCCTGAAACCCGGCGATAGCCTCGTAAAGAAACTGAGAAAAGGCATTAGTGTTCATACCCTTGTTCCTGGTGCAATTCACTTAGCCAATGAAATCACAGTGTCCGACAGAATCAATTACGTTCTGGATGGCTCTGATGTGAAAGTTACTTGGAATGAGTGGGAAATGGAAAACGGAGAGATTGGTACGGTTAATGAGATTAGAGCAGAGATGCTTGCTAAGCTCAAAGATCATTTCCAGAACAAAGTTTTCACCGCTCTTTCTACAGTATGGTCGGCAGTTAACACCCCCAGTAACTTTATTAGTATGGGTGGTGTAGTGACAGCCACAGCTTTAGAAGATGCTATTGACCACATCAACCAGACAACCTCTGGTGTGAAGGCAGTGGTTGGAACTAGAGCGGCTATGACCCCGATTACAAAGTTTGCTGCTTTCTGGAACGATCATGCAGTTAGCCCCACAATTGTGGGTGTTGACTCTCAGTTACAGGAAGTTATGCAGAGAGGTGTGCTTGGTAAATACTATGGCGCTCCCCTCATTCAGTTAGATCAGGTTTATGATAACTTAGAAGATTACCAGACTTTACTTCCTACTGACAAGATTCTTGTCATCGGTGAGAATGTCGGTGAATTTATTACCTACGGCGATGTGAAGACGAAACAATACAATGATATGCGTCCTACCCCGCCTCAATGGTTCTTAGAACTTTATCAGCAATACGGTCTTTTAATCTGGAATGCTATGGGCATCTATGTTATCGGTGGGCTTAGCTAAGCCAACTTAGAAACATATAAAGATTTAAAATGGGAGGAAGAAACCCTTCCTCCCATTTTTTCTAAAAGGAAATAACAAAAGGAGATAATTACTATGACAAATGATTTAAATTCGGAAATCTACGGAATGATGCAGGAAGGGAAACCCTACAAATCTTACATTAAAACAATTTTAGGTAAGGTATATGTTCAAGTTATTAATCCCTTCGATGGCAAATTAGAAGGTAGAATTGTAGAGGGCAATCCTAAAAGAGACCCAGAAAGTTGTATTGTAGACATTTGGACTGAGAAGGAAAATGTTTATTTTAGGAGAGCTAATAAGAGACACTTTGAAACTGGTAGTGTAATTGAATACCATAGAAGAGAAGAGACACCAAAAGCAAAAGCTGTTCATGAATATTCCGATGAGGAATTAAAAGAACTTATAAATAGCAAATTCCTGACTCTTCAAAGCGTAGTTAATAAACTAGATTCAGTGCCCGTTCTTTTTAGAATGGTTACTTTAGCTAAAGAAATAGATAAGTCTGAGAAGATTGTAAAATTCTTAGAGGGTAAATTAAGTGAGGTACAGTTAGCTGAGTTTAAACAGCCTGAGGAAAATTAATGATACCAGAACCAGCATGGGTAACATTCATACTCTATTTCATAACAGACGAAAGCAAACATTTTGGCTTATCTGCATTTATGGGGTATGCGGTGTTCTCATTGACATTGACCATGCTATCTGCTATGGTCTTGGTTTGGCAGGGTTTGACCCACAAAATGGCATCTATGGGTGTCGTCTATGGCATACTTATTTGCTCTATAGTAGCGGGTTTCTCTGCGGTACCTCTATCGCACTGGGCGCTGGACTACTTCTATACTTGGTGGGTAACTCCATTAGGAGAAGGGCTTGATTTAATAATGCCATAGTATTCGAGACTTTAATAGTGGCCACTATTAAGTGAGGAGGTGTTTAACATATTATGTTTAAAAGCCTTGTTTTAAGAAAGCTTAGAAAAATAAGTAGGAAATTAGATTTTATATTAGAATGGGAGAATGATATGACAGTACAGTTAGAAAATTTAACATTAGAAGTAGCGGAAACTAAAACGGTTGTGGACTCCGCTATAGTATTGATTACCGGTTTAGCCGCAAGATTACAGGAAATTGCTGACGATCCTGTGGCAATTCAGGCTCTTGCTGATGAGTTAGATGCTAAATCTAATGAATTAGCCGCCGCTGTAGCAGCTAATCCGGTTCCAGTTCCTCCAACCCCCTAACATAATATAGTTAAATACAGGCAACTCTCATGCGGGGATGCAGAGGGTTGCCTAAAATACTCAAAAGGAGTTTTGAATGGCAAAGGTTTCGATTATTATACCTTCCAGAAATGAAAGATTTTTAGCTAATACTGTGGCTGATCTCCTTTCTAAAGCTACTGGAGATATAGAAGTTATAGCTGTATTAGATGGGTACTGGCCTGACCCTATCTTACCAGATGATCCCAAGGATAGATTAACTATTATTCACAGAGGACAGGCACATGGAATGAGAGCAGCTATAAATGCTGCCGCTAGCATGGCTAAAGGTAAGTACTTATTAAAAGCTGATGGTCATTGTATGTTTGGAGAGGGGTTTGATGAAATACTCCAGAAAGATTGTGAGGATAATTGGATGGTTATACCTAGAAGATATAGCCTATTAGCTGAAGATGAAGATGGTAATCTGCTTTGGCAGAGAAATTTAGAAAAGACTCCAGTCGATTATCATATGCTAGATTGTCCATTCACAAACAGAGATGGCTTTCAATTTCATGGAGTTATTTGGAGAGAGAGAGCCAAGCAAAGACTTGACATCATGATAGATGATGAAATGTCTTTTCAAGGTTCTTGTTGGTTCATGACAGCCAATCATTTTCATAAACATTTACATGGGATGAGTGAAGTAGGTTACGGTACTTTCTCCCAAGAGCCGCAGGAAATAGGAATGAAGACTTGGTTAGGCGGTGGAGAAATTAAAGTAAACAAAAACACTTGGTATGCCCACTTGCATAAAGGTTCCAGATACGGTAGAGGATATCACATTGGAAGTAATGAGATAAGGAAAGGTCATGAGTATTCCGCTAAGTACTGGATGAATAACATGTGGGAAGAAAGGGTTCATGATATTGATTGGCTGATAGATAAATTCTGGCCTGTACCCACATGGCCAGAGAACTGGAAAGAGTTAGAGGTTCCATCTCTATGAGAGTATATGTAGATGATATAGGATTCAGATCATTTTCTGTAATGAGAGTTATACAGGCTTTTCAAAAATATTCTCCTCCAGAAATAGAAATAGTGTATGACGAGAATGATGCCGAACTAGTTTTACTACATGTGTATGGAAGAATAAATAGAATAAGAAACAGGATAGAACTTTTAAAAACTCGAAATAAAAAGTATGCTATTATGCAATATACTTTAAGACATAGCTTAAGCCCATCCACTAAGGATTGGGCTTCTATTTGGAATGGGGCTACTAGAGTATGGAGTTATTTAAATCTGAAACAAATGGTTCAAGATGATGGAGAAAATACAAAATTTAATTTTTACCATGCTCCATTAGGAGTTGATAGAGATATTTTTTATCCTCAAAAGAATGACCACTACTATCAAATTTTTACTACGGGTACTAATTATATGACTGAGGGGGTAAGAGAATGTGTATTAGCATCTAATGATATAGGTAAAAAGTCGGTACACTTTGGATTAAAAATAAACCATCCTAATGTGGATAGTTTTATAGCAGAAGATGATGAGATTTTTTCCAGAACTTTAAATAGATGTGATTATACAGCAGGCTTAAGAAGAGGAGAAGGGTTTGAACTTTCAGCGGCTGAAGGACTTATCTGTGGGATAAGACCAATATTATTTGACAGTCCTCATTATAGAGATTGGTATGATGGGCTGGGAATCTTTATACCAGAACTTGGCAGAGACAGTGTGATAGAAGACTTAAGGAAAATTTTTAAAGGAGAATTAAAACCAGTAACAGATAACGAAATTAAAGAAGCCCAATCTAGATTTGATTGGGAGAAATTAGTTACTGGATTTTGGAGTGACTTATGGATACACTAGAATATATTTTAAATAAGTATAATTTAATCCCCGTTACAAAGGGTGGGCCTACAGAGATTCCTAATGCTGGTAGGGATACTATGGCAGA
>Ga0105103_10001638_pt1 | contig 12110 bp, 11 predicted proteins | sample PPLLaktember2015_2_FD_79107 | JGI IMG/M metagenome (GOLD analysis project Ga0105103, IMG submission 79107) | Freshwater sediment microbial communities from Prairie Pothole Lake near Jamestown, North Dakota, USA - PPLs Lake P7 Core (6) Depth... | ecosystem: Environmental > Aquatic > Freshwater >...
CGGATGACCCAGGATTTGGATTTCGGCATCGAACTCGTCGTCGGACCGACGGTACGGGAGGCAGATGGTCTGGCGTTGAGCTCGCGCAATGCGTACTTGACGCCGGAAGAACGAAGCCGCGCAACGGCGCTGTATCGTTCACTCCGAGGAGTAGCTGATGTGGTGCAGGCAGGCGAGCGGTCGGTGGGTACGTTAAGGGATCGCGCCGAAGGTATTCTCCATGCAAGCCATCCCACCCGCGTCGATTATGTCGCATTCCTGGATCCAGAAACTTTCCGTCCCGTGGAATCGATTGCGACGCCCGGGATCCTGGTGGCCCTCGCTGTGCGCTACGGCACAACGCGTTTGATCGATAATGAGTTTATTACTATCTGAACGACCATAAGGAGAGTTGATGGCTCAGCGACCATTTGCAACAGTGATCATGGCCGCAGGCAAGGGAACCCGTATGAAGGATCCCAGCCGCGCAAAAGTGATGTTCGAAATCCTTGGCCAGCCGATGCTGCACTTCGTGCTGGAACTCGCCTATGCGCTTGATTCGGACAAGGTGGTGACGATCGTCGGTTACCAGCGGGAACTCGTTGAGCACTTCCTGCGGACGGAACATCCGTCGGCGGAGGTTGCCGTGCAGGCGGAGCAGCGGGGGACAGGTCATGCGGTCATGCAGACCGAGAAGGCGCTCTCGAACTTCGACGGGGATGTGTTGATACTTTCCGGGGATGTGCCGCTTCTGACGCTTGGGAGCATGCAGGAATTCCTTGCGCATCACCGCAAGACGGGAGCCGTCGCGAGCATCCTCACGGCGGACTTCGAAGATCCCACGGGGTACGGCCGGATCATCCGTAACGCCGATCGATCAGTGAAGAAGATCGTGGAGCATCGTGATGCGTCCCCTGAGGAACTTGCCATACGGGAGATCAACTCGGGCATCTATGTGTTCGACCGCGTGAAACTGTTTGACGCGCTCCAGCACATCACGCCGCACAACGCGCAGAACGAGTATTACCTCACCGACGTCTTCGAATATTTCTGGAAACACGATTGGAAGGTTTCGGCGGAGAAGGCATCGCATCCGGACGAGATCCGGGGCATCAACACGGTTGAACAACTCGCCGAAGCAGAAGCGGTTCTCGCGGAGAGGGGATAACTTCAACCCTCTCCGTCCGTCTCAGATCCATCCCGCCGTACGATACCACGCATACGTCTCACGCAACCCTTCCACTAGGCTTATGGCAGGCTCATAGCCGAGGTCCGTCCGCGCTCGATCGATCGAACATGTCCATGCATCAGCTGTGAGTTCGCGCAATTTCTCTCTGTTCAGGAAGACTGCCTGATGAGAAAGCCAGCCAATGGCTTCGGAAAGCGTGGCAAGCGTGAACGCGAACGGCTTGGGCAAGTGGATGCGTAGAGGGTGAATTCCGACGATCGAGGCGATCGTTTCGCCGATCTCACCTGTTTGATAGCTCTGCCGATCCCCGATGTTGTAGGTCTGTCCGACCGCATCGCGAGCGGTCGCCGCGCGGATCAGTGCGTCGACAACGTCCGACCAGCCGACCATGTTCACGCGTTGCGTCGGATCTCCGACGATCGGAAAGATGCGGGAGTGGATCAGGCGGAAGTAGCTGAGTAATTCCCGGTCTCCTGGGCCATAGACCGCCGAAGGACGGATGATGACGATCGGAAGCCTGTCCGCATACGCACGGACTCGATCTTCGGCGTGGAGTTTACTCCGGCCATAGGCGGAAACAGGACGGCAGGGAGAGGTCTCCGTAATATTTTGCCCGTCTCTTGCAGGTCCCACGGCGGCGAGACTGCTGACAAAGACGAACCGCTCAATGTTCGGGTTGAATCGGGTGCATGCCTTCAGCAATTGCTCGGTGACGTGGCAATTCCCTCGTTCATAATCCTCTGGGATGCGTGCGCGGGTCATTCCGGCGAGATGGAATACATGGGAAACGTGCTCGAATGCGGCTGTCGGTATCTCCCCCGATTCACAGCATGCGTGAATGATTCGCACCCCCCGCGAACGGAGATCTTCGCACGTTTGCCGGTCACTTGATCGTCTGGTCAAGCACGTCACCCTCGCCCCTTCAGCGAGCAAGCGATGTACAAGGTGCTTGCCGATGAATCCGGTACCGCCGGTCACAAGGGCGTTCATGATGCACCTCCGCAAATTGGCGTGGCATGCAATCTCCCTTCAGGCAACGAAACGATCCCTTCCCTCACCATCCATCCCACCGTCAGTCGTACTGCGGTCTTGAACGGAATGGGAGAATAGCCGAGTTCCCGACGGGCTTTCTCGCATGTGTTCCTCCAATCGGCCAGAAATGTGCGCATCCATCCTGGAGTGATCAGAGGCCAGGCGCCGAAGCCTATTGCGAGTGCATACGAGAGCGAAGCGAACCCGATGGCCAACGGTCTCGGGAGGTGAACGAGAAATCGCCGGCAGCGCGTGACGTCGGCAACCGCGGAAAAGAACTCGTTGTACGACAGGTTCTCGCCGCCGAGGATGTAGTTCTCTCCGGATCGTCCGCGTTCCATTGCGCTGATCATCCCTCGAACCAGGTCATGAACATACACATAGTTGCCGTGTGCATTTCCATTTCCCGGGATGGTGCGCCATGTGCCATGCAGATACTGCGAGATCATTCTGGTCACAGAATTGGCTTCGTTCATCATCCCCGGCCCGAACACACGAGTTGGATTGACGATGACCACTCGAAGGCCGGCGCCCACGTATTTCCGCGCGACGCGTTCCGAAGCCTCCTTCGACCGTTCGTAAGCAGTGAAATAATCGAGCGCCCGCGGACTGTTTTCGCCGATTGGTGATTCGATCGACGGTCCAAACACCACATTGCTCGACGTGTGAAGCACATCCTTGATGCCCGCTTTGAGTGCGCACGCGAGGACCGTTTCAGTTCCAAGCACATTCACTCGGAAGAACGTGTCCGCCGAGCGAGCCCAGTTTCGGGCATAGCCGGCGAGGTGGAAAACGCGGTCGCATCCGATCATGGCCGCTGAAACTGCATGCGGATCACAAATGTCCCCATGAAACCAGTGCACGCGTGAGGCATCGCGCAAGGTGAGTGTTTCGCACGGAAGCCCGAAGCAATAAACTTCATCGCCGCGCTCCAGGAGCGCTTCCGCAAGCCGTTGTCCAATATAGCCGGTACCGCCAGTGATGAGCGTTCGCATGGTAACCTCCATGAGGATCAGTTTTGCACCAGGGCAGTCGTTGTAGGGGTCCAGCCGGTACGTTCAAAGGATTCCAATTCAAGCACAATAGAGCCCAGCGCGATCTTGACCTCTGCCCGGATCGGTACAGCGCCCGAATCATCGCTCATCCATCCGATGAATCCCCCGCTCATTCCGGCGAACGCACTTCCCACCCATTCCGCTGTCCCATCGAATCGGACGCATCGCAGCTCTTCGTTGAATGCCGGCGCATCGAGCATTTCGCATTGCTGGCTGAAACAGAGCCGCGTCAATCCGAGCGTTGAATTGACCATCGTCTGTAGAACGACGGTATCGCAGGAGCGCGCATGGCATCGGGCGAACATCAGCAGCGACATGGCCTCATATGCCAAGCCGGATGCACGGACCGTGTCTTGGCGCTCGAGGCATCCATTGACGCTGTCGGTAACCACGACAAGATCCTGATCTCGGAAATGTTGATAAGAGGTTCGCACGTTGGGGTCGTCTCCCGAGTAGACGGTTTCCTGCCGGATTGCGATCGGATCCGTTGAGACGATCGCTTCATGCACGAAGTGGAGATCAATGAAAGGGAGTCCCTTCGCAGACTGAACGCGCATGCGGAGGAAGTATTCAGGGCACCCTTCCTGAGGAATCAGATGCTGGCTGATCTCGACCGTGCCGATCCGGATGAAACTCCACCGAACCTTATACCGCAGGAACTCGCCATCCTGAAATGGCCGCGTGCTCGAGGGCTGTGCATCGAGATCGAAGGGAGCAAGGATGCAGGCAACCAGAAAGGCGGACGCGAAGTACTTCAGAGCCACGGTCAGTATCCAGAGCAGGACGATGCGCCACCAATCGCCGCGTGGATTGCGAACCAGCATGTGCCCGTTGTGAATCAGTCCTAGGGTTGCCATGACGACCTCCTGTATGCTACCAGTGACATTCGAGATGAAGTGAACGGCCCACCGTCTTATGGCAGAAGTACAATCCCAGAAGGACCGCTGCCGCCAGAAGCATGAATCCAGGTGTCAATTCCATTGCAGGATCTCCTTGATTGCTGGATGCAAACTACAGCACGAGGGAGGGAGAGGTGTCATGGAGTTGTCAAGGAATTGGAGAGATTTGATGGAGTGTAGGATGGGCAAATGAGCAGGTCGTCATCGGGGGTTGTATTCTTGTGTCTCCGGGAAACAGATGGCATCTCAGTGACAATTTTCGGATACTCCCGTATCCCGATTCAGCAGTCTGCGGAGGCTTGCTGTAGAGTGTACCCAACCGAGGAGGATGATCCCATGGTCGCGCGCAGATTCAAACACGCTCTCGTTCCGTTCGCATTCATCGGCGCGTGCTTTTGTTTGCCGATGGAGATCGCAGCGCAAGGGAGATCGCTCGTGTTCTCGGATGATTTTTCCGGCACTTCGATCGATCGCTCCATTTGGTCGCTCGGGATCGGACCAACGAATGATAATGTGCACTACTATACGGATCGTGCGGACAACGCCCAGGTGGTTGGAGGGGAATTGCGCATCATTGCACGCAAGGAATCATACCTGGGGTATGCATATACATCGGCGCTGCTCCAGACACGGAATGCCGTCAACTGGCGCTATGGGCGCGTGGAGGCCCGCATCAAACTTCCGGCCGGGGCTGGTTTCGTCCCGGCATTTTGGATGCTGCCCGTCGATGATCGGTACGGTTGGTGGCCGCACAGCGGGGAGATCGATATTATGGAGCACCCCACGACGGAGATCGACAAGATCTACGGTTCGGCCCATGCACGGGCATACAGCTACTTCACAGGAAGTGCGCCGAAAACCAAGGTCATCCAGGTTTCAGACGCCGAAAGTGCATTCCATGTCTATGCGATCGAATGGTCGGCTGATCAGATCGATTTCTACGTCGACCAGACACTCTATCACACCGTTGTCAATGATCATTCTGGCCCCAGCGCGTGGCCGTTCGACAGACCGTTCTATGTGATCTTGAACCTTGCGGTCGGTGGAGGATGGGTTGGGGATCCCGCGCCAACAACGGTCTCCCCCGCGATGATGCAGGTCGATTACGTCAGGGTGTATCAATCGTTGAATGACATCGGCATCATCGGAAGCGACTTCCCTCGTACCTCAGAAACCGGCGTCTCGTATGCTGTACCACAGATGAGCGAGGCGACATACACATGGAGTGTTCCAGCCGGTGCCCAGATCGCGTCGGGTCAGGGGACACGACAGATCCTCGTTGATTGGGGAAAGACGGGGGGGACCATCGATGTAACAATCACAACGCCCGCGGGAACCGTGAGCCCGACTTTTCCCGTAGTTGTCTCGAACAACCTCCTGATGAACGCGGATCTGGAGAAGGGCGTGAAATACTGGAACCATAAAACGTTCGCGCCCGCACAGGCATCGTTCGTCCTCGACAGTTCGGCGGTCCCTTCAGGCAATCATTTATTAAAAGGCACGGTGACGACCCCTGGCACCAATCCATGGGATGCGCAGATCACTCAAACCGGATTTGCACTTCAAAGCGGTAAGCAATACGGAGTGCGTTTGTTGGCAAGGGCCGATCTTGCGGGCAGGTCGATCAGTGTTTCTCTCATCAATGCGCTCACCTATTCGTGGTATGGTGGTGCGACACTCACATTGAGCGAGTCATGGAAGGAATATGCGTTCACCGTTGTTCCGAACCAGACTTCCACGGGTTCATTCAACATCGATATCGGTGCACAGTCCGGCACATACTTCCTCGACGATCTTTCGCTTGTGGACCTCTCCACCCAGGTGGGGATAGAAGAACAATATGGAGCGAATGTCCCGGACGCCCCGCTCCTCGAGCAGAACTTTCCGAACCCATTCAATCCGCAGACGACGATTCGATATGGACTTCCTCATCCCGCGCGAGTCGTTTTGGCAGTGTTTAATACCCTTGGACAGCAAGTCGCCGAGATCGTGAATGCGGATCAAGATCCTGGCTACCACGATGTCGTGTTTGACGGGAGACAATTGTCAAGCGGTGTCTATCTCTGTCGCCTGCGGGCGGGGAAATACGTTGAGACAAAGAAGATTCTTCTTCAACGCTGATCGATTGACAAGAAGAGTGAACATCAGGAAAGGAGACCGCGAACATGAAAACCATCGTCCTGTCCCTTCTGGTCATTTTCCCGTTGCTTGCTGCAGGCTGCGCTGGAATGGACTCGTTGCAGCCGGGGAGCGGCACGAAGTTCGACGCTCCAAACAAATCGTTCGACGAAGTATGGAAGGCTGCGATCACGGTGGTCACGCGCAGTCTGACGATCGTTGAAAGCAACAAGGAATCCGGTGTCATCAAAGCGGAGAAAGGAGTCGGAGTGGCTTCCTGGGGAGAAGTGGTGGGCGTGTTCATTACCCGCTCTTCCGAAGGAAAAGGATTCCGAGTAGAGGTCCTGAGCAAGAAGCGATCCCAGCTTCAAGTGACGGGGCAAGATTGGGAACAAACCATCGTCGAAGGGATGAAGGCTGAGCTGGGAATCTAAGCTTCACGGACGGCCTTCTTCCCTGCATATTGCATCAGCAGAGATTGCTTCGTACCTTGCATCTCTGTGAGACTGAGGCTTTCGGAACGAATTAATTCACACGTGCGAACAACTAAACGCTGAGAGTCCTTGAGTCCGGAAGCCTCATTCTCTCAGCGTTTTCTTTTTGGCCACCTTGGTAAGTGAATGTTGTTTGTTGCCCGGAGAGCTGGCAGAATGGCTATTGCACCAGTCTTGAAAACTGGCGTCCGAAAGGACTTGGGGGTTCGAATCCCTCGCTCTCCGCAAAGAAAGTGGAAAACTGGGAATCGGGGAAGCGGGGAAAGCAAAAGAGTTCCGAAGTTGATGTCCATGGCAGGGGAATGTCGTACGGTTTTAATCATCCATTGATTCGCCGTTGTCTGTTTCCTGCGCTTCGCAAATCATCTACCTTCCCCGAGTATCTCATGCCACTACGCTCCGCTCTCCCCGCCTGGCAAGCTCTGACCGACCATGCCAAGGCCGTCCGTCCGCTGCATATGCGCGACCTGTTCGCCAAGGATCCGCACCGCTTCAAAAAGTTCTCGATCGAGTGGAATGACTTCCTGATCGACTACTCGAAGAACCGGATCATGGAAGAGACCATCCCGCTTCTCATCGCCCTCGCGCGTGAAGCCCAAGTGGAACAATGGCGCGACAAGATGTTCGCCGGAGAAAAGATCAATCTCACCGAAGGACGGGCCGTTCTGCACACAGCGCTCCGCAATCGCTCGGCGCGTCCTGTGTCTGTCGACGGAAAGGACGTCATGCCCGACGTCCGCCGCGTCCTTGTTCACATGCGCGCATTCTCCTCTGCCGTCCGCGACGGTTCGTGGAAAGGGTATTCCGGTCAACGGATCTCCGATGTCGTGAATATCGGCATCGGCGGTTCCGACCTCGGCCCCGTGATGGTCGCCGAAGCGCTGAAGCCGTACTCCAGTCCCGATCTCCGCGTGCATTTCGTATCGAATGTCGATGGAACCCATATCGCCGAAACACTCAAGCGGGTGGACCCGGAATCGACGCTGTTCATCGTCGCCTCAAAGACCTTCACGACGCAGGAAACGATGACGAATGCGGGCACGGCGCGGGAATGGTTTCTGAAGCATGCGAAGGATCCTGCATCGATCGCGAAACACTTCGTCGCGCTCTCGACGAATGCCAAGGCGGTGACGGCGTTCGGGATCGATCCCGCGAACATGTTCGAGTTCTGGGACTGGGTCGGCGGACGCTATTCCCTCTGGTCGGCGATCGGCCTTTCCATTGCGCTGGCCGTCGGCATGGACGCATTCGAGGAACTCCTCACGGGCGCCTACGAAATGGATGAGCATTTTCGGACCGCTCCGCTCGAACAGAATATCCCGGTGCTCCTCGCGCTGCTCGGCGTCTGGTATAACAACTTCTTCGACGCCGACACGCACGCGATCCTTCCCTACGATCAATACCTGCATCGCTTTCCAGCGTATCTGCAGCAAGGCGATATGGAGAGTAATGGCAAGCGCGTTAGGCGCGGTGGGGAAGTCGTTGAATATTCCACGGGACCGATCATCTGGGGAGAGCCGGGCACGAACGGTCAGCATGCATTCTATCAGCTCATTCATCAGGGAACGAAGCTGATCCCCGGCGACTTCCTTGCCCCCGTGGTCTCTCACAATCCCATCGGCGATCATCATCCGATCCTGCTTTCAAACTTCTTCGCGCAGACGGAGGCATTGATGAAGGGGAAGACGTCGGAGGAAGTGCGGGCGGAACTGAAGAAGCAGGGGATGAGCGACAGCGAGATCTCCGCACTGTTGCCGCACAAGGTGTTCGAGGGGAACAAGCCGACGAACTCCATCTTTTTCACAACACTCACGCCGCGTGTGCTCGGTTCGCTGATCGCGATGTACGAGCACAAGATCTTTGTCCAGGGGGTCGTGTGGGATGTGAATTCCTACGATCAGTGGGGCGTGGAGCTGGGGAAACAGCTGGCGAATGTCATCCTTCCGGAATTGCAGAGCGATGCTGTCATCACGCGGCATGACGCCTCGACGAATGGACTCATCGGGTACTACAAGCGGAAGAAGTAGAAGGGTTGGGGGAAGTTACGTTGCGTTCCGTCGTACAACAAGGAGCGTCTGGTCGTCGGATTGAGGGGTGCCCGCGCTGAATGCATTGACGGCATTCAAAAGCGCGGAACTGACCTGCGCCGCCGTCTCTCCCCGATGTGCTGCGAGCGTTTCAACGATCTTCTCCCGCCCGAATTGCTCCTCCGTTCGATCCATGCACTCGGTGATGCCATCGGAGAAGACCACGAGAATGTCTTCCGGCTCCATCGGGAGGGTGGATTCCTCATAGGCCATCCCGTCAAACAGTCCGACGGGGAGACCGGTGGCAGGGAGTTCCCGGATCGAGCCGTTGGCCGACATTAAAACGGCCGGGTCGTGGCCAGCATTGGCATAGCTTAATTCGTTCGTTGTGGGGTTCAACCTGGCGAAGAACACCGTCGCGAATTTGTCTGCGCTCGTGCTCTTGAATAGCAAACGGTTCGCATGCTGGAGAACGCTCCCCGGATCGCCGTGCGTCTCAAGCATCGCGCGCAAGGTTGCCTGAAGATTCGCCATGAGAAGTGCTGCGGGCATCCCTTTCCCCGACACATCGCCCACGCAGAACGAAACGGTTGGATCACCGGAGGTCATGACGTCATAATAGTCGCCGCCGACCGATGCGGCCGGGATCGTTCTGGCGTACACGTCATATCCGGGAATCGCTGGGAGTGCGGTGGGGAGAAGCTCCGCCTGGATCTTCGCCGCGACGGTGAGTTCTTCTTTCATCCTGATGAACGCTTTCTCCTGCTCGTTCAGTCTCGCATTCTCCACCACCTGAGCCGACTGCGCGGCGATGATCGACAACAAGCGCAGATCGTCATCGGTGAACTTCAGTCCTTCCTTCTTGTTGTAGACCGTCAGCACTCCCCGAATGCGCGACTTCACAATCAGCGGAACGACGAGGAGCGAATGGATGGACTGATCCCACTGGATACCGCGGAAGCGTTCGTCCGTCATCGGGTCGTTGATGATCAGCGGCTTCTTGTTGATATACATCCACCCCAACAAGGATTGATGGAAATGGTATTTCACCCGTTCCATCGAAACCTCCGCCGTGCGGATCAGGGTCTTCATCGAATCCTGCATGGATTCTTCCACGAGCGTGACGACACCCTGTTCCCCAAGCACGGCGCGGAGAGAACGACGGACGACCGTTTGGATGATCTCCTCCGTGTTCAACGAGCCGGCGATCGCCCGTGAAAGGTCGTTGAGGATCGACAACTCTTCGATGGCGCGCCTGAGCCGGACGTTCTCTTCCTCAAGCGCTTTTAATCGGTTGCCGTTGTCCATGTCGGTCATGCTATGTTCCTCTTTGCATTCTGTTAGATCCCAAACACCAGCCGTTCCCCAAGCTGACGGGGCAAACCCGCAGCGTAGATCTTCCTTGCTGCGGTTTCAACGGGGTAGGCGATCCGCACAAGCTCGTACATTCCTTCCTCTGTGTCGAAGACGCCAAACGCAGCGTTCGCATTGCCATCCCTCGGTTGTCCGACACTTCCAACATTGACGATCGCGCGCATATCCCGAACGACCGTCCGTCCGATGAGGTCCTCGCAGAAGATCGCCGGTTGGTGCGTATGGCCGATAAAGCAGAGATGGGTGTCGAATGCCGGGAAATTGTTGGCGGCGTCATCAATGTCAATGAGGTAGTTGAACTCCGTAGGGTTGAGGGGGGAAGCATGCACGAACGTCAATCCATCGCGTTCTATCCTGTACGGCAGCGATCGAAGATAGTCGACTTCCTCCGTCTGCAGTCGGGAGATCGTCCATTCCATGGCGATGCGCGCCAGCGAGCCGAATGTCGACAGCACCTCCGCGTCGAAGGCTGCTGCGTCATGATTACCCATCACGCACGGAACATGGTGCTCCCGGAGAACCGAAAGGCAGCCGCTCGGGTCGGCGCCGTACCCGATGATATCGCCAAGACAGATGACCTCGTCGATGCCGCGGCGCCGCACTTCGTCGAGGGTGCTGACAAGCGCTTCGAGGTTCCCATGGATGTCCGAAATGATCGCGAGTTTCACAGGCAGACGCTCAAGCGAATTGCTCCCCGACGAGGAGTTCAAATCCGTCGACCATCACGTCGTCGCTCGTTGCAACGCGTGCGCTGGAGGAGTGACCGACCTCCAGCTTCCATTGGGAGAGATCCGACAAGGTCGATTGCAGCTTGGCCAACAACGCCGAGAATTGTCCGTGATGCTCGTACTCGTCTGCGTCGAGTTTTGAACCCCATACCGTGACGGAGAGGACCTTCGTCGGGTCTCGCGGGTCCGTGACGAGATATGCCTTCCGGCAGCCGGTGCGGCCAAGGAGGACGGGGATGACCTCTCGTTCGTAGATTTCCCGGAATTCGATGGAGGCTCCAGGACGGATCCGATGCGAGACAATGCGGACATACGGCGGCGCCTGCGGCTCGGCAGCCGAGACCGTCTTCTGCATCTGAACGGAGTACTGCTGCACGGCCGGCTCCGTGGGAACGGGTTCGTATTGAACAGTGAGGTCATCCCCGAGCTGGATCTTCCATTCTGTTGCTTCCGCGAAGAACGGACGAAGGCCGTCAACGAGCGTTGCGAACACGCCGCTCTGCTCATATCGCTGGGCAAGTTCCGCCGACTTCCAAACGGTCATCGAGACGCATTCGTATGGGTCCTTGTTGCTTTGAAGCAGGCTGGCCGAGAGGCAGCCGTCGACCGTCTTGAGAACGGCGATGACCTGCTTCTCATAGGAGCGCTTCAGCGACCGTGCATTGGCATCATGAATGCGCACTTGAACAAAGCGAATGACCATGGTCGTCCTCTATTTCCCCTTCATCAATGCAATATAGCCCGGCTCATCCCGTATGCTGTCGAAGTCGGGGTCCGTCTTGATCCACTCGTAGTCCTCCAGGCCGGCGACGATGGACTTGCGGAGTGTGTCAACGGCGACGGCCCGCTGATGCAAACGGGCATAGACGCAGGCGGCGTTGTAGAACATCAACGGATCATCGGGACTGAGTGCGATCGCCTTGTTGGTCTGCTCCACAGCCTCTTCCGCGCGGCCGACAACGGCCAGTTGCGTTGCATAATGGATGTGCGACCTGGCATCGTCGGGATGTTTGGACAAATAGAGCGGGATCCGCTCCAACATCGTGTTGATCACGGCCTCCATGTTGTCCCGTTGACCCAGGCGTTCGTACGCCATTCGGAGCTCGCCATGTGCCGTGTGGAAATCGGGATTGAGTTCGATCGTCTTCTTCAGCAGTTCCACCGCTTCGCCATCGCGATCCATCACGTGACAAATCCGTGCGAGAACCCAATACC
>Ga0105103_10001640_pt1 | contig 12104 bp, 5 predicted proteins | sample PPLLaktember2015_2_FD_79107 | JGI IMG/M metagenome (GOLD analysis project Ga0105103, IMG submission 79107) | Freshwater sediment microbial communities from Prairie Pothole Lake near Jamestown, North Dakota, USA - PPLs Lake P7 Core (6) Depth... | ecosystem: Environmental > Aquatic > Freshwater >...
ATAACATGGCAACATTAAGAAAATTAGTATCAGATGTTAGAAGTGTCCACAAGATACTTTCTACAGACAGTCTTATTACAGATAGAGCAATTGCATCTGAGATAAGAAACAATTCTTTATTATTAATTAAGAGAGAAACAAATCTTAGAAAGCTTTGGGCTACTGATACATTGTTCACTACTATTCCATGTTTAGAAATGATAGAAGTATCTATTTCTGAATGCTGCAACTACGTTGATCCTTGTTCTATAGCTAGAACTAAATTTAAACTTCCACGTATATCAGAGGGTAATTACCAATATGTAATACAAGGAGTTTATTCTATTAATGTTATGAGTGGCCAAGGAAAAAAATTAAAAGAAATAAGTATTAATAGATACTTAAATCTTTTAAAACTTCCAGTAATTAAAAAAGAAGAATACTTTTGGATATCTAATGGTTACTTGTATGTAAATAATCCTTTAATTAGAGCAATTAGATTTGTAGCATTATTTGAAGAAGACGTTGAAAATGAAATTATGTATCCAGAATGTGGGTGTGGTACACCAGAATATACTATTGAAGAAATTTGTAAAAATCCTTTAGACAAAGAATTTGCTCTTCCTGGATATTTAGAACAACAAGTTCTTGAGTTAACATCAAAAAAATTATTATCTACATATTTTAATCTTAAAACAGATGTAAGTTCAGAAGGAATAGATGGACAAGCACCAAACTCAAAACCAACTAATTAATGAGTAGAACAAAAATTGATTGGAGGTCTTCTAGTAAAGATAACTATATATTGTTTTGTAAAAAACATCCTTCTATAAAACTTACATATGATGAGTGGAGAAATATTATTTATACCTATAATGAGGCTTATAAAGAATATATTTTAGAAACAGGAGATAAAGCAAAATTACCTTATGGGTTTGGAGAGTTTTCAATTAATAAAAAGAAAAGAAAAAGATTAAAAAATAACATAGATGGTAAAGAGTTTGTAAACTTACCAATTGATTGGCAAAAAACTAAAGAAAAAGGAAAAGTAATATATAATTTTAATTATCATACAGAAGGTTATTTTTTTGGGTGGATGTGGTTTAAATCTACAGCACGTTTTAAAAATTCAGATCTTTGGTATTTTAAACCTTCAAGACTTACATCAAGACTTTTGTCACACTACTTAAAAACCAACGATAAGTACCAAAACATATATAGAGAATGGAAAAAATAATTAACTATGTCATACTATTATAAATATAATTTTATATCCCCAGAGCCTGTATATTCAACAGTTAAAGAAGAACTTAAAAGTTATTTTGATACTGGTGCAATAGATGATCTTTTATTCCCTACTTATTTAGACAAAGCTCTAAAAAAGTTAGGAAGAACCACTTTTGTAATAAGTGAAGAAGTTTTGTTTATAGAAGATTTTCAAGCTAGACTTCCTGATAATTTTTATGCTGTAAGAGAAGCTTGGATGTGTACAGAAGTTTCTGGATATCCATATCAATCAGCCAATTCATTCTATTCACAAGCTGCTTCAGCTACTACTATTCAAGTGGCCCCATTAACTATTGGTGGTACTCCTTGTAATAGACCTGGTTGTCAAGTTCCTCAATGTGATGGTACATGTATGCCAACATTAGTGCAAGCTGTATATAAAACAAATAACACTGTAGCTAGAGGATTTACTCATGAGTATTTACTTAAGCCTGGTAATATATCTGCAAGACAAAACTGTGGTGTAGAATATACTAACAACTGGGACTTTTATTCTGAAGCTCCACCTATTCACGAGTTTACTCCTGGGTCTGCTAGTTATGATTCATTTGATATTAGAGATAATAAGTTTGTAACTAACTTTAGAAATGGCACAGTTCATTTGTTATTTTATGCTACAGAATATGATGAAATAGGTAATCAAATGATTCCTGATAATTATCGTATTAGAGAATATGTAGAAGCATTCATTAAGTTTAAAATGTTTGAGACTCTTACAAATCAAACTAATGACGAAACTTTTAATCAGTTACAACAGAAAATGATGTATCATAAGCAAGCTTATGAAGAAGCTTATATTATGGCTGATATAGAAATTAAAAAACAAACTCCTTGGGAGAAACAAAGAAGAATTAAAAATGATCTTAAAAGATTTAATATGTATGAACTTCCTAACCGATCTAATAGATATGGTAGAAGACGTAATAATTAATCATCATGGCTGAAGAAAAACAACAATCAAATATAAGACAAGAGTATAATAATGCTAATATTGGTTTAAACATGGATCAAACTTTGAACCAGATTAAACAAGGTACACTGACTTATGCTTTAAATGCTGCTTTAGAAAACTTTGATTCTAGTTCTGTAAATTATCAGAATGAACAGGGTAATGAGTTATGTGTTACGTTTCCTAAAGGATTCATATTAATTGGTACACATTTTATTAACGAACAAAATAAACATATATTCTATATAACTAATCCTGAAACAATAGAAAGTCAGATTGGATATATGGACAACAACGATTGTATTTATCATACATTAGTTAATGCAACCTGTCTTAATTTTAATATTAATTATCCTATACATAAAACTGTACATAAAATTACAAATTGTACAACAGAAATATACTGGACAGATGGTTTAAATCCTAGAAGATATTTAGATATAAACAATGTACCAAAATTATTAGAACCTGGAAGTACTCTTTGTGATCCTATATACAGTGATGAAGTAGATTGTAATCAACTTAAATTACAACCAAACTTTAGTATTCCTCAACTTGATATAAAAGATATTATTACAGGTGGAGAACTTATTGCTGGTACATATCAGTTTGCTATTCAATATTCTGATGCTGCTGGTAACCCTTATACATCATATTATTCGGTTACTAATCCTACACCTATTGCAGACCCTTTTATAACAACAGTTAATTATAATTATACTGTTGGAAAATCTATTGTTGTTAATGTAACAAATTTAGATGTTACAGGTCAGTATCAGTATTTTAATTTAGCTGTTATAAAAACTATAAATGGAATAACTTCTGTAAACTTGGTAGGAACATATTTTATTGAACAAGTTGAAGATCAAATTACTTATACAGGACAAAATAAAACTGAAATAGTATTAACTATTGCTGATATATTTGAGAAGTTTCCTTATTATGATATAGCACAAGATATTACTTCTGTTCAAGATATTCTTATATGGGACAATCTTACATCTATAGACAGGATTAACTACCAACAAATTGCTTCTGCAATAACTTTGCTTTGGGAAACATATAAAATTCCTGCTAATGAAAATTATGTAAATGAATTAAATGCTACAAACTTACGTGGTTATCTACGTGATGAGGTGTATGCAATTGAAATTGTATTTTTATTAAGAAATGGAAAACAAACAGATGGTTTCCATATACCAGGAAGAGTAAAAAATATTAATGAATTAACAAGTCCTAATATTTTTGATACCAATCCAGACTTTATTGGAGAACCAGAACCAGGTACAAATTACAGTCCTTATTGGAAAATATACAATACTGCATCTGTAATAGGTGCTAGTACCGGTCCTAATATTGGTAATGCTACACCTTATCAATATGGAGAATTTGCTTATTGGGAATCTACAGAAGAATATCCTTGTAATGAAGATGTATGGGGAGATCTTGCTGGTCAACCTATTAGACATCATAAGTTTCCAGATATTCTTGTTAGCCCAGCATATGAATCAAAATTATTTACTGGGCCTAATTCTATGGTAATGGGTAATGACTCTGTATTTCCTATTGGAATCAAAGTGGATAATGATCAAATAAGAAATCTTGTTTTTTCATCTTCATTAACTAATGAACAAAAAAATGATATAATTGGATATAAAATAGTAAGAGGAGATAGAGGAACTAATAAATCTATTGTAGCTAAAGGTATTCTTAGAAATGTTGGAGTATATGAAAGAGAACAACAAAGTTATTATTTTCCTAATTATCCATATAATGATCTTAATGCAGATCCATTTATAAATGAAACAAATAATGCATGGACAGAAATATGTGAACCATTTGTCATAAATGTTACAGCACTAGGACCTGATGGATATATTGAAATAGAATACACTAGTTGTAATAACGATAAAACAACAAAAGAAAAATTAACAACATTAGGAGTTCACAATATTTGTGGTATATCAAAACCTCTTGTTCTTTCTGGTACAGCCACATCTGCATATGGTAATTACGATGTTTGGGTAATAGCATCTAATGGTACATTTGCTCAATTTTGTGCAGGTTTTAGAGCTGAGTGGATAAATGAATTTGGTGAAGTACAGCAAGAGTGGGTAGAAGGATGGCCAACTAATTCTAGTTATACAATTAATGTTAAAACAGGTACAGAACCTTTTTGCGCAGAAAACTGTGGTAGCTGTGGTATAGAAATTTACAAAATAGGGGATGTACGTGCTGTAAATCAATGTAAGATTCCTTATCCACAACCACCAATTGATAGTCCTGATAATAAAGATCTTCTATATAGACAAATATTTAATTCACCAGAAACTTCTTTTGGTCAACCATTCTTAGGAAATATTCTTAAATTAGAAAATGTAATATTTGGTACAGGTAAAGCTCATTTTACACAAGTAAAAGGTAATGCTAAATATAAGTTATTAACAGAAGAAGCTCAAAGAGATGCTCTTAAATCTTCTGAAGAAGTTGGTTCTATAAGTATAGGTTTTAATGCTGCAGCAATGTTTACAGTGTACCAAGCTTATTTAACTATATACATTAATGGTATTACAAGAAGAAATTATGCTCAATCATTTAATTCAATTGCAGATTATAACTATTCAGAATCTATACCTAATAATCTAGGAATTAAACAAAGAAATCTAGATATAAAAAGATATTTAATTCCTGGGGTTCAATCTGTAGGAGATACGTTTACTGTTAATAATTGGAGAAGAGAATCATCAGTTTATTTAAGAACAGATCTTGATAAACCTTCATTACCATTTCCTAGTAATAGTCCTAACATGCTTGTTGGGGGAAGTCCTAAAGTTACAGATTACTCTAGATTTACTATTGGAGAAACAAGCGCATGTTCTACTCCTGAAAAAGATCAAGATATACGTGTAGTTTCTTATTATGCTTCGTTAAAAAATGAGTTTGTAAACCAATGGGGACAAATGTATTCGTATGATACAATTGATACAGGATTTCAACAAAATATTTTTGCTACAGGATCTTATACAGTTTTTGGTGGTGATACATTTATTAGTAGATTTACATTTAAAACAAAGCTTCCATTCTTTATAGACAATAGAGTGAATGCTCCTGATGATTCAGATATATTTTATGATGAAATTGGTAATATAGCTTACCCAAAATATTGGCACTCTGCTAGATCTATATTAAAAGATTATACAGTTACTGCTGGTAGTACAGGTACACTTACAAATATCATTTCATATAAAGCACATAACTTTGATTGTCCTAACAGTCAATTACCTGCGCCTCCAAATACAAATCCTAATAGAACATATTATGATGGGTATTTTTATTTGTTTGCATATGGTATTCCTAATTTTTATTGTGAGAGTTCTTACAATACAGATCTTAGACAAGCATTTAACAATAGAGAAGGAGATTTCTGGCCACATGTTAGTACAAGTATTCCTGATGATTGGTTACAAGAAGAGTTTGTGTCCATTGCAAATGATAATACATATACATACAATATAACGTTTTCTAAACAAAACAAAGAAAATACGTTTACTCATCTTCCACCAGACTGGACATCTCAGTTATGTTATACACATTATCCATTTAGAGCAATCTATTCTGATTCACAAAACATTGATTCAGATAATAGAGTAAATAGTTGGTTAACATATAAAGCATTATCATATTTTGATTTTCCACAAAACTTTGGAGATCTTACGTCATTAGATGGTATTCAGAATAGAGCTATTCTTGCTAGATTTGAGAATAAAAGTTTATTATATAATAATTTATTAACTATTGATACAAGTAATCCTCAAGCAGCTTATGTAGGTAATCCAACATTATTTAAAGGTGCCCCACCAATTGATTTTGCTGAGACAGATCTTGGATATGTAGGAAGTCAAAATAAGTTTTTATTAAAAATTCCTCAAGGACAAATAACTGGGGATGCTAAACGTGGGCAACTATTTTTAATTAACGGTACAGAAGCTATTGATTTAACAGCATTTGGTTCTGGTATAAATAGATTTATGACAGACCATTTAGCATTTGAAATACTAAGATATTTTCCAGACGTTAATACAGACAACAATTTTACAGGAGTTGGATTACATGGTGTTTACGACAGTAAATTTGATAGAGTTATTATATCAAAACTTGATTATATTCCAATAAACTCTGATGTTAAATATAATTCTTTAACTAAAGAATTTTATATTGAAGAAAAATTAAATAACTTTGTATTTAGAACACAAGTGTATTTGACAGATCCAGAATATTTTTGTAATAAGTCTTGGACACTTTCGTACAATATAAATACAAAAACTTGGATTTCTTTTCATAGTTATATTCCTAATTTTTATATAGGAGAAAACAATTTCTTTTATTCAGGAATTAATGGGTGTTGTGAAGATTTTGAATTAGTTGCAGGAGAATTAATTCCTACACCTAGTACAACAACAACAACTAGTACTACAGAATTTATTATTACAACTACTACAACTACAACACTTCCTTTAGATTGTACATTAGAAGGAACAGTAGTTATTACAAATTGTATATTAACAGGTACAGGTATAATTACAGTTCCACCTCCTTGTGTGAGACCTACTGGATTAAGAGCATTTACATTAATTACAGGATATAATATAGTAACTCCTCCATCAAATGTTGTATCAACAGGAAGTCAAGTAGATGCATGTAATGCAATTACATATGTAACATCTAATCCAAACTTTACATATACATCAATCATTGGAAACACGACATCTCTTTCAATATTTGAAACAGTATTTGCCAATAATGGTACAACAGATTGTTCTGTAATACCTGATGGTTGGTATTTTACAGATGAGAGTGCTAATACAACAACAAATGTATATCATATTGTATCTGGAGTAATTATTGAGATAATACCTTGTGTTACCCCAACTACAACAACCACAACAACTATTTAGTAATTTTAATTATGTCAAAAACTATAACTATAAAATTAACAAAAGCAGGACCTAATGCTGGACCATTTAATATATCTGATCAGTTTGGTAACATCATAGCACAAGAAGTTTCTAGAAAAACTCTTATTGCTGGTATTAGTTATATTGTAAATACTGATGTCACTTTACTAATAATAAAATCTTTAGGAAGTTGTAAAACTGAAAAGGTAGTAAATCTTGCACCTATAACATTGCAACAATATGCTGACATTAAATTTTTACAAACAGAAACAGGATGTATATGGAGACACTTAACTAATATAAGTCTTTATAATACATTCTATAATAAAATAGAGCCTTATATTATTGAATATCCTTTTGCATATGATTATCAAGATGAAATATTACAAAACGTTAAAGATTATACAAAAGCGTATGAGTATTTTCCTATTTTTGATGGTGTGTTTGATGATAATACAAGAATAGAAACAAATGATAAATGGTTTAACAAAGCTATTTTATATAATGGGCAACAGAGTTCTGGTGTACTTGAATTAGTTGCAAAGCCTATTAACAATATGAAAGCTTATATGCAATATCCTATATTAAATACTAATAGTAAAACAATCACTTACACTAAGAGTGATAACTTTTATCAATATAATACATTCTGGGCTTTACAAGTTAATTCTCAAATTCCGTTATTTAAAACAACATGCGAGTCTTTATCTATTGATAAAGTGGTGAATCAAGCTAATATGGATTATGGTCCTAGAAGCTTTAAGAAAGCCACTCTAAGAGCAAAAGAATTAAAAGTGAGACATATACTAGACAACAGTTCAACAACGCATCTAGTAAGCCAATTTATATTAACCCCAAGTCAAATATCATATAAGTAATGAGTAGTGGTAGAGTAAAATGTACATGCGGATGGAGCTGGAACAAATCTGATTCTAGTAAGAAAGACATGTATGTATGTCATGAGTGTGGTAGAGATAATTCTAACAACATGAAAAACGGTGGTTGGTTAGATAGCTATGCTGATGGTGGATCTATGCAAGAACACCAAGAGAACTATAATGATAATTCTGTATCATTACCAGAAGGATTTGTAGGAGAAGGATATAACACCAAAGGAAGAAACTATTCTCCTGCATGGGGTGGACAGTTTCAGAATGGGGGTAAAGCTACAAGAGCTGATAGTCTTGCTGTATTTAATAATGCAGTAGCACTTAATAAACATTATGATAATTTAGGAAAAAAAGGTTTTTATAAAACCCCAGAAAAACAAGATTTAAGGTATTTAAAAAATTCTTATATGACTAAACCAATTGAAGAAACCTTAGACTTAGAAACACTTAAAAAAGAAACTTTAAACTATTATAGAAATGCTTTTAAAGAAGATCCTGAAACAAGTGATGATTGGGAAGATTTTAAAAGAACTTATCCTACTAAAACAAAAGAAGACTATAAAAAAGGATTACTTAAAAGTTTAAAAGAAACTAAATCAGGTAATAAAAATAAATATTATTATAAAGATATTTTTCCATCACAAATAGATCCTCTTGCACCTTCTACATTAATTGATACAAGAATTATTCCTCAATATCAATTTAATTATAAAGCAAAAAACGAAAACAAACCACCTGCTGGTGGTACTGTTACTGGTATATATGGATATGATCCTTTAGCAGTTAAACCATTTAATTTACTTACAGATGCTGAGAAAAAATTAAGGGTTCAAAAATATGGAACAGATGGTGTACCTAAAAGCTATTTAAATAAAAAACCACAACAACAAGTAATAGTAAAAGATCAAAATGCTCCTCAATATAAAACTATACATACAGGAGAAGGAGAAGGAAGATTTGAACCTATACAAAGACAACCTGTAAAAGGAATACAAAATCTACAACCAATAGGAATAGAAAATGATTTTAATATACAAGCAGGTGTTCCACAAATAAGACAACAAGTAAGGCTACCAGAATATTACGATGTAACAGACAAAGTAAACAAAAACTTCGGTGCTACAGAAACAAAATACAGATGGTATCCTTCTGATGGACAACCTTTACCACAAATCTCTTCTGAAGTTTATGATGATGGTAGTCCTTACAATAGTAGAAGTATGACTCCAAGATATCAAATGGGTGGATCTGTCTATCCAGTTAACTATGTTCCTCAAGCACAAAATGGTAAATTAACTTTCTTACAACCTACTAGTGATAAGTTACCAGAAGGATATAGAATTCCATATGCTGACCCTAGTTCTGAAAGAGCTATGTCTATAGGTGGAGAAGATGGTGAACCAGCTTATTTAATTCCTAGTTTCAAATATGGTCAACCATTATATAATCCTATTGAAGAATTTAGAAAAACAGGTGAACACTTAGGTGGTCCATTTAAAACATATGAAGAAGCAGATGAATGGGAAAGAACTGTAAGACATCCAGCAGTTGAGAACAAACAAAATATAATGTTTCCTCAAGAGAAATTTCAAATGGGCGGTTCTATTCCAGGAGCTGTAGGTTTCTCATATGCACGTACACAATCTCCTGCTCCTAGTAATGGGAAGTATGCAAAGAAAACAATGGCTAGTGCAAAGTATGGTGATGTGATAAAAGATGATAGAGGACAATGGGCTCATCCTGGAGAGATAACAGAAATAAATTCTCCATACATAACAATGAAAGGAGTTCCTTATCCTGTATTGGGTATATCAGATACTGGTGATACACAAATGATGTATCCAGAAGAAGAATATGAATTCATTGGAGAGAAGGTTACAGAATATCCTATGGCTAGAAATGGATTAAGACAAGAACAAAAAGGTTTGCAGAATCTAGATCAATTAACTAACTTTACAAACTACAATACTAAACAACCAGGAGGCTGGTTAGATACACTATAATTATGAAAGCAAAAATGTTAAAAATAGCAGGAGTTAAAACTGAAGCTGCCTTCTATAAAAAATATCCAACGCAAGAAGCATTTATGAAAGTGCATGGTAAAGCTTTTAAGAAAGCTCAAACTGGTGCTGCAATTCAAAAAGCTCAAGGAGGATTTAATATTAATAAATATGGTATTGGTGCTCAAACAATGGGTAGAATGCAAGGAAATTATGGTCCAATAAATCAACCAATCACACAAGGAAACTCTGGGTTTGGTCAAGTAAATTATACAGGCCCACAACTTAATTATCCTCCAGATACAAACAATCCTAATTGGATGTTCAAAAATACTAATGGTGTTCCTTATGAAACATCTAATATAAATAAAAATTACAGAGGCTATCAAGGAGAAGTTAAAGAAGAACCAAGTGGTGTAGATAGTGCAATGAATTCTATTGGAAAATACGCAGGACCTGCCGGAAAGTTGTATGAAGGTTATCAAGCTTTAAGACAAGGACGTTCAGATAGAAAAGATGCTGAACAACAGTTAGCTGTTAGTAATATTGTATTAGAAGCTTATAAAACTTCTAAAACTAGACCAGAAGAAATAAAAAGAAAATACGTAAGACCAGAAGATATTGAAAATACAGGAGAAGAATTTTTTCCTATATATGGTGTAGGAACTAATCCTCTTGCTAGAAACGGTGCTAAATTAGAAGATGGTGGAATGATAGGAGGTAATCCTACAGAGATACAAAACACTTACGGTGATGGTAATTCTATATATGATGATCTTGGTTATGTTCCTTTAATAGATGTAAATCAACAAAAAAGTTTTAGACAAGGTGGTAATTTATACCGTGCACAAGATGGTTTTGATTGGGAAGCTTCATCAAATTTTGCTACAAATATGGGGCAAACAGCAATGGGTGGACAAAATGGTGGTGGACAAATTGGTAGTACCCTAGGGTCAACTGCAGGTACTCTTATTGGAGGACCTATAGGAGGAGCAATTGGTGGATTTGTTGGAGGTATAGCAGGTAATGCTTTAGATACAAATGCTAGACAAATGAAAAAATATCAAGCACAAACAAAAAGAAATATTACACAGATGGGACTTAACTCTGGATTTCAATCATTAAATGCAGGAAATGCATCCTATGTAAAAGATGGTGGTGATATTCCTAATTACGAAGATGGTGGATATATGAATCCTGAATACAACCCACAAGTGATTACAATGTTTGGTGATCATAATGCTGATGACTTTGCTGATTATGCTAATAAGTTTAGAGCTGGTGGGCATTTAAAATCATACACTGATCCTAGTGAAAGAGCTATGGAAACTTATGAAGATGGAGGAAGAATTAAATCATATGGATTAGGTGGTGAATTACAAACACATTGGGGTGGAGGTGCTGAAACTATATCACGTAATCCTTATTTACCAGGATCGGGTGAAACAGTTATGTTCAGAGGTAAATCTCACGAAGAATATTCTCCTAATGGAGAAACAGGTATTGGTGTTACTTATGGTGGTAACCCTGTAGAAGTAGAAAGAGGAGAACCTATGGTTGAATTAGAAGATGGTGGTACAATAGATCCTGAAACAGGAGAAGTACAAAAATCTGGTGTAGTGTTTGGTAACTTAAAAATTCCTAATCAATACATAGATCTATTAGGAGATAAATCTGCTAAAGGTAAAAAGTTTAAAAACTATGTAGCTGACTTATCTAAAACAGAAGCTAAACAAAATAATATTATAGATAAGTATTCAAATTTGATGGTTAATAATAATGATAATACAAGTATAGGAATTTTAGAAAAAAAAGGATATGAAGCTATGCTTTTAGGAGCTAATATGAAACTCAAAGAAATTGCTGATAAAAAAATAAATGCTGCTGCTCTGCAGAATGCTATTAATGATACAGCAGAAGAAAATGGTTTAGTTGCTGACGATCTTGCAAGAGGTAAAGTTAAGTTTGATAAAGAAGCTACAGATGAATATGCTAGATATGGTACATCTATTCCAAAAGCCAAGGATGGTAATAAAATTAAACC
>Ga0105103_10001641_pt1 | contig 12103 bp, 7 predicted proteins | sample PPLLaktember2015_2_FD_79107 | JGI IMG/M metagenome (GOLD analysis project Ga0105103, IMG submission 79107) | Freshwater sediment microbial communities from Prairie Pothole Lake near Jamestown, North Dakota, USA - PPLs Lake P7 Core (6) Depth... | ecosystem: Environmental > Aquatic > Freshwater >...
GCGCGGGCAGGCGCGTGCCCTGTCGGCCCCGGGTGCGCGGAAGCCAGGACCGTTGCACGGGGTGCCGATCGCACACAAAGACCTGTTCGAGACAGCCGGCATCCGCACCACTGGTGGCTCGCGACTCTACGAGCACCACGTGCCCACCCGGGACGCCACCCTCGTGGCGCGGCTCTCGGCGGCCGGCACGATTACGCTGGGCAAGACCAACACCCACGAACTCGGCGGTGGCGTCACCACCATCAATCCGTTCTTCGGCACCACCGCGAATCCGCGTGACCGGACACGAATCCCCGGTGGATCGAGTGGCGGCTCGGCCGCGGCCGTCTCTGCCCGCCTCGCAGCGGCCGCCACTGGCAGCGATACCGGCGGCAGCATACGAATCCCCGCCGCCTTGTGCGGCTGCGTGGGATTCAAGCCGACCTTCGGCCTGCTCAGCACGGCCGGCGTACTGGGCGCGGCCCCGACGTTCGATCACACCGGCTTCCTGACACGCACGGTTGCGGACCTCGGGCCACTCCTTGGTGCGACGATGGGGATAGATGCCCTGGATCCGGCTACCGTGCCGGCAATCTCGTTGAGCGGCGGTGGCAGCGAATCGTTGAGCGGCCTGCGTGTTGGCGTCGCGCGGGCCTACTTCTTCGACGAACTGGACGCCGAGGTGAGCCCTGCCATCGAGGCTGCGCTCGCCGCGCTGAGCCGGGCTGGCGCCAGGCTTCGCGACGTCCGCACACCGGTGGACGGGGCCACGATGGCTCGCGTGTTCGATCCGATCGTGGTTGCCGAGATCCACCAGACCTACGAGCGTGACTGGCGCGAGCGGCCGCAGTTGTTCTCCAGCGCCTTCGCCGAGTTCTTCAAGGCGCCGCTGCCGACGGCGCTCGAACTGGCGGCCTCTTACCGCGAGCGTCGCCGCTTCCAGGTGGAGATGACGCGCGTCTTCGACGAGCTGGACGTCCTGATCATGCCCACCGTACCAATCGTCGCCCCGCCGATCGCCGGCCCGATCAGCGGGAACCTGCTCCTTCGCAACACCGTCCCCTTCAACGCCGCGCGCACGCCCGCGCTGTCGTTGCCGTGCGGACCACCGGACCGCCTGCCTGTCGGCCTGCAACTGGTGACGCGCCCGTTCGAGGACGCGCGGTTGCTCCGCATCGGAACCCTGATGGAACCGCATCTCCACCGATAGCTCATCTGTGCGCGCGACCGGGCTGACCGGGCCAGACGAAGGCAGATCGTTGATAATTCCGGACATGACGACCCACCTGCGCACCGCCATGTTCGTGACGTTGCTGACAGCCGCGGCCACCGCACAGGGGCCGCAATATCCGTCGACGCGCACGGTGGATCACGTCGACACCTACCACGGCACGAAGGTGCCGGACCCGTACCGCTGGCTGGAAGACGACACCTCCGCAGAGACAGCGGCATGGGTGGAAGCCCAGAACAAGGTGACTTTCTCCTACCTTGAGAAGATTTCCTACCGTGGGCAGCTGCTGAAACGGCTCAACGCTCTTTACGACTACGCCAAGTACTCGACGCCGTCGCGGAAGGGCGAGTTCTATTTCTTCACGAAGAACAGCGGTCTGCAGAACCAGAGCGTCCTTTACATCCAGCGGGGGCTGGAGGGCGCCCCAGAGGTGCTCATCGACCCCAACACGTGGTCCGCGGATGGCACCGTCCGGCTGGCCGGTTACGAAGCGTCGAAGGACGGCACGCTGCTCGCCTATGCGGTGTCGCGCAGCGGATCCGACTGGCAGGAGTTGAACGTGCTCGACCTGGCCACGCGCAAGCCGCTGGCCGACAAGGTGGAGTGGGTGAAGGTGTCGGACATCGCCTGGCGCGACCGGGGCTTCTACTACAGCCGCTATCCGACACCCGCGAAGGGCAAGGAGCTGTCGTCGGTCAACGAGCACCATCAGGTGTTCTATCACCGCGTCGGCACGCCGCAGTCACAGGACACGCTGGTCTTCGAGGATCCGAAGAACCCGCAGCGCTTCCACATGCTCAGCACGACGGAAGATGAGCGCTTCGCCGTGCTGAGCGTCTCCGATCGCGGCACCGGCAAGCAGGGCAATGCCGTGTTCGTGCAGGATCTCTCGAAGGCCGGGTCGACGTTCGTGCCGCTGATCCCGACCATCGGCGACGACACCTACGACGTGCTCGAAAGCGTGCGCGGCGAGCTGCTCGTGTTCACGGACAGCGAGGCCCCCAACGGCCGTGTGGTCCGGATCGACCCGGCGAGCCCGGCTCCCGCGAACTGGAAGGTGATCATCCCGCCCAAGGCCGACACCATCGACAGCATCGCCGTCGCCGGGGGCAAGGTGATCGCCACCTACATGAAGGACGTGGCGTCCCGTGCCTACGTCCACAACCTCGAAGGCACGCTCGAGAACGAGATCGAGCTACCGGGGCTCGGCAGTGCCGGCGGTTTCGGCGGCAACATGGACGATGCGTCTCTGTTCTACACCTTCACGTCGTTCACTTATCCGACCTCGATCTTCCGCTATGACGTGGCGGCGCGGAAGAGCGCGATGTTCCGCGCGCCAGAGATTCCGGGCCTGGACGTCAACCAGTACGAGACCAGGCAGGTGTTCGTCACAAGCAAGGACGGCGCGAGGGTGCCGATGTTCCTCGTCCACAAGAAGGGTCTCGTGCTGGACGGCAACAACCCGACGCTGATGTACGGCTACGGCGGCTTCAACATCGCCACCACCCCGGGCTTCAACTCGCTGCGGATCGCACTGCTCGAGCAGGGTTTCGTCTACGCCAGCGTCAACATGCGCGGCGGCAGCGAGTACGGCGAGGCGTGGCACGACGCGGGAACGAAGGCGAAGAAGCAGAACGTCTTCGACGATTTCATCGCCGCGGCAGAGTGGCTGATTGCCAACAAGTACACATCACCGGCCCGGCTGGCGGCTCAGGGCGGGTCCAACGGCGGCCTGCTGGTGGGCGCCGTCATCAACCAGCGGCCGGAGCTGTTCCGCGTGGCCATCCCGCAAGTGGGTGTCATGGACATGCTGCGGTTCCACAAGTTCACGATTGGCTGGAACTGGATCGCCGACTATGGCTCCAGCGACAACGCCGAGGAATTCAAGGCGCTCTATGCCTATTCGCCGCTGCACAACATCAGGGTGGGCGTGAAGTACCCGGCCACGCTGATCACCACGGCCGACCACGACGACCGGGTCGTCCCCGCGCACTCGTTCAAGTACGCCGCCACGCTGCAAAAGGCCGCGAAGACCGAGAACCCGGTGCTGATCCGCATCGAGACCAAGTCGGGCCATGGCGCCAGCAACGTGACCAAGCAGATCGAGGCCACCGCCGACATCTACGCGTTCATCATGCACAACATGGGGATCACGCCGCGCTTCTAGGCGGTGCTTCGGGAAGGCGGCGCTGCGCGCCGTAGGGAGCCGGGCCTCGCTGCGCTCGGCAGAGGCGGCGCTACCGCGCCGTAGGATCCGTTCCCACGGGCCTCAGGTCCGCCCACGCGCCAGCGGCGCGCCCTGAACCCTACCGAGCTTCGAAGGGGCGAGGCCGGTAAGCTCCTACTTCTTGGGCGCGATTGGGAAGATCTTCTCGAGGTCGTCGACGGGACGCGGAATGACGTGGACGCCAATCAGCTCACCGACCTTGCGGGCGGCGGCAGCGCCGGCGTCCGTCGCGGCCTTCACCGAACCCACATCGCCCCTCACGATCGCGGTGACGAGGCCGGCATCCACCTTCTGCCAACCGACGAAGACCACATTGGCGGTCTTCACCATCGCATCGGCAGCCTCGATCATGCCGATGAGCCCACGCGTCTCGACCATGCCGAGCGCTTCGCCGAAGTCGTTGTCAGCCACGAAGGGCATTTTAGTCCGGTATCCGGTCGCCGGTACCCGGTATCCGAAGAGCGCTGCCTACCGAACGAAGTGAGGCCTCGTCCCCTACGGTGCGAAGCACCGCCCTTCCCGGGCGCAGCCAGGCCTCGTTTCCCACGGCGCGCAGCGTCGCCTTCCCCCGCGTAGCGCCGCCAACCTGGGTGACGGGCTACAATAGTTCGTGAGTACCATCACCACAGACGCCCCCGAACCGGCCGGCTTCGACACCCTCGGCCTCGCCGATCCCATCGTGAAGGCCGTGCTGGCCCTGGGATACGAAGAAGCCACCCCCATTCAACGCGCCGCCATTCCGGTACTGCTCGAGGGTCGAGACATCATCGGCCAGGCCGGCACCGGCACCGGCAAGACGGCCGCGTTCGCACTGCCGCTGCTCCATCGTCTGCTCGACCCGCCCGCCACGAAGACGCGCGCGCCGCGCGCCCTGATCCTCGTGCCCACGCGCGAGCTGGCGATGCAGGTGGCCGAGGCCATCTACAAGTACGCCAAGCACACCCGGCTCACCGTGGTGCCCGTCTACGGAGGCGCGCCGATGCACCAGCAGATCCGCGCCCTGCAGCGCGGGGTCGAGGTGGTCGTGGCCACGCCCGGCCGCGCGCTCGATCACCTGCGACGCGGCACCCTGGACCTGACGGCGCTCGAGGTGCTCGTCCTCGACGAAGCCGACGAGATGCTGGACATGGGGTTCGCCGAGGACCTCGAGGCCATCCTGACCGCCACACCGGCGACGCGGCAGACTGCGCTGTTCGCGGCGACCATGGCGCCCCGGATCGCGGCGATTGCGGGGCGGCACCTGCAGAAGCCGGAGCGCATCACGATCAAGGCCGAGAAGCGACAGGCCGGCAAGGTCCCCCGCATCCGCCAGGTGGCCTACGTCGTGGCGCGCGGGCAGAAGGGCCCCGCTCTCGGCCGCATTCTCGAGTTCGAGGATCCCGCTTCGGCCATCGTCTTCTGCCGGACGCGCGTTGAAGTGGACGAGCTGACCGAGACCCTGAAGTCGCACGGCTACGGCGCCGCGGCCCTGCACGGGGGCCTCGATCAGCGCCAGCGCGACCGCGTGATGCAGTTGTTCCGCACCGGCAAGACCGACGTGCTGGTGGCGACCGACGTCGCGGCTCGCGGCATCGATATCGAACACGTCTCGCACGTGATCAACTACGACCTCCCCACCTCGCCAGAGGTGTACGTGCACCGCATCGGCCGCACCGGCCGCATCGGCCGCGAGGGCGTGGCGATCACGCTGTTGGGGCCCCGCGAGCAGCGCAACCTTCGCTACATCGAGGGCTTGACCAAGCAGCCGATCGAGGTGGGCGCATTGCCGACGCAGGCGGCGCTGAAGGCCAAGCGCCTCGATGCGATGCGCACGGAGCTCACCACGCGGATTGCCGGTGGCGGGCTCGAAGAGATGCGTGCGCTGGTACAGACCCTCGTCGACGACTTCGATCCACTCGACATCGCGGCCGCGGCACTGACGATGGCCGAGGGGAAGGGCGAGGGTGGCGCAACCAACGCGCCCGAACCCGACGCCCCGGTGCAGCGTGCGGGATTCACGGTGCGCCGTGACGATGAGGGCGAAGGCCGGCAGGAACGCGGCGAATTCGCCCGTCCCGGCGACCGCAACCAGGACGAACGTCCGCCGTATGCCGACCGCCCATCGAGGACGCCGGAGCGTGCTGGACCGCGCCCGGCCGCGCCGAGGCCGCCCGAGCGGCCCAGGCTGTCCGGCCCGCCATCCGACCGGCCTCGCTATTCGGAGCGCGGCCCTTCGGCCGATCGTCCCGAGCGCCCGGCCCGTCCGACGCGCGGCGCGGAAGGCCTGGGGCGGGAAGCCGTCGTCCTCGCCCTCAATGTCGGCCGCGACCACGGCGTCCGCCCGGCGGACCTCGTCGGCGCAATCGCCGGGGAGGCCGGCATCAGCTCGAAGGAGATCGGCGCCATCCGCGTCGGCGCCGATGCGTCAACCGTGGAACTGGCCGCACCCGTCGCGGCTCACGTCGCGAAGGTGATGAAGGGCAAGTTCATACGGGGCGAGAAAGTGGACGTGAGGGTCGTCAAGTGAACTGTTAGTTCAAGAGTTCAAGAGTTCAAGAGTTCAAAAGGCATCAGCCGGTCACTCCAACTTCGAACTCTCGAGTCACCGCTCGGTCGCTGTTCCGCCGAGCGTGTACTTCATCACCCAATCGTGGATCCGGTTCATGCGATCCAGCTGGTGGTAGTACTCCGTGATGCCGTGCCCTTCGCGCGGGTAGAAGACCAGCTCGGTGGGCTTGCCGCGGTCCTTCAGCCCACGATAGAGTTCCTGCGCCTGCCCGACCGGCACGCGCTCGTCGTTGGCGCCGTGCAGGATCAGCGTTGGCGTCGTCACCTTGTCCACGTGCGTCATGGCTGATCGCGCCAGGTAGAGCGGCAAGGTCTTCTCGCTCGGGATGCCGCCGAAGTAGGCGATCAGCACGCTCGGGATGTCGTTGGTGCCGTACATGCTCCACATATTCGTCAGCCCCGCGCCGACCATCGCCGCCTTGAAGCGCGTGGTCTGCGTGATCATCCAGGCGGTCATGTAGCCGCCGTAGCTCCAGCCGATGTGCGCGAGCTTGTCCGGGTCGGCGATGCCGCGCGCCACGAGCGCGTCCACACCAGAGATGATGTCGTTGTAGTCGCCGCCGCCCCAGTCGTTGATGTTCGCCTGGAGGAACTTCTCGCCGTAGTTCGTGCTGCCCCGCGGGTTCGGGTAGAACACCGCCCAGCCCTTGCCGGCCCACACCTGCCCACCTTCGAGCCCGCCCAGCCGGTTGTTGTTGAGGAAGGCCCCCGACGGCCCGCCGTGCGCCACCACCAGCGTCGGGTACTTGGTCCCGGCGCGGTAGCCCACCGGCTTCAGCAGCACGCCTTCCACCTCGGCGCCATCCGTGCTCTTCCAGGTGACGACCTCGGTCTCGCCGAGCGCCAGTTCCGCGATCTGCGGGTTCGTGTCCGTCAGCTTGCGGAACGTCGCGAAGCGCGGATCGGTGGCGTAGATCTCGCTCGCGCCGTCAGGAGCGTCCATCGACACGACGATCGTGCGTCCGTCCCTGCTGAGCGAGGAGGCCTGCATCGTGCGCCGCGTGCTCAGCTGCGAGTAGCTGCCGGTGGTCAGGTCGAAGGCGAAGGCTTCGTTGTACGCACGCTTCCCGGCCAGGAACAGCACGCGGTTGCCTTCGGCTGTCCACTGCGGGGCGCCGGCATCGGTATCGAACGCCGCGGCCGACACGTCTCTGGTTGCTCTTGTCTCCACGTTGTGGAGCATCAGACGGGACTGCAGCACCACGCCCGGGGCCGTGCCGTCGGCCACGGGAGGCCCGCTGTAGGGCTCAGCCGTCCAGGCGATGGTCTTGCCGTCGGGAGACCAGCGCGGCTGCGTGTCGCTGCCGAAGTTGGTGCTGATCTTCTCGGCGGCGGCGGACTCGACATCCACGACGTAGATGTCACGCCGGTTGTCGCGGAGCAGCGGTGTGACCGACGCGCCGATGACGAAGCGCCTGCCATCAGGCGCCCACGAGGGGATGCCGGACAGCGTGTAGTCGGTGCCGCGCGTCAGCTGCTTCGCCTCGGCAGGTTTGCCCGATGCCAGCGTGGCTGGGGTCACGTCCACCACCCAGGCGTGGGCGTAGCGGAAGTCGCCCTCGAACACGCGCTCGTCGTCGCGCTTCTTGATCTCGGCCTCCTGCGCCTCGGAGCGCGGGTCGTTGGTCAGGAAGGCGATGCGCGCGCTGTCTGGAGACCACGAATACGAGGTCACCCCTTCCTTCGCGTCGGTCAGCTTCTGCGCCTCGCCGCCGTCGGCGCGCATCACATGTACCTGCGGCTTTGGTCCCCCCTCCTCCCCATTGGCGGCGGGGCCGCGTGCCGACAGGAAGCTGATGAACCTGCCGTCCGGCGACCACTGCGGCTGCGTGTCGCCGCGTTCGCCAAAGGTGATCTGACGGGCCGGCTCCGACCCGTCGCTCCGCACCCGCCAGATGCGCGTGCGCGCCTCCAGGCGTTCCTTCTCCTTGTCCGACGGCGGCTCCCACTGGCGCACGGTGTACAGCACCGTCGTGCCGTCGGGCGACAGGGTGGGGCTCGCCACCGCCTTCACCTTCATCACATCGTCGAACGTGGCGGGACGCCTGGTCTGGGCGATCCCAGCCCCCTGCAGGGACGAGAGGCACAGGACGAGAAAGGACAGGGACAGAACGCGGCGCATGGAAGACTCCAGTCAGTGCGAAGTTCGAAGTTCAAGAGTTCAAGAGTTCAAGGTTGAGGGGTTGCGGGTCGTGAACTGAGGCTGAGAGCTTGGCCGAGCGCAGGTTGTGCACGGCTTTGAACTCTTGAACTCTTGAACTTTGAACTCCTCATCTCTCACTCCCCGAGCGCGTCTGAGAAGTGGCGCGCGAGGGTGACGGAGGTCGTCCTGTTCCACGTTTCGTTCACGCCCAGCGTGAACGCGCCTCCGGGCGCGGGGTTGGGAAGGAAGACACCCTGCGCGATCAGGCGCTTCCTGACAGCCAGCGAATCGACACCTTTCACCACGACGCGCGTGAGGTTCGTGCCATTCGGGATGCGTTCGATACTCACCTTCGGGTGGCGAGAGAGCTCGGCGTAGAGGGATTCGGACACCGCAACCGCACTCTTCAGCCGGTCGACGAAGCCGTCCATGTAGTGCCTCGCGACCAGCGCCGCCGGCCAGCCCACGGCAAGATTGCCGCCGAACATCCGGCGCGTGTGGAACATGCCGTCCAGCACGCGCTTCGGTCCGGCGAGAATGGCGCCGATCCCGGAGTTGAAGTACTTCCACAACGACACGTACACGGTGTCGAACGGCGCCGAGTAAGCCGCCGGCGAGATGCCGGTATAGGCCGAGGCGATGAACAGCCGCGCCCCATCGAGATGCGTGCCGACGCCCTTCTCCCGCGCGAACGCGGCGATGCGCTTCGCCTCGTCCCAATCGAACATCTGGCCGGACAGCCGCCGAATGGGACTCTCGATAACGATGGCGCCGACATCGGTGGCGACACGACCGCCCGCGGTGCGGGCGAGGACGGCTTCCACGTCCGCGCGCGTGAATGTCGCGGCGTTGCGTGCGAGCGGCATCAACGTGAGCGCCGATAGCGTCTGGCAGGCGTCGCCGGTATCGTTGTAGATGTGGCTCATCTCGGGCACGATCACGCGGCGCCTGTTCCCGGCGAGCGCGCGCAGCGCCAGCTGATTCGCCAGCGTGCCCGAGGGCATGAACACCGCGGTTTCCTTGCCGAGGCGCTGCGCCCAGTGCTGCTCGAAGCGCTCCACTTCTCCGCCGAGCAGGTAGTTGTCCTCGCCGATCTCGGCCTTCTGGCAGAGCTCGTCGAGGAGGGTGGCATATGCGCGCGGCGACAGGCCGATGCCGTCGCCCGACAGGTAGACGGCCTTGTCGGGCTCGGCCACGGCCGAGAGCTCCTCGGCGCTCGCGCCGGCGGTGGGCGCCAGCCAGCTGAGGCTTGCGGTCGCGCCGATGGTGCCGATGGTGCCGACAAATCCACGTCGGGTGACAGGTTGCATAGAGGGCTCCGCTACGTCATCGATCGGACCGGCTCGTCACCCAGGCCGGCGGCTCGGGATCGTCCTTGAAGCTGATCGTCTGCCCCAGGCTCCGCGACCAGCGGAACAACCACGTCGGCCCGCTCGCGCCGACGTAGGTGTCCGGCGTCCGATAGGCTTCATCGCGCATGGCCTCGTCCAGCGTGATGAAACGATAGCCGCGCGACTCGAACCTGTCGAGCATTTCGTCGAGCGCGTCCGCATTGAGATCGTTGGCGTGGATTAGTAGGACCTGCGGTACGGCCCGACCGAAGATCTCGGGCGTGATGCGCTCGGCGAAGTCGGTGGCGGCAAACGTGTGCGCCAGATAGGCCTCGTGCACACGCGTCATCTGCGCCGTGTCCTCGCGCACCCTGGCGCGGGCGTACACGGCGTTGAAGAGGTAGTCGGCGTTCTCGATCGTGTGCGGAGCCACGCGGTAGCCTCGCGCCGACAGGAACGCGTTCACCTGTTCCTTGCGATCGCGAGTGCTCCCGGTGTGCGTCATCGGGTGCCGGAAATACAGCTGATAGGGGCCGCGGCCCTCCATCACCCGGCGGGTGATCCGATCGCCGCGTGCGATCTCGGACTGAAACTCCTCCACCGTTCGTCGATTGAAGTCGGGGTGGGAGTAGGTGTGGTTGCCCAGCACCATGCCGGCGTCGGCCCATTGCCTCAGGTGAAAGTCCCCACCTGCATCCGCCAGCTTGTCCTCGTTGACGAAGCCGACGGCTGGTGCGCGGTGCGCCTTCAGCACGGCCAGCAGCTCCGTGGTCACGCGCGTGGCATTGGCACGGTAGTTCGTCCCACCCGGGTTCACATACGGAAGGTCATCGAACGTCAGCGCGAGAGAGGGCGCCGGCAACGACTGTCGTGCCTGCGACGAGGTTGCCGCCGACGTCGATGGCTGCGGCAGCGCCAGCGCCAGCGCCGACAGGCTCGCAAGCAGCGCGAGCAGCGGAACGAGCAGCCGCTTCATGCCGGCACTCCTGGCCGCGCGTAATAGTAGCCGTCCTGGCAGGCCACGCTCACGGCGCCGCCGAAGGCCTCCGCGAGGCCAGGCCCGAGGAGCACGCGGTCTTTCGGGCCATCGTCGATGATGCGCCCAGCCTTCAGGAGAATCACCCGGCCGATCTCCGGGATGATCTCGTCGAGGTGCTGCGTCACCAGCAGGATCGTCGTCTCGCCCCGCGCGACATGCCGCACGTGCTCCATGAATCGATGTCGCGCCACGATGTCGAGCCCCGTGGTGGGTTCGTCGACCACCAGAAGTTCTGGCGTACGCACGAGCGCTCTCGCGATCAGGACGCGCCGGGCCTCGCCCGTGGACAGCCGATCGAGGCGCGCCGCTTCGAGATGCAGGCCGTCGACACGCTCGAGTGCCGCGCGCGCCTGCATCAGCATCGCCTCGGTCACGTGATGGTGTTCGAACACCCCGCGGCTGGCGAAAAACCCCGACAGCACCACCTCAATGGCGGGCACCTGTGACACCCACGGCCCGCCGGTGAAGTGCTCGTGCACGTCGGCCGACACGATCCCCATCCTTTGTCGCAGATCGTTCAGATCCCAGCGCACGCGTCCGAACAACCGAAGCGGCGGATCGTGGCCCGTGATCGCCAGCGGGTAGTCCTCCAGCGTGAGCAGCCGCACCAGCGACGACTTGCCGGCGCCGTTCGGCCCGACGATGGCGACGTGCTCGCCCCGGCGGATGGTCAGCGAGAGGCCGTCGAGCACGCGCGCGTGCCCCCGCATGAGGCTGGCGTTGTGGAGCTCGAGGATCGGCTCAGGATCGATGCTCATGGAGACTGGCGCCCTCGGCATTCTAGTCACTTCCTGCCGTGTTTCCTCGCTACTTACGTACGCAATATCTGCGACGTGGTGCGGCACGATCCACAAGATTGCTCGGGATTCCGCCCTATTTCGAGTTGGCCCATCGTTCGCAAGTGTTGGCGAGCGGAGGACGATGCTACGATGGCCGCCGATTGGGACGTTGAGATGCAGGAGATGTTCGACAGGCTGCGACGGGCGCTGGCCGAAGAGGTCCGTGCTCAGCTCCTGGCCTCGGAAGCGCGGCTCGAGGAGCGGCTGGCTGGCCGCATCGACACGCAACTGGAGGCATCGGAGGCGCGACTCGGTGGCCGCATCGACACGCAGCTGGAGGCATCGGAGGCGCGACTCAGTGGCCGCATCGACACGCGGCTGGAGGTGTCGGAGGCGCGACTCGCTGACCGCATCGACGCGCGGCTGGAGGCATCGGAGGCGCGACTCAGTGGCCGCATCGACACGCGACTGGAGGCGTCGGAGGCGCGCCTCGCCGAGCACATCGAGACGCGGCTCGCGGCGTCGGAGGCGCGCCTCGTCGAGCGCGTCGACACGCGGCTGGAGGCGTCGGAGACCCGCCTTGTCGAGCGCGTCGACACGCGGCTGGAGGCGTCGGAGGCGCGCATCGAGGAGCGCCTCGGCCATCGCCTCCAGGTGCAGGCCGAGGAGCTGCGTGAGATTGTCAGGACCGCGGCTGACAATTACGGTCGCGTCCTCGACAGCATCAGGAGCGAGTTGGCCGACCTTCGCCAGGGTTGGCAGGTCAAGGCGGCCGACACCGATGGCGTGTTGCTCGACCACGCGGGGCGCATCGTGGCGCTCGAGCA
>Ga0105103_10001643_pt1 | contig 12087 bp, 13 predicted proteins | sample PPLLaktember2015_2_FD_79107 | JGI IMG/M metagenome (GOLD analysis project Ga0105103, IMG submission 79107) | Freshwater sediment microbial communities from Prairie Pothole Lake near Jamestown, North Dakota, USA - PPLs Lake P7 Core (6) Depth... | ecosystem: Environmental > Aquatic > Freshwater >...
AATTCTATAATTATGTATTAAAGAATTTAGATAGGTTTTTAGAAGTATACTTGAGAGAAAACAAATCTATAAAATCTAATGATGAGATTTATAAACTAAAAGAATATAAAAATATGATGCTAGTTATAAAAGACAATCAAATAACTGTGGAGAAAAAATGAAAAAATGCACAAGATGTAATAAAGTTTTTGATGATCTAAGAATAGATATTTCTTTTAGCATAAAAGTAGATAGATTAAAAGAGGGATCAGTTTGGGAATATATACCTAACTTAGATAATACTTCAAGAGAAGTATTGTGCTATGATTGTTTCAATAAATTTTCAGAATTGATGTTGCAGTTGAACATAAAGAAAAATTTATGACCATAAAAGAAAAGATGATTACTCTTAGAGAGAAATTGGGATATAAAGAAGATTACCCCACTTCTATCTCTCCCAATAGAGTTTTTAATTTTGAAAGATTGGGCAAAGATCCTTCTCTATTTTTTTTAAGACTTGGATATTCTTGCAGATCAAGATGTATACATTGTTTTACAGAGGGTAAAAGAATTGTCAAAGATTTAACAACAAATGAAATAAAAAAAACTGTAGATCTAATAGAAAGAAAGGGGGCTATGGTAGTTGTATCTGGTGGTGAGCCGACTGACAGAGATGATCTATTAGAAATAATTAAATATATTAAATCAAAAGGATTTTTAGTTAATTTAGAAACGAATGGAATTAAGCTTAGCGATAAAGAGTATTTAAAAAAATTAAATCCATTTATAGATCTTACTTTTATACCCATTCACTCAAGTGATCCGAACATACACGACAAAATAACTAGAGTTCCTGGCTCTTGGGAAAAAACAATGCAAGGGCTAAAAAATTTAATTTCCTCAGATATTTTCCCTATTACAACTGTTATCATAAACAAATTAAACTATAATCATTTACTTTCTACTTTCGATATGATGCAAGATTTAGATACCGATCAACTAATGAGTTTAACTTTTTTACACTCAGTTGGTCCAGCTCATTCTACAAATGTTACTCCTCGATATTCCGAAGTAAAAAGTTACATATTACCTGTTTTAAAAAAATATGGACATCTAATATTTGTTCATTACATTCCAAAATGTATCTTGTTTCCCTATCAAGATTTGCCAGTATCGATAGAAAAATCACCAAGACTTGGAACAGACTATGTAGATGGCCGATGGCAAAAGTTTGATTTTGATGAAATAGAAAATTATTCAAAAATAAAACCTTCATCATGTAAAGAATGTATTTTTGATAATGAGTGTCATGGAGTTTGGAAAGAATATGGAGAGGTGTATCCCGAGTTAGATCTTATTCCGATAAAGAAGGAAACATAATGTACGATCTTATACTTATAACTGGATTTACTAAAAACTTTCCGGGTGTTACCATGCCAATAGGTGCAATGTATAATAAGTTAAAAGATCGCTTCAAAGTTGGCCTTTTAATTCCAGATAAAATTGTTAATTTTGATTATGATGATATTATTCCAGAATCTAAGTATTATGGTATTTCTCCATATTATCAAGATTGGTATTATGCAACTAAAACTATAAGAAATCTTAAATATAAGTTCCCAAAAAGTAAAATTATAGTTGGAGGAATTTTTGCTACAGCTTTTCCAGATTATATTTTAAAATGCGAAGAAGTAGATTACCTTTGCCTTGGCGAAGGTGTATATACGATGGAAAGTATTCTTGATGGGGTAGATCCCCTAACGATACCCAATATAAAAACAAAAACTAAAGAGGGAGTTGTTGATATAGAAGAAATAGCTGATTGTCCAACCTTAATTAAAGAAGAAAAAGATTTTATAGGTCCGATGAAAAAAAGATTCACACTTACTGAGCTTCTATTTACGTCTCGTGGGTGTCCCCACTATTGTACTTTTTGCACAGCCCCAAGTTGTGACTATACATCAAAAATTGTTCGAGCAAACTTAAGCGCATTAGAAGAAGATATAAAATATGCATCTAAATTTGAAGGTTGTCAAGAATTATGTTTGACATCTCCCAACGCTTGGTTACCAGATAAAGAATCTGATTCTTTTTTAAGAACAGTTTTAAATTTAGTTGTTAAACATAAAGTTTATGATAAAACAATAATCATGATGATGAGAAGCAACAATATGATCAAAGAAGAATTTAAAAAACTAATAGATAGTTATCCTCAATTGAAGTTAGGGTTTTTTATAGGTATAGAAAATTTTGATGATAAAGTACTTTATGATTTCAAAAAAGGTGACGAAGGAGCTAGTGCCCAAGATGTGTATTATAATTGTTTTAAAGAGTTCTCTGCAAAAGATAATGTAAAATATATAGAAGGTAATATATTAGCAGGTTGCCCAGCAGAGACAGAAGAAACAGTAAAAATAAATAAATATTGGGTTACTAAAATAAAAACAGAAATAACTGACAAATACCCAGATAAAAAACTTTTCTTCCGAGCGGAACCTTTTGCTTGGCTTCCTGGTAGCGAATATCATAGAGAAATAGATAAGCATAAAAATCTTTTTGTAAATGAAGAGCCATTTTTATATAATGAAGATCCTATATATAATAAAAGCTCCGTATTATGTATCAAGAGAGACTACTACGATCTCATACAAAAAAGAGAAAAAGATTTTACAGATTTTTGTCATGAACAATTTGGGTAAATCATGCTTTATATAAAGAGCGGCGAAAAAGCTAAGCGAGAAAAAGAAAAGATCTGGAAAAAATATTTAGATAAAAAATCAAATAAAGATTATACTACTTTATATGTTCATGTACCTTTTTGTATTCAGAAGTGCAAATACTGTGAATATCTCTCTAAGGTAGTTCACGGAAGAATACCAGATTCTTATTTAGATTATTTAGAAGAACAGTTTAAAGAAGCTAATTCTATACTAGAGAATGAACCCATCAAAGCAATCAACTTTGGAGGGGGGACTCCAAATATTCTTTCCCCTAAACAGTTAGATAGATTGTTTAATATGATTTCTAAATATTGGAAATTAGAAACAAGCGACGAGAATGAAAGAGGGTTCGAGTTTAATCCCTATCTTCTATCGGATGAGCATATAGAAGTTCTAAAAAATTCTTACATAAATAGATTGTCTATGGGAATTCAGTCTTTTAACGAAGGGGTAATATCTGCAGAGCATCGACTTTATTCCTCAAAAGAAAGAGTGTCTTATATCTATGATAGCGTAAAAAGTTTTGCAAAAATAGTAAACGTAGATTTGATAGCTGGTTTAACAAATCAAACAGAAGAGATACTAATAGAGGATGTGAGAAGCTTATTGAATATTGGGGTAGAGTCTTTAACCATATATGAGCTAAACCATATGCCATGGCACCTCAATAGACCTTTAGGTAAAAAACACATAGAAGAGATGTTAAGAGCTATGTATAGAGAACTAGGTAATTATCCAAGCTATAGATATGTTGGGACTACCGAAGATGTTTTTATGCATTGTAATCGTTTTTATAAAAATGTTGATACATTCAAATATTTTTATAATCCAGCTCCTCAAGGATACAATAATATTTTGGCATTCAATTTAAATGACGAAAATATGATTTATTATCCTTATTCTCACTTTACCTCTATAAATACTGCTTATCAAAAATTAACTAAAAAAACCACAGTGTTTTTCAGTTTTGAAGCTAATCTGATGCGCCCTCATTGGAAAAACCTCTTTGGCGAAGATATCTATAAAGAGAGAAAAATGAATTATTCGGCTCTATAAGTAAAGTTAAATATGAGGAAAATGGATGGGAATAAATGCTAGTGATTTTTCAGGATTAGCTAACTCAACAACCTATTATTTTAAACTAGATGGATATGAGTATAGTATAACTACTGGGACTTCTCCAACTTATCAAGATGTTTGCACTCTAGTAAATGCAGCTATAACAGCTGATGGATACTCGGCTTTCTTAGTTGGAGCAGCTGGTCACCAGGACATAAGAGTAGCAAATTTAGCTGATAGAGGGTATGGCGGAACTGCAACTTTATCAAATGGAGTTACAAGCCCCAATCTATTTGGCAGTCTCTTACTTTGTCCCCCAATTAGACCATCAGTAATATATCCTTACAGTAGGGGCTCTGATGCTATTATTTTAAACGCTGTTGTGACAGGAACTGCAACCATTAGTGGAGCAGCAATTACTTCTGAGGAGGATGCTCCATAATGAAAGTAGATTTAGATTTAACTAAAACAAACTCCAACAATGAAATAACTGACGAGACTCATACCAATATGGGATCTAGTGCTAATTCTTTAAATCACGACAGATTTTACGGAAGCACAGACTTAAGAATATGGACTGCTGCTAGCGAAAGCGGCACTCAACTAATAGAAGATACTGATTATACTCTTGGTGGAATAGATTCCGACTTAACAACTAGGTCTGGATTTAATGTTTATAGTACAGTAACTATAACTAATGTTACTTATCAAAGTGGAACGCTTTATTTTACTTATAGAGCTACTGCTGATGTGCTAGATGCTGACGATTTGTTGGAAGTTTATGGACCAGCAGATGGTTCTTATATAAAGCTAAACGCTGATGGTAGTATCTCTATAAGTGCTGATCAAATTTCTCTATTGACATCTGGAGATGCTTATACAGAAGTCTCGGGAGAAGCTACAGCTAGTACTTTTATTATACCATTTACAGTTGGAGAACCAACTGATATACCAGTAAACTATATTAATGCAATAAGGTTTGATGTTTCAACTAAAAGACTTTGGATTTGTAAAGCACCAGAAACTAATCAATATTCTTCTGCTTTGTGGCGATATATACAATTAGCTTAATTGGAGGAAGAGATGAACGTTTTATATACTAATGCAAAAAATAATAGAAATTGGGACCAAATGCCTTTCCCAAAAAAATGGTTTGATGATTTATTAATGGATAAAGTTGGAGAGCCAAGGGGTTATTTGAAAATACAAGCTTTCGATCACAAAGACGAAAAAGTCCCAGGACCCGGCAAGCTTGTATATGAATTTGGAATGGAAAACCAAATAACCTATTGGCTAAAACAAGCATTTGCAATGCTAGAGTCTGGTGTATTCTTTAGGGATGCGGGGGAACACAAGGGATTGGAAGATGGTAACGATGGAACATTAGATGATACAGATGTTGAAGCTGTCAATTGGAGATATGTACAATCTTCTGGACAATATATTTATTCTGGTCATACCTGGAAATCATCAACAGATACTTTGGCATTGACCACTGATATAGCTTTAAACGCTCAACTATATCCTTACTTTCCAACTAAGATGAGATTTGGAACCGGTGGCCCAGTTGATGTCACTACAGTAATAGATCCTGCAGATATACAATTAGAAGACGTCAATGCTCAAGGAGCTGGAAACCAGGCTTCTCCAAGCCTTAACTACATTATAATAGATAGACCAACTCATATAGCTTTGACTACAACTGGATACAGTACCACCGCTCCTAGTGGTTACTATTCTGACTATGGCGCTAAATTCAAGAACATATCTGTATATCAAGTAACCATGCCAGATTCAAAAGTTGGCTACTGTTATGATGGACAGACTTTGAACGAAGCTGGTCTATATTGTGATGCTTCTTTAACTGGGACTACTGGTGGAACTCACGATATGTCATATGGAATGTTATTGGCAAAGAGATATTTTAGTCCTATAACAAAATCTGATACTATCTCAGTCAACTTCATGTGGAGTATCGTAAAGTAGTTTATGAAAAATACTTATACTATTGGCGAACTATTAGTAGTTAGAGACCCATACTATAATATACTTAAGGTAATAAAAGTATCTCCACTTTATAGGGGAGAGGTCAGAGTTGATTTCAAATCAATTTTTGGACCAAAACATCCAGAGAATTATAGGTTTTTTAATTCTAAATCTGGTATGGCAAAAGATGTTGGAAAGATGAATGAAGTTACTAAAGTGAAATATAGTTTTATCAAAGACATTTTTAATAAGGAAAGTAGTTTTTGGGACGACGAATGAAGTGGCTAGTTCTAGTAGATGGTAATGGTATACAAGGCCAGATAAAAGCTGGTACTGATATAGCTGCAGCTGCTGAAGAAGAGAAGTCGTTAGAAAAACATGCTAAGATAATGTGGGCTTTCGAAAAGAAAGACTCTGCAGATAAGTTCTCTCAGTTTTTTAAAGAGAAAAGAAACGAGCTAAGTAAAAAATATAATGCGGCATCTCCCGAAGAGTTTATGGGCTACAATATGAGAAAGAGGTATGCAAACTTTACTGGGATAGAGGTTTTAGCTGATTTAGATGCTAATGACTACTCGGACTTTCATAAGAAATACTCTGGGATAAAGGGCGTTATAGAAATATTATCTAGTGCCGAGAAGGTTATGTCTGGAGGTGGTAGTGACCCAGTTAAAGCTATAAGTAAGCTAATCCGTAAGCTAGAGATTGATGCCGAAGATTAATATATTGTATATGTTCCTTGTTATGTTAATTATAGGCGGAATATATTCGGGTACAGGGCGGAATATTATCGGGCTCTACCACCCGAAATTATCGGGCTCAGGGAGTTTTTAATGGCAAGCTTAGAAGGAAAACTATTTCACAGTGGAAGTACTCTAATAAAGGTTATTAAGGAATCCCCTGAGCGTTTGATTGTAGATTGGTATGATATAGAACTAGAGAAAGTTGCCTTAAATAAAATAGAATCAATGCCAATTTCTAGAATGCGCTGGGAGAAATCTATCAACGCAGTAGAAGTAGATGAAGATGTAGCACAGGGAATTTTAATAGGAATATTTGAAGCTAGTGTTTAAACTTGTTCTCTTGGGTCAGTCTGAATTGTTTTAGCGTAGTCTGTATAATTCTTCGACATCTTTATTTCAGGGTCTTTCATCAAAGCAAATACAGTAGCATTAATCATCTTAGCAATATCTTCTGCTCTAGCATCATCGTCAAAGTAGTTCTTCTTTTTTGATGCCTTCTTTTTATTGTATGGTTTTAAATCTATTTCGGGTTGTTCTTTTTGCTTATTCTTTAGTTTTTCAAACTCTTCACCAGATTGCTCTGGCTCATCAGACTGAATGGTTCTTGGAGCTACTATCACAAAGGGGATGTTAGTGCCAGGGCCCATCATAGAAGAAGACCCTTGCATCGATAATACTTCATCTAACTTCATATGGTTATCTTGTTGAGAAAGAAAGATAACCAAGATGGAATTTAACGAACTTATATTGCCAGGACACTATTGGCACTATTACTCTACAAGTAATCTATTTGAGATACCTCATTTGATAAGCAAGACTAAGAAGAAAGTTTTTGCAGATGAGGTTATGTTCTTAAAGCCAATGAAAGAACTAGAGATGACCTACCTAACAGAGCCACAAAGCTCTACTTTTCAAAATATATCTGAATATAGACCAATGTCAAAATTTCCAGACGAGATGAGGGGCACTTTAATAAAGACTATTTTTATAAACACAAAAATCAAGAAGTTCTAGCAATAGTTCCATCACGCCTCATTTGTCTATGAGCTAATATTATAGAGTCTATTTTTCCAGCTCTATATTCATCGATAATCCTTCTAGCAACTATTTCTACAAGCTTTGATACATTTATTCCCGTTTCAATAGATATTGCCTTTATATCCTTATGACAATCTTCTCTAAGCTTAATATTTTTAAATTTTATCTTTTCTTCCATATATCCTCTTTTATCTAAATCTATCTTAATTTATCTTTCGAAAACTACACATTTCATTAAAGAAAACTAAGATAAGTTTTAAACATTCTCATCTGCAGGAGACGAAAAATGCCATCAATAAAAAAATATTCAACTGGAAGACTTGGTAATACTTGGGATCTACACCCTAATACCGACCATGTAAACTCAAGAGGACTAGATTCTAGTGGCGTACCAGGAATAGAAGGCTTCATAGATGAAGACATAGTAAGAGCCTATGATGATAATAGACCATTACTAAATCTTCTTTCTAATGATGATCAAACCAACAAAGTAGCTGACTCAAGCCATAGGGCGCTGGGAATAAATGCTTCTTTAAAAAATGATTATGATGATTTTGTTTTAACTATAGAAGCGGAAGATGTCTACACAGATCCAGAAGATTTTACATTGGAAACTACTGTAACCCCAGTAAAAGTAGGATCCGGAGTAGCATATGGCGAAAAGAATGGAGCAGCAGTAGTTGAAGCCAAGAAGCTAGTAGGCTTAAAAAGAGATGATGGCACTACTTTTTGGGTAGATGAGCATTCTTGGTATTATACTTCCACTCCAACTCTCGCAGACGATGATGACACCTATGGAGGATTATATAGACCAATATATTCTGATGCACCAGAAAGCAGTTTCCCCTCTGGATATGAATCTTATGAATTAACAGTAACTCAGTTAACAACAACTGGCTCAGTCTATACATTCCCTATCTACCTAGTAGGCGATTTCATAGTTCCTTATTCTTCTTCTGTTACTTCAATTACCGGAACAGTCATAGATTTTAGTGCTTCGGCCGAATACCCTTACTATAATCATTATGATGAATCTAGTTATCAACTAACAACTTCGGGATTGGGAGTATTAGAAATAGATGAGACAGCTGAAATAAGTAAGAACCTGAAAAGGTTTGAACACAGCATGTCGGGAGCAAGCTTTGTAGCAGATAGTGGAGCATATACAGCCTCATTGCTATCAGACGTTTTCAGAGCCAACAAATCTTCTAATATAAATAGAATAGAAAATGATACTAACTTCTTAAGAGCTATAACGGGCGTTGAGTATTACAACCAAACTTCAAAAGTATATTTCCATCCCCATAAGTCGGCACTTAGCTTGCTATTGCCAGTATATGACAATAGAGACTTTTTGGGTAGCCAAGAGTATTCTTTTGAGGTTGCATTTTATGATTCAACAGAAGCACCAGAATGGGAAGAAGTTGGAACCGCTTTATTAAACGGAGAGACAGCTGACACAACACAATTTACTTCAGTAACAGCTGCAGCTGGTTCTACTTTCACGGCCCAGAGAAGTGCATCCAATAGTTTATATGGAGATTATGGTTTTGAAGTATTATTCAAAACTGGAGCTATAAACTGTTATGGTTTAAAAACTTTTACAGCAGCAAACGAAATTTATGTAAGAGCCTATGTTAATATAGGAAATGATTATGAATTAGCAGCAGCTGGAGGAGATGCAGAGGTATTATCCATTTTCTCTGGTGCAACAACTTTAATATCGTTAAACATATTGGCATCTGGAGTAGGAACTGTTCCAGATAAGTGGGCATCTTCTTCTTTAGGAGGAGCAGCAACAGCCCTACCGGCTACCCCAACTCTAACAAAGAATAGATTCCACAAAATAGAAATACACTATCTTTTAGGCGGCGCAGCTGATATTTGGATTGATGATGGAGCAATTAATACTATAGCGGTTGGTTCTGGTCTACAGGCAGATAGAATAGTAGTTGGGCCATATACAACAGCAACTCAATCAAATGCTGGATCTCGAATGTATTTCGACGATATAAAGGTAGACTCAGCAAGAGTAGATGATTATGCTGATAGATATAGAGTAGTAACATTAAATTCACCAGAGACAAGAGGATATCAAGATTTTGGCCTTTCTATAGCAGATCCAGATTTGAATCTTGGACTTGGATTTGGAGATTATGATTTTGACATAACAGTTAATAATGATGTTGCAGCAGCAACGGCAACAGTATCGTTGACTCCTTTAGATTCTTTACGAGAAGTTGCTACTAAAATACAAGTAGAGTTTGACGCAAACAATATATATGCTTCTGCTAGAGTTTTTGATACAGGTGGTGGATCTTGGGAGTTAAGAATATATAGTAAATCAAGTGGAGATTATTCAAAAATTTCTATTGTTGCTGGACCAACAAATGATTTAGCAACAGCATTAGCAACAACCTATCAACCAGCTGTAGACGGAACTTCAGACTGGCACATCTATTATGAAGCACCTTCAATATCTTTAGGGGATCACACGGCCGTAAGATCGGGAGGAGTTACAACAGTAAACAACTTCTCTACATATACTACTTCCATAGGTCACCAGCTATTTACTTCTATGGTTACAGCAGGATTTGACGATTTCACAGTTGGAATAAATAATACAGCTTCTTTCGATCATATTTGCGAACTATATATAATGTCAAATAGTTCTACTCAAGGATATCAAGAATTAGGAATGACAACTGTTAGTGCCGCTTTAGATTCTGGCCTGACGGCAACAACGGAATACGACTTTTATTTAACAGTAGATTCTGTACAAACTTTATATACCTTTACAACCACAACAGATGTAACCTATGGTGGATTAGTAAGCGCAATAAACTCAGCTCTTGGGGGAGTAGCTACTTTTGCCATAAACGGAACTGATATTAGAATAACTTCTAACTCTTATGGACCTTACTCTAGTATATTAACTGACGACGGAGTTTCTAATAGTCTATTCGGAGCCGGCACTATACCAGCTGCCGCTGCTCACGATGCGGCAGTCCAAGGAACAGGAAAAGTAATTTCTGTAAGACCAAGAACAATAAACTCTTTTGCTATCCATAGCGACTCAGTACAAGAAAGAGCAATATATTCTCACTCTAGTGCAGTGCTTTATATAGCACCAGATTCAGATACTGATAGAAGGGATTATGTAGATACTGAAGTTGCTTATAACAACAGAACAGGAGTTGGATATCCAGAATCAAGATGGTCAACTTATAATGATAGAGTAATAGATATAGACTTAAGTACTCACGGAGATTGGACGACTGATGCAACAATTACTAAGTTATTTACTTTAACAATTGGAGCAGTTAATTATTTATTAATAGGAAACTCTGTTGGTCAAATTTTCTATTATGAAGATGGTGATTTGTATGATGAAGATATAACCATAACTGATTTTGTAAAACTAACCTCTGCTAGCCTTAGTGTAAATTCAGAGCCAATTAATAATTTCTTTGTTTATGATGACATAACAAATAGCAAGAAATACCTATTTATATTGGCAGATACTTATGTTTATCACTCAGCAGATATAGCAGCTGGATTAGCAGCAGCAACTACTTTTACGGCAATAAATGCTAACAGCTCAGCTTCTGTTTCAAACGTAACAGATAGTGTATTCTCTAAAATAAAAGATGCTGAGTCTTGGGACGCAACAGTATCCGTATCGCCATCTGTAATAAATAAGTATGTAATATTTGTAGGAGACTCTACAGAAAGTGATTGGTTGTATGCTCCTATATTATATGCTTTGTATGATGACTCTGCATTTACTTTTACGTGGTATTCTGAAAATGTATATTTGAAAACACAAATAGACAACATCACTTCAATAGTAAAACACAACGGATGGGAAGATGCTTCTCAAACTTATCAGCTATTCATTTCAAACAACGCAAATGGTCCAGAAATATTGGCTGGAAATTCTCAAAACAGTAATACTGACATAGCTGGAACGGGTGACGAGAGATTTAACAGGTTCAGCTGGATAGAGCCAAACTTAGAGAACGGAGCAGACTCTTTATCAATTGATGGAGAGATAACAGAATTAAAATTCCTAGAAGTTTATGATAATAGAATTTTTGCTGGAGGGAATAGACTAACTAGTAGTACACTTGGGGGATTCTATAGTTATGGCCTACAAAAAGTTCAAGATTATTTCCAGAGAGATGCTTGTTTATCCTATGCAACTCCAGCAGGAGATGCCCTATATGTAACAATGTATAGAGACACTATAGGTGATGGTGATCCAGCGATAGTTAAAATAAGTGAAGAGGTGGATGACGGAATAGCACAAGTATTTAGTTCAACAAACTTAACTACAGTATCTAGCTGGGGCGATGACTCTTCATTTAAGGTAACATTAGTAGGATTCAACGTTAGCTCGATTAATTATGATGGTGATTACAATATAACATTTGATGGGAACCAAGCAGACCTGACTGATATAGTTGCGGCCCTAAATGGTTCGCCATCCATCCTATATCCTCTTGGCCAAGGCTTTAAGAGAGCAGCAGACATTAACACTCCGGGAACCTATAAAGACC
>Ga0105103_10001644_pt1 | contig 12084 bp, 9 predicted proteins | sample PPLLaktember2015_2_FD_79107 | JGI IMG/M metagenome (GOLD analysis project Ga0105103, IMG submission 79107) | Freshwater sediment microbial communities from Prairie Pothole Lake near Jamestown, North Dakota, USA - PPLs Lake P7 Core (6) Depth... | ecosystem: Environmental > Aquatic > Freshwater >...
ATCGTGGATGACAACGACGCGGTGGTGGGACTGGTGGTGCGCCAGGACCAGAAAGAGCTCAATGTGCGAACCCGCCAGGGCGTCATCCTCTGCGCCGGGGGGTTCGTGATGAACGAGGAGATGGTGCGCAAGTACGCCCCCATGCTGACGAAGGGCAACACCCCCATTGGCAATCCCGGCGACACCGGCACCGGCATCCTCATGGGCATCGCCGTCGGCGGCGCCGCGATCAACATGCACGAGGGCTTTGTCAGCCTGCCCTACTACCCGCCGGCAGACATGACCCGGGGTATCGTGATCAACGACAAGGGCCAGCGCTTCATCAATGAGGATGTGTACCACGGCCGGCTGGGGGCCTTTGTGCTGGGCCAGGTGGCCGAGCGCATTTACTTTATCGTCACCGTGGAGCAGTACGGCAATTACGAAAAAGTGAGCTACCTGGGGGCGCCCGTGGCGGGCACCGGGGAGACAGTGGAGGAACTCGAACAGGAGCTGGGCCTGCACCCGGGCACCCTGCAGTACACCCTCGCCGTTTACAACGAAGACTGCGCCCGCGGCGAGGACAGCCTCTACCACAAGGCGGCGGAGTGGCTCACACCGCTCGAACCGCCACTGGTTGCGCTTGACATCACCCCGGGCCGCGGCGCCTTCGTGCCCTACTTCACCCTCGGCGGCCTGGATACCAAGCCCAGCGGCGAAGTGGTGAACACCCAGGGCGAGGTAATCCCCAGCCTCTACGCCGCCGGCCGCACGGCCTGCGGGGTAGTGCGCCGCGCCGAGGGCTACAGCAGCGGCATGTCGGTGGGGGACGCCACCTTCTCCGGCCGCCTGGCGGGCCGGCAGGCCGCGCAGGCGCCGCGCCGCTGACAGGGGCAGGGCCGCGCATCGTCGCCCTGGAGCAGACCCCGGGCCCAAGGTGCAACAGGCCCGCCCCGGCAAGGGCGCAACGCATCCGAGTTAATGCTGGTTTTCAATAAAGATAAAACGAGATACGGCGCATGCAACAACTTCAAGGCAAGGTGGCTTTTATCACGGGTGCAGGGCGCGGCGTTGGCAAGGGGCTTGCCCGGGCCTTTGCCGCGGAGGGGGCCACCGTGATCATTGCCAGCCGCAATGTTGAGGTCGGGACGGCGGCGGCGCAGGAAATCAATTGCGACTATCCGCAGGGGCGGGCGGTATTTCTGCAAACCGATGTGGCGGATTTGGAGCAGTTCGGGCAAAACCTTGAACATGCCGCGGCGCAATACGGCGACATCGATATTCTGGTCAACAACGCCACGCCGTCGGACGGCCAACCTGCGCGCTTGGAGGACACCGACTTCATGCGCATTGAGCAGCAGACCCGGGTGAATTACTACGCTGCACTGCGGGCGATGCAGACGGTGTTTCCTGCGATGAAGGCCAAAGGATCCGGTCGCATCATCAACCTGTGTTCTTTAAACGGCGTCAATGCGCATCGATTCTCTGTTGGTTACAACAGCTCCAAGGAAGCACTGCGCGCGCTGACGCGTACAGCGGCGGCAGAATGGGGCCGCTACGGCGTAACCTGCAACGTGATCTGCCCGGCGGCGGTCACAGAGCCCTGGGAAAACTATGTCGAGATGGCCCCCGAGTTCGCCCAAAGCATTCTGGACATGAACCCGATGGGGCGCCTGGGTGACAGCGAGCTCGACATCGGTCCGTTGGCGGTGTTTCTGGCCTCCGACGCAGCGCGATACATTACTGGCAACACGATTCACGCCGACGGTGGCGCGCATATCAACGGTGTGCCATGGTTTTACGAGCCGCCGGCGTAAAACCGATGAGCGAGACCGGGGCTCAATCGGCAATGTCACAGTTTATTGCGCTGCCGGCGTTAATCCGTTTGCTGCGCAGGGGCAAAATCGATGCGGCTTATCGCTGGTACGTGTTGCGCCGGGTGTTGTTCAGCCTGCTCCTGGAGCCCTTCCGGCTGTACGAAAAGTGGCGGTGGGGTAAGCGCATTGCGGCCACGCAGCTCTTTGCACCACCGGTTTTCCTCCTGGGAATGGGCCGTAGCGGCACCACGCACCTGCACTACCTGTTCTGGCAGGACCCGCAGTTTGGTTTTGTGACCAACTATCAGGCTTCACTCCAGCCGGTGGCGATGATCAGCCAGGGTTGGGTCAAGGCGCGAATTGCGGCGGATATGCCGGCTACACGGCCAATGGACAATGTTGCCATTACGCTGGACGCGCCGCAGGAGGAAGAGCTGGCGCTGGTGAAAATCACCGAGCATGCGGCCTTTCACTTCGCCAGCTTCCCCCGGGAGTTACCTGGCATCTACGACCGTTACGTCACAGAGCTGGGCAAACGCCCCGATGAACTGGGCAAATGGCAGTCAGCCTATATGGAGGTGCTGCAGAAGGCGACCTTGCTCAGCGACGGCAAGCGGCTGGTGCTGAAAACGCCCACTCATACGGGGCGGGTTGCGCTGCTGCACAGCATGTTTCCCGGAGCAAAATATGTCTACATTGTGCGCGACCCCTACCGGGTGTACCAGTCGATGCGCAACATGTACCGACAAATCCTCCCCGGTCAGACCTTTCAGGACTTTACCTGGGAGGCCATTGATGACTGGATTATTCATGCTTACAAAGCGCTGCTGACTGCCTACCTCGAGCAGCGTGGGCTTATCCCCAGAGAAAACCTGATTGAAATCCGTTTCGAAGATCTCGATGCCAGACCCATGGACTGTATGCGCGATATCTACGCGCAACTGCAACTTGGCGATTTCGCTGCCGTCGCGCCGCTGTTAAAGGCGTATCTTGACGGCCTCGATAACTACCAGAAAAACAGCTTCGACCTGCCGGACGACGTGATTGCACGGGTCAATGAGCACTGGGGTTTTGCGTTCGAGGCCTTTGGCTACACGCCGTTGACACCCGGGCTGCCCCGCGAGGTCTTCACAGACCAAGCTGCAGCGCCAAACAAGGAGATCGCTTAATGAGCCTGAGTGAGTTCAAGGAGGTGTTACAGGGCCTCTGGGCCGGAACGCGACCGATCGAACACGGCTATAACGAATTTATTGGCCACGCCGACACGGTGCGCCAGTTGCTTGAGGTTGCACCTGATCCGGTGCGTGCGGATCTGCAGGCGCTGTATGACTTGTTGGCGGAAGCCCGGGATGCAACCGGGATGGCGGTTTTGGGTGTGTTCCCCAAACTGTGCGATCCCAATCTGGCGGCTATCGAAGGGCGGATTTCAGACTTTATTGCTGAGCACTGTGGGGTGCGCCTGGATGACGGGCGCTACCATGTGGGCGAGCTGACCGGCGCGCCCTTGTCAACAGGCTGGCCCGGTGCCGGCAGTCCGTTGACGAACAACCGCTTTCCCTACTTGCTGGATACATCGGCATCGAACTATTTCAGCAATCGCTACTGGAATGGCGCACAGGCGCCGGCGGGCTTCGTGGCCGTGCCCGAGGGCGGCAGAGTTGTCTTTGCCGGACAGTACCTGCGCTGCCGCTACTTTGCTTTCCACCCCTGCGACTTCGACACCAATACCCTGCCCACGCTGGTGGACAAGGATATCGATCCCGACGCAGGCAGCCATAATCCGTTTCGCGAGCCCGTTGCAGCAGGCGATGAGCAGCGTTTTACCGTGACCATGGTGTTCGAATCACGGCCAGAAAAACCTGCGGCCAACACGATCTATGCCGGCGACAAGGCAAACGGTGGCGCCAACCAGGCGGTTTTCCTGCTGCTGCGTACCACCGATTCCGTTCTGGGCGCGAATCCGCCGAACAGCACCGGTGTCCCCCTGCCTTCGGTGACGGTATTGGACCGCAATAGCAAGGTCGTAGAGCACCACCCCAGCTGTTTTCCTTACGACCCTGAGCAAATTTATCCGGTGGAAACCACGCAATTTGCCTCGCTCCCCATTCCAGATTACCGTGCGGTCGTGGCGGCCGGGAAATTCAGTGCTCGCTCCAATTGGGGTTTGCCCTACGACATTCTCGCCAGCGACGACATTCTTTACCTGAGTACGCCCTACTGCACCCGTCTGGGCGAGCTGCTGGTGGTTCGTGCGAAAGCGCTGCGTACGCCGGATACGCCGCGTGAGCCGGTATATTCTGACGAGATGCAAATTCGCGGCTTCACCATCACCAATTACAATTTCTGGGCCGGCATCTGTAATGACGCGGTGGTCGACCGGCATCTCAAGCTGGATGAGCAGGGCTACTATACCGTGGTGCTCTCCAGCCGGAAGAACCGCCCGGTGAATGCGGGCGCTGAACAAGCCGTGAACTGGATGGACTGGGGTCCTTATCTGGATGGGCAGCTGACATTCCGCATGTTATTGCGCACCAATCCGCTGCTGCTGCGCCTGAAGGCGCTGGCACTGGGTGAGAGTGAGGATGCGCAATTGCAGCCCTATCTGCCGCGTGTTGGCCACTGCAGCAGGGCCGATTTCGAACGCTCGGGTTGGCGTGCGGCGATTCAGGAGTAGTCGACCGGCCCCGGGCAGGTTGCTCAGGCTGTCAGCGCCGAAGGCCGGGCTTGTGCCGCCGACCCGGCACTCCTACCATAGCGACGAGGCTGCTTCCGGTGATCCGGAACGCTGTCCGGACCATTGAGCATTCACCGCTAAAGGCCCCTGCTTATGAAATACCTGCACACCATGGTGCGCGCCCGCGACCTGGACGAGACCCTGGACTTCTACTGCAACAAGCTCGGCCTGGTACAGGTCGACCGCCACGACAGTGAGGCCGGCCGCTTTTCCCTGGTGTTCCTGGCGGCACCGGGCGACGTGGACCGGGCGCGGGAGGGCAGCAGCCCGCTGCTGGAAATCACCTGGAACTGGGACCCGGAGGATTACACCGGCGGTCGCAATTTCGGCCACCTCGCCTACCGGGTGGACGACATCTATGCGCTCTGCCAGCAACTGATGGAGCGGGGCGTCACCATCAACCGGCCACCCCGGGACGGGCGCATGGCCTTCATCCGCTCCCCCGACGGCATTTCCATCGAGCTGCTGCAGACGGGCACCGCCCTGCCGCCGCAGGAGCCGTGGCAATCCATGGCGAACACCGGTAGCTGGTAATCGACTCCGCTGATCCAGCGGTCGGCCGCAGGGAATAGCGCGCTAGGCCGACTTCTGCGCCGGCCCCGGGTACTGCAGGAAATTGAGGATCCAGCGCGCCACCCGCTCCTGCTGGGGCGCGCTCGCCAGGGAGGCCATGCCCGCCTGGTAAACCTGCTCGCCGATCAACTTGCGGCGGAACTCCATGATCTCGCGCGAATACTCCGGCACAAACTCCGGGTGCCCCTGGAAGGTGAGGATATGGTCGCCGACCTGGCAGACCGCGTTATCGCAGAATTCGCTGCTGGCCAGTACCTTCGCGTGGGCGGCGTTGCTCACCACCTGGTCCTGGTGGCTCACCAGGATATCGAATTCCGCCTCTTCGTTGTCGTGCCAATCCGGCACTTCGGTGAAGCGATGGGTGTGCAGCCCGACGCCCCAGCCCTTGGCTGATTTTTCCGTTTTGCCGCCGAGGGCGTGGGCGACCAATTGATGCCCGAAACAAATGCCCACCAGCTTCTTGCGGCGCCGGTCCAGCTCGCGCACGAAATCCATCAGGGTCGCAATCCAGGGTTCTTCGTCGTAGACGCTGGATTTACTGCCGGTGATCAGGTAGGCATCGACCTCGTCGATATCCGCGGGGTATTCGCCCTGCTGCACATCGTACACATGGAATTCCAGGGACGGATCAACCCGGCCCAACAGCCGGATAAACATATCGGGATATTCCCCGAACTCATTCACCCACTCGGGTCGCACCGCGTCAGTTTTGAGGATGCCCAGTTTCATCGCTGTCCTGTATGCGTGTTGCCAATCGTTCCCGGCCCGAGCCGCCCACTTTACAAAGAGGCCGCACCGGAACCGCCATGATAGGCAGCCCCGCCGAGGCTGTCCATAACACTAAAGGGGCGGCGCAGGCGGTCTTGGGGCAAGGCCGCGAATGCGTTACTGTGTGGCCTCCGATTCGCTACTGGACTGCCGCCGCCCAATGTTTCCCCGATTCCTGGTTCTGTGCCTGCTGCTGTTGTGCGGCAGTGGCCACGCATTCACCGGCAGCGAGACCTGCAAAGGCTGCCATGAAGCCGAGTTCAACAACTGGCAGGGCTCGCATCACGACCTGGCCATGCAGCTGCCCACACCGCAAACCGTGCTGGGGAATTTTGACGACGCGACCTTCAGCTACAACGGGGTGACCACGCGCTTTTTTCGCGAGGGCGATGAATTCAAGGTGCGCACGGACGGGGAGGACGGCAAGCTCACGGATTACACGGTGAAATATGTGTTCGGCGTCTACCCCCTGCAGCAGTACCTGCTGCCGCTCTCCCGGGGGCGCCTGCAGGCATTGAGCATCGCCTGGGACGCCCGTCCCGCCGCCGAGGGCGGGCAGCGTTGGTACCACCTGTATCCCGACGAGGCGATCGACTACAAGGATCCCCTGCACTGGACCGGCCAGTACCAGAACTGGAACAGCCGCTGCGCCGAGTGCCACAGCACCGATCTGGTCAAGAATTACAGCGAAGCCGATAAGTCCTTCAGCACCACCTTCGCCGAGATCGATGTCGGCTGCGAGGCCTGTCACGGACCGGGCGAAAAACACCTGGAACTGGCGGCAGCCAACAAGCTGGAGGGCGTTGCCAACGGCGGCTTTCCCACAGCCCTGGCCCAGCGCGGCCAATGGCAGTGGGCCGAAGGCGCGAAAATCGCCCACCGCAGTGAAGCGCTCGACTCGCGGGCCCAGGTGGACAGCTGTGGCCGCTGCCACTCCCGCCGCGGCACCCTGGGCGAATACCATTACGGGGCCGACCTGCTGGCGACCCATCGCCTCGCCCTGCCGCGGTCGCCGCTGTACTACCACGATGGCCAGGTGCTGGATGAGAACTACGTCTACGGCTCCTTCGTGCAGAGCAAGATGCACCTGGCGGGCGTGGTCTGCAGCAACTGCCACGAACCCCACAGCCTGGCGCTGCGCGCCCCCGGCAACGGGGTATGCGCCCAGTGCCATGCGCCGCAACACTACGACACCCCGCAGCACCACCACCACGAGGCCCAGTCCAGCGGCGCCCTCTGCGCCAATTGCCACATGCCCGAGACCACCTACATGGGAGTCGATGCCCGCCGCGACCATAGCATGCGCATTCCGCGCCCCGACCTCACCGTGGTGATGGGCATACCCAATGCCTGCAACCGCTGCCACCAGGACAAGGACGCCCGCTGGGCACTGGACAGCCTGCGCGGCTGGGACGTGCAGTTCCAGGACACGGGCAGCCACTTCGCCCGGGCGTTCCAGCGCTTCGACCTGGGTGACCGCAGCGTGGTGCCCACGCTGGCAGCGCTCGCCAATGATCCCGCCGCCGCGCCCATCTGGCGGGCTGCCGCCATCGAGGCCGTGGCGCAGGCGGGTGGCCGCGACGCGATCCAGACCGTGAGCTCGGTACTGTATGACGATGACCCCCTGCTGCGGGCCAGCGCCGTGCGCTCCCTCGACTTCCTGCCGCTGAACCAGCGCTACCAGTTATTGCAGCCGCTGCTGGAAGACGGAGTCGCCACGGTGCGAATGGATGTCGCCCAGTCGCTGGCGGGCGTACCCCTTGACCAGGTCAGTCCCGAGCAGGCAAAACAGCTGGAAGAACTGTTCGACTGGTACCTGGGCATCATGGCCATGAATGCAGAGATGCCCGAGACCCAGTTACAGCTGGGTGTGTTTTATGTGGAACGCGGGGACCTGGTGGCGGCCGAGACGGCCTACCGCGAGGCCCTGCGGCTGAACCCGCAGCTGGTGCCGGCCTACCTCAACCTTGCCGACCTGCTGCGCAGCCAGAGCCAGGATGCGCAGGCGCGGGAGCTGATGTTACAGGTGCTGGAATTCGCCCCGGATAACGGCCCCACCCTGCACGCCCTGGGGCTGCTGGAAACCCGCAGCGGCGCCCCTGACAAGGCGCTGGATTACCTGCGCCGGGCGGCACAGCTGGAGACCGATGGCAGTCGCCACCGCTTCATCTACGCCATCGCCCTGCACGACCTGGGCCAGCCCCAGGAGGCGATCAAGCAGTTACAGGCACTGCTGCGCGAGCTGCCCCGCAGCGAGGACGTGCTGCTGGCGCTGGCAAACTACAACGCGGAGCTGGGCCAGCGCGACCAGGCGCGGACCTATGCCAGGACACTGACGGAAATTGCCCCTGGCAACCAGGCTTATCGGCAACTGCTGCAGCAGTTGCAGTAGGCCAGGGGCTGCGGCGCGGGCCACCAGGCAGGCCATTCGGCAAGCCCTTCGGCAAGCCCTTCGGCGAGCCTCTACTTGCCGTTGCTGAAGACCAGGTGGAAGGTAACCGGAACCGCGGAACTGATCGACTGCAGACCCGCCACCTTTTGCAGCGCGGCCACACCCGCATCGAGCCCGAAATCCGCCGCGTTGACGATCACCGGCCGCTGGGAAAAGACCTGCATCCGCCCTTCACCCTCCCCGACCACAGCCACCGGAACGGTCAGCGACCGCTCCACGCCGTGCAGGGATAGGGTGACGGGCAGCTCGGTGAGCACCGTGCCGCCTTCCCCAACCGCGGCGAGCACGGCCGGATCGATCATGCCGGTGATGGTGGCGGCAGGGAAAGTGGCGGTTTCGAACAGCATTTCGCGCATCCGCTGGTTGCGAATATCGATCAGGGTCGCCACGCTGTCCAGGTTGATGGTGAGCTGCACCTTGCCATCGCCGCCGATGTAGCCCAGCAGCGCCGCGAAGCCGTGGGTTTCCGCCACGCTGTTGTTCTTGATCGAAATAAAATTGAGCGCGGACCTGGCGCCATCGAGCTCCCACTGGGCCCGGGCCGAGCCAGCCCAGACGAGCAGCGCACAGCTTGCCAGCACCCGCAGCAGCCTGCCATTTGTCATTTTCATTGCCTTCTTCCTCGTGATTGCCAGCCGGCCGGGCCTGCGGCCCGGGCTATTGTTACAAACCGCTTTCCGGACTCAGGCCACTACCTCGGCCAGGTCTCCCTTTTCTTCCAGCCAGGACTTGCGGTCGCCCGCCCGTTTCTTGGCCAACAACATGTCCAGCATCTGGTTGGTGCCGTCACCCGCATCGAGCACCAGCCGCACCAGGCGACGGGTATCCGGGGCCATGGTGGTCTCCCGCAGTTGCAGCGGATTCATCTCACCCAGACCCTTGAAGCGCTGCACGTTAACTTTGCCCTTTTTCTTCTCCGCCTCGATCCGGTCCAGCACGCCCTGTTTCTCGCTCTCATCCAGGGCATAGTACACGTCCTTGCCCACATCGATGCGGTACAGGGGCGGCATGGCGACAAACACATGCCCGGCGGCCACCAGCGGACGAAAATGCCGCACGAACAGCGCACAGATGAGCGTGGCGATATGCAGGCCGTCGGAATCCGCATCGGCGAGGATGCAGATCTTGTGGTAGCGCAGGCCGGCGAGGTCGTCGCTGGCGGGTTCGACACCCATCGCCACCGATATATTGTTCACTTCCTGGGAAGCGAGTATCTCCTGGGAGTCCACTTCCCAGGTGTTGAGGATCTTGCCGCGCAGGGGCAGGATGGCCTGGAATTCCCGGTCCCGGGCCTGTTTCGCCGAACCGCCGGCGGAATCGCCCTCCACCAGGAACAGTTCGCCCCGGGTGGGGTCCTCCCCGGAGCAGTCCGCCAGCTTGCCCGGCAGCGCAGGGCCGGACGTGACCCGCTTGCGGACCACTTTCTTGGCCAGGCGCAAGCGACTCTGGGCGCTGCTGATACACAGCTCCGCCAGTTTTTCCGCTTCCTGTGTGTGCTGGTTGAGCCACAGGCTGAAGGCGTCCCGCGCCACCCCGGAGACAAAGGCCGCGGCCTCCCGCGATGACAGGCGCTCCTTGGTCTGGCCGGAAAACTGCGGGTCTCCCAGCTTGGAGGAGAGCACGTAGCAACAGCGGTCCCAGATGTCGTCCGGTGCGAGTTTCACGCCGCGCGGCAGCAGGCTGCGCAACTCGCAGAAATCCCGCATCGCCTCCAGCAGGCCCGTGCGCAAACCGTTGACATGGGTGCCACCCTGGATCGTGGGAATCAGGTTGACGTAGGACTCGGCGACAATCTCGCCACCTTCCGGTAACCACTGCACCGCCCAGTCAACCGCCTCGTTGCTGCCGCTGAAGCTGCCGACGAAGGGCGCCTCCGGAATGACCGGGTAATCGATGGTGGCATCGGCCAGGTAATCGGTGAGGCCGTCCTCGTAATACCATTCGTCGCGCTCGCCGGATTTTTCCTCGGTAAACGTCACCCTCAGGCCCGGGCAGAGCACAGCCTTGGCCCGCAGCACATGGCGCAGGCGGGAAACAGAGAAGGTGACCGAGTCAAAATAGCGCGGGTCGGGCAGGAAGGTCACCGCGGTGCCGGTATTGCGCTTGCCGCAGGTATCGATGATCTCCAGGTCGGTCTGCTTGTCGCCGCCGGCGAAGGTCATGCGATACACCTGGCCGTCCCGGCGGATGACGACTTCCAGCGCACTGGACAGGGCATTGACCACGGAGACGCCCACCCCGTGCAGGCCGCCGCTGAACTGGTAGTTCTTGTTGGAGAACTTGCCGCCGGCGTGCAGGGTGCAGAGGATGACCTCGACCCCGGGCACGCCCTGTTCAGGATGAATATCCACCGGCATGCCGCGGCCGTTGTCGGCCACGCTGACCGAGCCATTGCGGTGCAGGGTCACGTCGATCTGGGTGGCATGGCCCGCCAGGGCCTCGTCCACGCTGTTGTCGATGACTTCCTGCGCCAGGTGATTGGGGCGGGAGGTGTCTGTGTACATGCCCGGGCGCTTGCGCACGGGCTCGAGCCCGGTCAGGACCTCGATGTCTTCGGCGGTGTAATTGCTCATGTATAGCGGGTCTACGACAGTGGCTGGTGACAGAGGAAACAGCGCCTCATTGTACCGGGGCGCAGGGGGGTAAGCGAAGAACTATGCGCTTGATTACAGGTAGCCGCCGGAATCCAGGTCCACCGTGAACGCCACGCCGTGCACCCGGGAGACACCGGTGTGCAGGCTGCCGTCCTCGTGCAGGTCCAGCCAGCGGTAGCCCGGCGGCATTGCATCCGACTTGAAGCCGACACTGCCGGGCGCGAACTGCACGCAGGTGGAGGGCGACGCCATCAGCTGGATAGCGCCGTGGCGGCGATCCACCTGCTGGTGCACATGCCCCCACAGCACTCCCCGCACGCCGGGGAAGCAGTCCAGGATCGCGAAGAACTCTGCCGCGTCCGCCACCATCTGCTCGTCCAGCCACTCGCAGCCGATCGGCACCGGCTGGTGGTGCAGGCAGACCAGCGAGAAAAGCCCCTGCTCCGCGGCGGCCCCAAGGGCAGCCTGCAGCAGCTCCAGCTCCTGCGACCCCAGCTCGCCCCCCACCTCGCCGGGAACCTGTGAATCCAGCATGACCACCTGCCAGCGGCCCAGCCGGATTTCACGGCACAGGCGCAGGCTTGCGTTGGCGACCAGCTCCATGTTGGCGCGGTCATCGTGATTGCCCGGGAGCCAACAGCTGGCGTCGGTGAGCTGGGCGAAATACTCCTGCAGGCGCCGATAGGCCTCGACAGCGCCCTGGTCAGAGAGATCGCCGGTACCCAGGAGCAGGTCGATCTCGGGTCGCTCGGCCTTGACCAGGTCGATGACCGCCTGCAGTGAGTGGTCGGTATCCATGCCCAGGAGTGTGCCCCCCTGGGCCTTGCACAGGTGGGTATCGGTCAATTGCACCACGCGGATGACGCCGCCGGCGTGAGGGATGATGTGGCTGCTGGGATGGGGCTGGGACATGGAAAGCTACCGGAACGAATCCGACTAAAACCCGCTGAAGTGCGCCGTTTCCGGGCAGGCCCGACCACTGTGCAGGCAGTGTTCGAGCCATTCCGCCAGGAAGCGATTCTGCTGGGCCTTTTCATCCTGCTGGTACATGCGGTCGTTGGGATACTGGTAGCGGGCCGCAACGCTGCGGTGCGACTGGAACATGCCCACTTCGAGCATGCCGGCATCGTGATAGGCGCGCGCCTCCACCCGCAGGCGTCCCAGCCA
>Ga0105103_10001645_pt1 | contig 12079 bp, 12 predicted proteins | sample PPLLaktember2015_2_FD_79107 | JGI IMG/M metagenome (GOLD analysis project Ga0105103, IMG submission 79107) | Freshwater sediment microbial communities from Prairie Pothole Lake near Jamestown, North Dakota, USA - PPLs Lake P7 Core (6) Depth... | ecosystem: Environmental > Aquatic > Freshwater >...
CAACCGCGAGGTATGTCACGGTAAATCCTTCCTTTTCCAGGTATTTGCAGGTATGAAGAACCGCATGGTGTTCGATTGCGGATGTAATAATGTGATTACCCTTTTTGCGGTTGGCAAACGCAACTCCCTTGATAGCCCAGTTGTCGGATTCGCTCCCCCCGGAGGTGAAATAGATCTCTTCAGGATCCGCACCCAGTGCCTTTGCTACCTGTACCCGGGCAGCATCAATGGCTTTTTTCGAATCCCCCGCTATGCTGTATATTGATGAAGGATTGCCAAAATGTTCGCTGTAGAAGGGAATCATCGCTTCCAGGACCTCCTTTTTTGTGCAGGTGGTCGCGGAATGATCCATATAGACGATGCGTTTTTCTCCCATGATCGTTCCTGGTCGTGACGTTTTTCTGATATAAGATCTATTTTGTTGCTTTCACATATCTTTACGTATTCTCCTGTACAGGACCACGTTCAGATTGCCTTATAAGTGCAATCGGCTCGTACCGATCTGCCTGCAGATATCAGATTCGTTCACCATGGTGAATGCAATGTATTATGTCACAATTGTGATAAACTTACACGTTGTGATGAGATGGAATCCCCCTGCCAGAAAATTGTATGGAATGTACTGCCTGCAATCCGGGCGGCTGTCGCACTAGAGCTTGTGAGATACGGAGTGTCCCAGGCAGAAGCGGCGCGTATGCTGGAGATTGCACCCTCAGCAGTTTCCCAATATCTTTCAGGAAAGCGAGGATACCGGATCGAGTTTGAAGAGGATGTAAAGAAATCCATCGGGCTGCTTGCGCAGGACCTGAAAGACGGCAAACAGATCAATCTCGTCAGGAGAACCTGTGACATCTGCCGCCAGTTACGTGAGGGAGATGAGAACCAGGGTAAAAACTCTCCCGATTCATCAATGGAAGGGTGCTGCTCCTGAATGGATCCAGAAGAAGAATTCAATTCCGGATCAAATTCCGGTACGTTTCCGGTGTGTTTCCATGACGCCAAGAGATAAACTGCGGATCCTTGAAGAAAATATCAGAAAACGTGGCTCGATGCTGGTTGCTTTTTCCGGGGGAGTCGACAGCACCCTCCTCGCTGCAGTATCTCTCGCAGTTCTTGGAAAAAAAAGCTATGGCATTTTTCTTGACAGCCCGGTCGTACCGCGATCTGCACGGGAGCAGGCATGTCAGATTGCCCGGGAGCTCGGTTTTAAGCTGGAGATTATCCACGTCCCGCTGCTGGAACATGAACTGTTCCGAAAAAATCCGGCTGACCGATGCTACTTCTGCAAAAAGATCTCGTCAGCATATCTTAAACAAAAGGCAGCTGAACTCGGTCTTTCCTGCATCGCTGACGGGATGAATGTCTCGGACATGGGTGAGCACCGCCCGGGACGTGCTGCTTCTACAGAAGAAGGGATTATCCATCCGTTCATCGAATCCGGGATTACCAAACAGGATATCAGGGATATAGCACGGGATCTCGGACTCACTGTCTGGCAGAAACCATCGGACGCCTGCCTTTCATCCCGGATACCCTACGGGGAAGAAATTACTGAAGAAAACCTCCGCACCATTGAACATGCAGAGAAGTTTCTCACAAATCTGGGATTTGGACAGCTCAGGGTGCGCCTGCACGGTAATAGTGCCCGGATCGAAGTGCATAAAGAGGATATGGGAAAAATACTGGATATCCGGCCTGCTCTGGTAAAGGAATTCAAATCGATCGGGATTACCTATATCACGCTTGACCTTGAAGGCTACCGGAGCGGGAGTATGGATGAGATGGTATGACGGGTGGTATCACTGTCAGATAACTGCCTTTCTGGATGGCCGGGACTATGAATTCACAAGAAAAAATGTACCGAATGCTGCCTTGTATAAAGGCTGACGGCACTACGTTCGAAAAAGTGCTTCATGAAGTCGTAGAAGAAGTACCTGTTGCCCTTTTTGTAAACGGCAGGCATGCAATGACAGCGATGATGAGCCCCGTGCAGCTTGAGGAATTTGTTACCGGCTTTCTCTACACCGAACAGATTATCAAAGGAGTGGATGAGATCGAATCCATCAGGATAGAGAAGAATAGGATCAGTGTTATCACCAAGAACCTGTTCAAAGTCCTTGGGCCAAAAAAAACAATTCTTTCCGGCTGCGGGGGAAGTGTCTCGTTTATTGATGCAGAAAAACTACCAAAAATAAAATCCGATTTCATCATTACAACAAAAAGGATTGAGGAATCGGTCAAGACCGTCATGTCATCAGATCTCCACCGCACCACCGGGGGAATCCACGTTGTCGCGTTGCTGACCAGTGATGCCGTCCTCTCGGTATCTGAAGATATCGGCAGGCATAATGCAGTTGACAGGGTGATAGGACACGGTCTTCGCTCCGGCATCGATTTTTCGCGTACTTTTATCGTTTCATCGGGAAGGATCTCATCCGAGATGGTGCGCAAGTGCCTCATTGCAAATATTCCGATGATCATCTCGCGCAGCGCCACGACGACCCTCTCCGTAGAAATCGCAGCAAAGACCGGGCTTACGATTGTCGGTTTTGTCCGCGCGGGGAAAATGAATATCTACTCGCACCCGCAGAGGATTTCCGGAATGGAAGCAGTATCAGGTTCATCTTCCCAGTGACCGCAGAAGGAGGCAAACCTGACAGAGATCCCCGCTCGAGGGATCCCCACAGGTCCGGCAGGTGCGGAGGGGGGCAGCGATCACGGAGCCTGCACAGGAAAGTCCGATCTTCTCTTTACTCTCCATAAGGTGGAGCATAGTACCGGGATGCCGGTATTCAAAATCCGAGAGTACTGACCTGACCTCCCTCCGCAGTGCATACCTGGTGTACGGGCATTCCGGCAGTTCGTTCCATGCTTTCTTCAGTACAAGGAACGCAGCGATCTCCTTTTCCGGGATGAAGGAAAGCGGCTTGATTCGGGGGATAAACGTTCCTTTTGAATCAGCCCCGGAATTCCGGATAAGTCGGGGCAGGTCACCCCTTAAGACATTCATAAACACCGATTGTGCCTCATCATCAAGATTGTGGCCTGTAGCAAGCTTTGTTGCGCCTGCCCTCTGTGCTGCCACCACAAGAGCCTTTCTGCGGAGGATACCGCAGATACTGCAGGCCTGGGTTTCCCTGCCTTTGAGTAACACGTCAAGCGAATCTCCGAACAGGTCGGGAAATGCGATGCAGTGGTGCTCAATCCCAAGACGGTGTGCAAGGTCTTCTGCCGCCTTCACGGTTGCTTCACGGTAGCCGGCTATCCCCTCATCTATCGTTATGGCAATAAGCTGCACATTCTGCCATGCGGGGAGGAGCCTTGAAAGAAGGAGCAGCAGGGCTGTGCTGTCCTTGCCCCCGCTGAGAGCAACTGCAACCCGGTCCCCCTCCACGATCATCTGGCGGGTTTTTATCGTTTCTGCAACCCGCAATTCAATGTCAGCCATGAAATGAACGGCACACAGGTGACGATTGGCATTCCGCTGGAATATGACTGCAGGTTCATCACACCGCGAACACTGCGATGCCCCGCGAACGTTCAGGTTCACCGATCAGCCCCCGTGTGCTATCCGGATAACCCGGATCTCATCCTCAGCCTCCACAACCGTATCCTCAGATATCAGGTTCCCGTTGCGGGACACAAGCACCTCGAGGGGATTAATACCCGCTTCAAGCAGTATCTGTTCAACCGGAGCCGGGCTATGTTCAATGATCCGCTCGTCGTGGTCCGAAAGAATAAGTTTCATGCGCTGTCTAATGGTTTGTGAGCAGGTTTCTTAAACATCCCGTTCAGGAGGTACCCCACAAAGAAATCTCCTGAAAAAGCCAAGTCAGTACATCTCCGTTATCCATGTATTTGATACAGAAGATGAACACATACAAGTACAGAAGTGTGAAGTACAAAAGTTTGCAGGGAGGGGGCGGGATATTGTCAATCCAGGAAGAAATTCTTCGGCTGAAGGAGGAGCGGCAGGCGATTATTCTTGCGCATAATTACCAGCCTGATGAAGTGCAGGACATTGCTGATCTCACGGGCGATTCCCTTGAACTTTCACGGGCAGCTGCCACCATGGACGGTGACATCATTGTATTCTGCGGCGTGGACTTTATGGCAGAGACCGCCGCTGTCATCTCACCGGATAAGATGGTCCTGTTGCCGTCACTGGACGCCTGCTGCCCGATGGCAGAGATGATTACGGCTGACGAACTGAAGCTCGTGAAATCACGGTATCCGGATGCCTCCGTGGTCTGCTACGTGAATACTTCCGCCGAGGTAAAGGCAGAGAGTGATATCTGCTGTACTTCCTCAAATGCGGTAAAGGTGGTCAATTCAGTAAAGGAAGACCGCGTACTCTTTGTTCCCGACCGGAATCTGGGACTGTACGCCCAGAGGTTTACCAAAAAAAGGATCCTGCCCTGGGATGGATTCTGTATTGTCCATGACCGGATCACTCCTGACCAGGTTCGCGAGGCACAGGCTCTTCATTCCGGGGCAATTGTCCTGGTGCATCCTGAATGCCGCCCGGAAGTGATCGATCTTGCCGATCATGTTGCAAGTACTTCGGGAATTATCCGGCATGTCTGCAATTCCGGTGAAAAGGAGTTCATCATTGGTACAGAAATCGGCATCCTGCACCGGCTCAAACGGGATTGCCCGACAAAGAAATGCTATCCATTGTCCAGGGAAGCGGTCTGCTGGAATATGAAAAAGACGGACCTGAAAAAAGTCCGTGACGCACTCATCTCGCTCCAGCCCCGCATCACCGTACCGGAAAAGATCGCCGAACGTGCCCGGGAGGCAATAGAGAGGATGCTCGCGCTCTGACCATGGTTTTACCGAGAGGTTTTCCTGCCGGCCATCAGTTGATTGCAGGTCTCTTCACCAACGCATTCGTTTGCGTATGTGCACCACAGAATACATGACTTACTATCATTGAATACCAGAAAACCGCACCTGCTGCACTTCACGGAGATATTATTGGAGAAGAACTCGACCTGCCCTCCACACTGCGGGCAATTCTTCAGAATGAGCGTCGGGGTCCTGAGGTTAACCGTAACCGAGAAACGATCAGGCACTACGAACCCCCATTACCATATCTGCTCACGGTTTAAAGCAATTCTTTATCAGTCATCCACTGATCACAAAGAGGGGCAAACTAGGGTGGCAGATCGTTGAAAGAATTCCCCCGGCCTTATGGCAGGAAGAAGGATTCTGCCTTTGTTTCCATACAAAGATGTAATATCCTCCATTACCAAGTAACCGGCAACCAATGGCAGAAAAAAAACTTCTTTTGACAATAAAACAGGCAGCCGCTTCCAGGCCGGCATTTTTATTGTCCGAGGTCCTGCCCCGCCTTGATACACCATTGCCGCTGCACGAGCTCTACAGCAGTATTTCATCTCATCTTCCGGCCATGGGACTCGTGGCAAAAAAAACCGGTGATGATGTTGAGATTTCCCGGATCACTCCTGAACAACCATACTTCCTGAACCAGGAAGAGAATAAACGTCAGGAGGCATTTTTTGCTGCAGGAGTGATCCCGGGCATACTTGCACAGAGTATTGAACGGTATATTACCAAAAAAACAGGAAAAGAATGGAGCGATCCGGTTATTATCCAACGTCTCCGCCGGGCAATTGTAGCCCAGAAAGACGATTACTGGAAACCCGCACATAAACGGTCGCTCCACTACACAAAAGGATACAGTGTCCTCGGGTATCTCGCATATCACTTCCCGGTATATTTTATGCAGACAGAGCACCTGCTCATGATGCTTGCGCGTGACGGCCTCCTGAAGAAAACTATGAAAGTTCTTGATGTCGGGACCGGGCCCGGGGTTGTGCCGCTTGCCATTGCAGATTTCTATACACGCCTTGATAACGCACGCGCAACCATCTGGTCTCTGGAGAAATCCGAAGAACATATTGAAGCGTTCATCAGTCTGCGGAATGCCTTCGTTCCCGTGGGGGGCAGGGTGTCCATCAAGCCTCCGGTTAAAACCGATATCATGGCAATCGACCGTACTGCACTCCCGGGTACGTTCGATCTGATAATTTTCTCCAATGTACTCAATGAACTCGTTGATGATGCCAAGGACATCCGGGCTGATATCGTTACGCACCTTTCTGAACGGCTTGCCCCTGACGGATCGATCCTCATTATCGAACCTGCAGACGAGGAGAATGCGACCCGGATGCGGGCTCTCAGCATCGTGCTCCTGAAAAAGGGGCTCTCCATCTTCGGTCCGTGTTCGTTCATCTGGGGTTCGACATGCACCGCCCCGCACTGCTGGAGTTTTGAGACCGCGCCGGCAATCAGGCTTACCCGGCTGATGGAGACACTTGCCCACTGCGAGGATTCATACCGTTACGTGAATACCGATATCAAATACAGTTACGCGATCCTGCGGAAGGATACGCTGAAACGGGAAGCCTACTCCCTGTCGGACGGATCCAGGTTTCTCCGGTTTTCCAAGCTGCACCTGCATGTCGGAAAACGGATTAATGTCGCCGGCGTAAAGATGTCATGTGAACTCGGGGACGCACGATCCCATGTTTTCAAGCTCTGCGATGGTACGGCAAAGACCCCCGTATATGCAGTCCTCCCTTCCTATCATATCACCCCGGAAAATGATATGATTACATCAGCGCCCTATGGATCAGTCCTTGAACTGCGGAATGTTCTGGTGCGGTATAACAGGGAGCATAACGCATATAATCTGCTGGTCAGCCGGAATACCCGTATCAGTATACCAAATCCCTGGAAAAAATAGTACCCGTTAACCGGTTGGTATTCCAGCTCCTGCCTGCACACAAGAGTTTTGTGCTTTGCTCACAGAAGAATAAAAGCAGATCCGAAGCCGGATCTCAGTGTAAACAAGGGAGCTCCCGTGTCACTTTCAAAAGGATGTGTCCTCTGCCACCAGGGTGCAAAGATGGTACTCTTTGTTACGGGACGATGCTATCGCTCCTGCTGGTATTGTCCGTTGTCCAGTGAACGGAAGGGGACCGATACCGTCTATGCAAATGAACACCCGGTGGATGTTCCTTGGCAAATAATTGAGGAAGCGGAGAACATGAGTGCCCTCGGAACAGGCATCACGGGCGGGGAACCGCTCCTGTGCCTTGATAAGGTCACCGGGTATTGCCGGCAGCTCAAGGATCACTTCGGTACCGAGCACCACATTCATCTCTATACGGCAAAAGCCCCTTCAGAGACTGAACTTTTGCAGATGGAAGGACTTGTTGATGAAATCCGGCTTCATCCGCCCCGCGAATGCTGGAGTACCATCCTTGACACGGACTATATCCGGTCGGCACAACGGGCAAAGGAGGTGGGGTTTTCAATCGGGTTTGAAGTCCCCGCCCTGCCCGGTCTTGAACTGCTCATACCTGCTCTGCCGTACCTGGACTTCCTGAACATAAATGAACTCGAATGGGGCGATACTAATGCCTTCGAGATGCGAAGCAGGGGATATGAACCTGCTGATGATCTGCATAATGCAATCCATGGGGCACGGGAATGGGCAGATGAACTGTGCAGGCACGAGAAGGTGCACTGGTGTTCTTCTGCATTCAAGGACTCGGTGCAGCTGAGGGAAAGACTGAAGCGTATCGCAGAGAATACTGCCCGCCCGTTTGATGAAATTACTCCTGACGGAACCATTGTATACGGAGTTCTTGAACATTCAGTGCATCAGAAAGAGCTTTGCATACAATTCTGCGAGCAGGTATTCGAGCCGGGGAGTTTTGAGACCTGCGATGGCCATCTTGAAATGGCATGGTGGCTGCTTGAAAAAAATGCCGATGAACTGCCCGGGAAAAAATACGTGGTTGAACGGTATCCGAACGGTGGAATGATAGTCGAGGTGACACCGCTGTGATCCTGCGCCCGCTCATCGACTCCCTCTACGAAAGGCACCTTAAGAGGCAGTGCCGCCATGTGCCAAACCATATCGCCATCATCCAGGATGGGAACCGGCGGTATGCGAAAATGCTGGGAATTGATACGCCGAAAGGGCACCGTGCAGGTGCCGACAAAACCGAGGAGATGCTTGACTGGGCACACGAATTGGGGGTGAGGCATATTACCCTCTATACATTCTCCACCGAAAATTTTTCCCGGAAAAAAGACGAGGTCGCGGATCTTTTCGCCCTGTTTAAAGAAAAATTCCTCAAAATTCTCCATGATGAACGGGTCAAGAAGTACAAAATCCGTGTACAGATGGTAGGAGACCGGTCGATGATCCCTGATGATCTGCGGGAAGCAGTGGACAAAGCGGAGAGTGCAACACGGGATCATACCGGTTTTCACCTCAACATCGCCCTTGCTTACGGGGGGAGAAACGAGATCGTGCTTGCCGCCCGTGAAATCCTTTCAGAAGTACTGGAACGCAAGGTGGACATGGAATCAATTGATGTCCGGATGGTTGAGCAACACCTGCATGAAGGGAAAGGGATCCCCCCGGTCGACCTGATAATCAGGACCGGGAACGAATACCGTACCTCAAACTTTCTCCCGTGGCTGGCAAACGGACATGAGTCAGCAGTATATTTCTGCGCCCCCTGCTGGCCGCTTTTCAGAAAAATAGATCTGTTGCGTGCCATCAGGATTTATGACCAGAGGGTTTCTGCAAAAGGATACTGACCGAAAATAATTTTTAAAAAAAAAAGATCGTATACTATATTTCTGTTCACAATCAGATAAACATCGGGGAAATTATGACGGGTAAAAGTGATCCGGGCGACCAGTGGAGACAGACATCAGTTGTCATCCGATCTGACATCTGGTTAAAAGCTGTTGAAATGGGGCTGGATATCAGCGATGAATTAAACCAGAAACTTGCCGGGCGTCTGGGAATCGAATACCGGCAACAGCAACCGGCCGATCGTCCATTACCGGATAGTGTTGTCTCTGCCGCAGATTCCAAGGTTAAAAGCGGTACTGAATCCCGCCGAAAACTGCAAATCCCCGTCATTCACCCGGTGATCAATGCAGATGATCCGGCAGCCGCAACGAAAGTAAGGAAAGCGAAAAGGCAGCTGCCGCCCGAACCCGTTCAGGTAGTTCCGGTTCCTGCTGCATCACCACAGCCGGAAACGGATCTCTTTCCAGTACAACCGGTTCCAAAGGTTCCCCGAAAAGGGGAGGCAAAAAAAGGTGAACCAAAAAGGAAAGGAAAGGATGAGGTGCTGAAGAAATTTGTCACAACAAGGATTTCCCGGGTTGATGCAGATGATGCCATAGTATCAAAAGATGATATGTACGAGGCATTCACCCGATGGTGCCGGGATCATCGCGTTACTGCGGTTCCAGAACGAAAAGTGTTTGCCACCATGCTTAAAAACAAGTTTGCCATCGCAGAAAAAAACATGGGCGGGACCTCATGCTGGGTGCATGTCCGGCTCGGATAATCCGGTTATTTCCCAAACCGTCTCACGCGTGACTGATAATCCCTCATAACTCGTAAAAAATCCACTTTCCTTACATATTTCCAGTTAACATCCGAGAAGAAGAGTTCAGAGTATACCGACTGCCAGATGAGAAAGTCCGTAAGGTGATCTCCCCCGCTCTTGATAACAACGTCGGGGGTGTACTGGAAAGTAAGGTAGGATTCAAACGTTTTTTCGTCAACTTTCTCCGGCTTGATATGGTCCTGCGCCATCCTGCGGATACAGGCAGTTATTTCCTCTCTGCCGCTGTTTCCGATCGCAACAACAACATCCATACCCTTCCCTGAGGTCTCCTCTTTGTTGCCGACATGAAGAATCAGATGGGAGATCGTCCCGATTTTTCTCACCTCGGGCAGATAACGGCTCAATTCTTCCGGGACAGGTGTGCTGATATGAAATGTAATGCCCTGTATTCCTTTTCCTGCTGAAGGGTTGCGCTTGAGGATGTATTCTGACACTTCAACACACCAGGAGGTTATGTGTGCCAGTTTCTCCGGAGCATCTGCCAAATCCTGCCCGCTGATCATAAAACATACATGCCCCGGCAATTCAGTTATCTGACGCTTCAGCAGGTACTCGTAGAGCCAGTAAATCATCGCGATCCCATAGTTGCGGATTAAAACTATGTATCAGTTTGTTCTTCTCATTTGTTTACACTTCTCATTTGGTTGTTCGCAATTTTTGCCGGAATATTTTGTTCCCATCGTGGTTTACAGGTCATGGAATACCGGCCTGGTGCCTTTCCCTGAGGCTGACTAAGCTGACCAAATCAATAAAGTTGTCAGGATACCAGATATAAAGAGAAGAGAGCATGCGTACTTCGCTGCGGGAAGACTATCTCGAAGCTATTCTTATACATACCGGAAGGCATTCTCATCCCCCCACTGCACAGGACCTTAGCGAGGCGCTGCATATCGATAAAGGAGAGGTCAGTACCGACCTGCGGGAACTTGCAGACAGGGGAGATCTCCGCCTGCGCAATGATGGAAGGATCGTGCTTACGGATCAGGGAACAGCGACAGGAAAGCAGATCATAAAAAAACATGAGACACTCCAGTCTTTCCTGAGCGAGATCCTTGGCATGGACAGGTCATCTGCATCAGATGAGGCATGCAGGATAGAGCATGCTGTTTCTGACGAGACAATCGAACGTCTTGGCGACTACCTCCGTTCACCAGTCATACAACCAGCTGCCGGCGATCAGGCAAAAACGGCACATTCCTGCTTGCGAGGGCATCAGAGACATAGCTGCCAGTACGCCCAGTCACTTATGGATTATGAGGAAGGCCAACGGCTCATCGTACGGGATATTCTTGGACGGGGGTGTTCCAAACGCCTGCTGGACCTCGGGGTGGTCCCGGGTCAGCTTGTGATCATCAAGCGCAAACTCCGGAACGGGTCGATCGTCGTGCAGGTGAAAGACTGTGATGTTGCTCTGAGTCCAGAGAATGCCTCTGCGATCTGCGTGGAGCGCATTCCATGAAGATCGCCCTCATCGGCAATCCGGGAGCAGGAAAATCCCTGATCTTCAACCAGCTTACGGGCCTTGGCGTCGAGGTAAACAAGTATCCTGGTTCTGCGATTGGGCTGGAGTGCGGCAATGTCTGCTACAAGAAAGAGAAGATAGAGCTGGTCGATCTTCCTGGCATCTATAGTCTTGATGGCGATTCTGAAGAAGAGGTTCTTGTCCGGCGTTTCCTGGAGAAGGATGGCGCTGACAGTCTCATAGTCGTTCTCGACGCCACAAAACTTGAGCGGAACCTGTACCTGCTGACCCAGATCGCAGAGTATTCGCTGCCGATGGTTGTTGTCGTGAACATGATTGATATCGCAGAGAGCCAGGGGCTCCTCATAGATACCACCAGGCTCGCAACGATCTTTGGTACCGAGGTACTTCCCACTGCGGCAATACTGGGAAAAAATATTGATCGCATCCTCCCGCTCGCTCTCTCATCATCACAGTCTCCGGTCCTTCGCGTACCCTACGATCACCATATCGAAGCTGCATTGAGGAGCCTCGAAAAAACAATGGGCACCCCGCGCAGGAAAAACCTGCTCGCCCTCCAGGGCACCGGTGATGATGCCACGCTCCGTGACTCGGCTGGATCCATCACGACCGAGATAGAACAACGCCACCAGATGTCCGTGGGACAGATAATCGCGACAAACCGGCATAACTTTGCCCGGAGTGTTGCTGCAGAAGTAGTAAAACAGAGTCCGGAGAAAAAAAGATTCGACCTTGACAGCATCCTTACCCGTGCATTCCCGGGGATCCCGATCCTCTTCCTGATCCTCTTTTCCCTGTTACTCTCTGTCTTTGTTATTGGTTCCTGGATGGAAAGCCGGATCGTCGGGGGGTTTACCGAATTCATCCTCCCCCCGTTTGCAGCCCTCGGGCTGCACCCGCTTGCTGAAAGGATCGGTTATTCGGTCCTTGTCGCTATGGAAGCGGGTCTTGGGATCGCATTCCCGTTTGTTTTTACCTTTTACCTCGGTCTTTCTTTCCTTGAAGATACCGGTTACATGACACGTGCAGCATTTCTCGCCGACCGGTCGATGCACCGGCTTGGTCTTCACGGGGAGGCAATCATTCCCATGGTAATCGGATTCGGCTGTGCAGTACC
>Ga0105103_10001646_pt1 | contig 12078 bp, 10 predicted proteins | sample PPLLaktember2015_2_FD_79107 | JGI IMG/M metagenome (GOLD analysis project Ga0105103, IMG submission 79107) | Freshwater sediment microbial communities from Prairie Pothole Lake near Jamestown, North Dakota, USA - PPLs Lake P7 Core (6) Depth... | ecosystem: Environmental > Aquatic > Freshwater >...
CTCGCCGGGCCCGAGCATCAGAACCCGCCGGTCAAACACCGCAAGGCCATCGAGTTCGCGCACGACGCAGGCATCCACGTCACCATCCACGCCGGCGAAGGGTGCTGCCCGGAGCAGATCAAAGAAGCCCTCGACCTCGGGGCGGAGCGGATCGGCCATGGAGTCTACCTCTTCCAGGCGCCCCGGACCGAGAAGCGCATCGCCGAGCTGGGCATTCCACTCGAGATGTGCCCCACGAGCAACCTCCAGATCGCGGGATTCATGAAGGACTACCGCGACCACCCGATCAAGCGCTACCTCGATGCCGGCATCGTCGCGACGGTCAACACCGACAACCGGCTGATGTCGCAGACCGACATGACGGGCGAGTTCGAACACCTCGTGAAGGCGTTCCGCCTCGCGCGGAAGGACGTCGAGCAGCTGGTCTCAAACAGCGTTCGGGCCGCGTTTGCGTCCGACGACCGGAAGCGCGAGCTTCAGGAACGCGTCGACGCGTTCTTCGCTCCGGCCAAGAAGCGGAAGCCCTGAGAGGCGCGACGGCGCCTCAGCCGAAGAGGCCTCCCTCTTCGATCTCCTGCCACCCGAAGCGCCGCAGGTCGATGCGCCCGTTCGCGTCGAAGACGACGCCCTCTGCCTTCAAGCGTTCGATCTGCTCACCGCCGATGCTCGACTCCCCCTTCGCGTTGACCACCCGGTGCCACGGAACGTCAGGGCGCGGAGCCCCGCGCCCGAGAGCCGCCATGGCGTAGCCGACCTGTCGCGCCGCCTTCGGCATGCCCACCATATGCGCGATCTGCCCGTACGTTGCGACCTGCCCGCGCGGGATACGCTTCGCCACATCGTAGATCCGCTCGTACAACCCGTCGCCCATACCCTCACTCCTCCCCCTCAGCCCGAGAGGCTACGACCGCACCCAGCCGTCGACAAGAGCAGGATCCACGACCGCCGTGTCCCCGCCGTCTCGCCGTTTCCGCTCTTCGCGCGCGCTTGTGTCTCCGTCCTCCGTACATGTTTTCGCCTCGGCCCACCGTGCACGCTTGTGCCCCGCACTCCATCCAGTTGCGGCCCGCACTGCACCCGCCGTGCGCGTTTGTGCCCCGCACTCCGTCCATTTGCTGCTCCGTCCACGTTTGCGCCCAGGCGCCCTCCGTCCACGTTTGCGCCCAGGCGCCCTCCGTCCACGTTTGCGCCTCCGCCCGTTTGCGGCCCGCCCTCCGTCCGTGCTTGCGCCCCGTTCACGCTTGCCGCGGCGCCCACCGTTCACGCTTGCGCCATCGGCACTCCGTCCGTTTGCCGCGCGGCCCTCCGTCCACGTTTGCCGCCCCGCCCACCGTGCGCGTTTGCGGCGGCGCCCTCCGTCCGTGCTTGCGCCCCGTTCACGCTTGCCGCGGCGCCCTCCGTCCGCGCTTGCGCCCCTTGCCAGACCTCCAGCGGCCCTGTACGGTGATCCCATGGGCTTCCTCAAGCACCGTCGCCGCGAGCGGATCCGACGCCGCCCGTTCCCTCCCGCCTGGCGGGCGATCCTCGAGCGCACGTTCCCCCGCTACCTGCGACTCTCCTCCGAGGATCGAACGGAGCTCGAGCGACACATCCGGGTCTTCCTCGCCGAAAAGCGGTTTGAGGGCGCTGCGGGGCTTGCGATCACCGACGAGATGCGCGTGACGATCGCCGCACAGGCGTGCTTCCTTCTCCTGCACAGAGACACCGACTTCTACCCGGGCCTCTACTCGATCATCGTCTACCCCGAGGAGTACGTCGCCAACCATCACCGCCGAGACGAGAGGGGGTTCGTCGAGGAGGGACAGCAGGTTCGGCTCGGAGAGGCAAGCGGACGGGGCGCCGTTGTCCTGTCGTGGGACGGCGCGCTGCGCGGCGCGTCCGACATCGAGGACTGCCACAACGTCGTCTTCCACGAGTTTGCTCACCAGCTCGACGCCGAGAGTGGTGGGTTCGACGGCGCGCCGCTCCTTCCTGAGCGGTCCATGTACCTCGCGTGGGCTCGCACCCTGAGCGAGGAGTGGCACGCGCTTCGAGCCCGCGCGAGTCGGCGCGAGCCCACCGACCTCGACCCGTACGGGGCCACGAACCCGGCCGAGTTCTTCGCCGTCGTCACCGAGTGTTTCTTCCAACGTCCCCGCCAACTCCGGGAGACCCACCCGAAGCTCTACGAGGAGCTCGAGCGTTTCTATCGGCAGGACCCGACTTCCTCGATGCCGTCGGGATGATTCGCGCGGCGCGAGGCGCTTGTCGCCCAAGTATTCACCAGCTAGAATGAACGCCGTGTGGATCGATGAAGAAGTCGACGCGATGGCTCAGTTTCGAGCCGGGCTCACGTACCCGATCCTGCGGGCGATCCGCTGGGACGGACGCCGGATTGACTTCGCCTCACGCGCCCGGGTCGAGAAGACGACGCGCTCGCTCCTCTACCGCTTCGACGAAGGAACGACGCGCTACGCGATCCGGTTCGAGCCTGAACGCCAGAAGTGGTTCCTCGAGGCGATCGACGACTCCGGCCTCGTGGGTGACGTTCCCTCGTCGTAGGCCGGCTCCGGCCTCGTAGATGATGTTCCCTCGTCGTAGGCCGGCGCGGCCTCGTGGAGGCACTCGCCTGGCTGTAGGTCGCGCTCGCCCTCCAAGAACGAAGGGGGCCGGGCGCGTCGTGAACCACCCGGACCCCTCGTCTGTTTGCGGTGTGCGGTCCTTCTCGGACTGTACGAGCCTAGGCTCCATCCGTGAGCGGCGTGTGAACGCTCGCGGTCAGGGGTGTGTCGCCTCCACGCGGCGCGATGCCGACCCACGACGCCCCTCCTTCCGACGACGTCGGCGGGAGGGATCCACTCTAGACGCGCCCGGTCCCCGGGCGAAGCCCGTCGCGGATCGGTCCGCACGCCCACTCGGGGTAGAGCGGAACGACGGCCCCTTCCTTCATGACCCAAGAGACCGCCTGCAGAGCGGTGATGTCGCTCGTCGGATCCCGATCGACGAGGATCAGGTCGGCAAGCTTTCCCACTTGCACGGTGCCGAACCGCTCCTCCGCGCCGATCGCCTCCGCACCGATGCGCGTCACCGATTCGATCGCCTCCGCCGGGGAGAGGCCGAAGCGAACCAAGGACTCGGCCTCCTTCGCCATCATGGCGAACGGCGCGGAGTCCCGGACGTTGTCCGTGCCCGCAGCGATCTTCACCCCGTGTCTGCGGACGGCGTCCATCGTCGCCGGCAACGCCGCGTGGATGTCCCGATAGACCCTGAGGGTCTCCTCGAGCCAGTCGTGGTCCGGGTGATAGCGGTACTCGCCCATCGCCTCGTATCGCTCCTTGATCGCCCGGCTCTCCTCGTAGATGTCGTGCAGGACCCACAGGGTCGAGACGAGGAAGATCCCCTTCTCCGCCATGATGCGCGCCGTCTCGTCGTCGATCTCGATCCCGTGCTCGATCGTGTCGAACCCCGCCTCCGCCGCCATCCTCGTGGTCACGAAGTTCGCGGCGTGGACGGCGATCTTCATGCCGAGGCGATGGGCTTCGTTCACGGCGGCGCAGAGCTCCTCCTGCGTGAACTCCGGACGTGCGCTACGATGGGACGTCAGCACCTTGACCAGGTCGGCGCCCGCCTTGCGCTCGGCGCGAATCGCCGACCGCACGGCGTCCGTGCCGTCAACCTCGTGCACGCCGATGCCAAGACGGGCCCCGCCCGAACCGTGGCCGCCGGTCATGGAGATTCCGCGCCCCGAGACGAAGCAGCGCGGGCCGATCCAGTGGCCGCGCTCGATGGCGGTACGAAGCGCAAGTCCGATGTGCCCGCTCGAGAGGTCGCGCACGGTCGTGGTTCCCGCCTGAAGCGCCGCGCGAAGGTTGTTGGCCGCCACCACGCCCGCGTACGCCAGCTCGTCCCCCTTGGGGGCCGTGCGGACGAAACCGGACCCGTACATGTGCACGTGGCAGTCGACCAACCCGGGTAGAAGGAACCGCCCCTTCGCGTCGACGACCTCCGCGCCCTTTGGAACCTTCGCTTCAGACCGCGTGCCGACGGCGGCAATCCCCTTGCCTTCAACCAGAACAGCCGCATCCGGCTTTGGGGCGCGCCCTGTACCGTCGATCAGTGTCGCCCCGACAATCGCCGTCCGCCGCTCCGCGCTGCTCATTCTTGTCTCCTTCCGATCGCCCCAGGACCGGCACCGCGTCCTTACGGGTCCCGCAGGCCTCACGGCTACTGCTGCTGGACGTCGAACAGGTCCCGCAGGCCGTCCCCCAAGAGGTTGAACACCAGCACCGTGACGAAGATCGCCATGCCCGGGAACAAAATCACGTGGGGCGCATCGCGCATGAAGTCGCGCGCCGTGTTCACCATCAACCCCCACTCCGGGGCCGGCGGAGCCACCCCGACGCCGAGGAAGCTCAAGAACGCCGTCGTCAGGACCGCGCTCGCCATGCGCAGCGTTGCGTACACGAGGATCGGGCCCTGAATGTTCGCGAGCACGTGGCGAACGAGAATCCGCGGCGTCGACGCCCCAATGGCGCGCGCTGCTTCGACGAACCCCTTCTCGCGAGTCACGAGGACGGACCCCCGCGTGATCCGCGCAAACGTCGGCACCGAATAGAGGCCGATCGCGATGATGACCGGCAAGAGACCCCCGCCAAACGTCGACGAGATCAGGATCGCAAGCAGGATCCCGGGAAACGACAACAGGATGTCGATGAACCGCATGCCGACGAGATCGATGATCCCGCCGAAGTACCCCGTGACCAATCCGATCGTCACACCGAACACAATGCCCACGATGAGAGCCGTGATCCCGATCGTGATTGTGATCCGAGTTCCATAGACGACGCGGCTGAGGATGTCACGTCCCAACTCATCTGTTCCGAACAGGTGCGCGTGCGAGGGCGGCCGGAGCATCGTCCGGTAGTTGCCAACCGAGGGGTCGTATGGCGCAATCTGCGGCGCGAAGATCGCCACGACAACGATGAACAGGGTCAGAATCGCTGACACAGCCGTCAGCTTGCTCTTCTTCAGCGTCCGCCGGAGCGCGTGCCCAAACAGGCTCTCCCGTCGTCGCTCCCCCGCGGATGCCGATCTTGCTCTCAACCAGGCCGCCCTTCAGCTGTAGGTCACGCGCGGATCGACCGCGCAGTAGATGACGTCCACCAGAATGTTCACGATGACAAACCCGAGCGTCAGCGCGAGGACCGCGCCTTGAACGACGGGGAAGTCCTTCGCCATGATCCCCCAGATGACGTACCGGCCGATCCCCGGCCACGCGAAGACCGTCTCGATAACCACCGTCCCGCCCAGCAGCGTTCCCACCTGCAACCCGAGAACCGTGATCACGGGGATCAGGGCATTCCGCAGCGCGTGCCGGTAGATGACCGTCCTCTCCCGCAGCCCCTTGGCTCTCGCCGTGTTCAAGTAGTCGGCGCGCAGAACCTCCAGCATCGCCGAGCGAACGAGGCGCATCAGGATGCCCGTGGCCATTGCGCCCAACGTGACGGCGGGCATGATGATGTGCTTCAGTCCGTCCCAACTCCACAGCGCCCCCGCACGCCCCGACGCCGGGAGCCAGCGAAGCTGAAGCGAGAAGAGCAACATCAAGAGAAGACCCAGCCAGAAGCTGGGGATCGATGTCGTCGCCAATGCCAGGACCCGCGAGATATTGTCAATGACGCTGTTCTGGCGCACCGCCGAGATGATACCCACGGGCAGTGCGATCAGAACGGCCACCAGGAGGCCGCACACCGTCAGCTCGAGCGTCGCGGGGTACCGCGCGAGCAGCGCCTCACCGACCGGGCGATCGGTGCTAATCGACCGTCCGAGGTCCAGTCTCGCCAAGTTCTTCAAGTAGATGAGGTACTGGACCACGACAGGTCTATCGAGCCCGTACTTCGCCTTGAGGGCCGCGACAATCTCTGGGTTCGCGCCTCCGCCAGCCTCGGCCGGGATCAGCATGGAGATCGGGTCGCCGGGCGCGAGTTGGAGCGAGAAGAAAACGATCGTGACCACCCCAAACAGGACGAGAATCCCTGTCAAAAGGCGCCGAACGATGTAGCCCCACATCCTGCGTCCTCCCAGAACTCTCCGGACTGGAGGGAGCAGGGAGGCCGTTGCCTCCCTGCTCCCGACCTAGATGTCGCCTTCCAGGGCGACTAGCCCTTCCACCACAAGTGAGAGTTGTAGGCGATTCCTGTGCTTGCCACCAGCATGCCATGAGCCTTGGGTCCCATCACGTGGACCTGCTTATTCCACATGCCCGGAGCCGCATAGGCCTCCTCGATGAGGATGCGCTGGATCTCCTGGTAGTAGGCCGAACGCGTGTCGCGATCGAGCTCGGACTCCGCCTGCTCAATCAGGAGCTGCAGCACGGGGGTCTTCGCCTGGTGCACGCACCAGTACTCCCGCATGTCCCACGTGTAGAGGGCGATCGGCGGCTCCGCCGAGTCGTTCGACAGCCACCACGCGATGTCGTAGTCGCCGGTTCGGACCTGGTCGTAGAACGGCATTCGCTCAGCCATCGTGATGTGGGTCCCAATCCCGACCTCGCGCAGCATCTGCTGAATCATCTGCGTCGCCGCGACCCACTCCGCCTGGTTCCGGGTCGGGAAGTAGAGGTCGATCTCTTTGCCGTCGATCTCGCGGATTCCGTCCTTGTTGGTGTCCTTCCAGCCGGCCTCGTCGAGGATGCGCTTCGCTTCCTCGGGATCGTAGGCCGCTCCGACCTTCGTGTTCTCGAGCCACGTCCCGGGGTAGCCCATCCGGTACATCGGGTCCCCGAGTCCGCCGTACGCGCCGTCAATCAGCGCCTGCTGGTCCACGGCGTACATGATCGCCTTTCGCAGCCGCACGTCGGTCACGTGCGACAGGTTGATGACGACGTTCGCCCAGTTGACGCGCCCGAAGATGATCGGCTGCATGCCGAGCGCCTCAAGCCTGGGGAGATCCTTCCCGGAGCCGTACTGAACGACGTCGACCGTTCCCTGCTCCAGCTCGATCAACGCCGTCGCCATGTCGGGGATGATCCGGATCTGGATCTTGTCGAGGTACGGCTCTCCCGCCCAGTACTGCGCGAACTTCTCGAGCACCATGCTCTGGTCGATCTTGTACTCGGCCGGCACGATGCGGAACGGGCCGCATCCTACGACGTAACTGCCCGCCGGCGGGTTCGTGAACGACCCCGGCTCAAGGATCCACAGCCGATCCATGTTCGAGAGGAAGTCGGGGAAGACGGACTTCATGTTCAGCCGGATCGTCAGGGGGTCAAGCACCTCGATGGTGTCGACGGGCGACAGCAATCCGGCTCCAGCAAGCGGATTCGCGGCGTCGCGAATGCGCTCATAGCTCTTCGCCACGGCCTCGGCCGTCAGGGTAACGCCGTTGTGGAATAGCACGCCTTCGCGCAGGTGGAACGTGTAATGCAGTCCGTCCTCCGAGATGTCCCACGACGTTGCCAGGACGGGGACGAAGCTCTCTGTCGCGTTGTCGTACCGCAGGAGCGGGTCGGCGATCATCTCCGCCACCCATTGCGCTCCAATGTTGCGCGTCACCTGAGGATCAGGTTCCGGCACGGTGTTTGACTGATAGGCAATGACCAGAGTCCCTCCTCGCACCTGCGCCATCGCAGGAACGAGCAGCCCCAAGAGCAGCACGAGGCTCACCACGAACACGCTGGCCCAACGGGAGTACCTCATCGCTTGGCCTCCTTCGCAGATCTCGTGAATCGACTTCTTCGGCAAGCCCGCAGCTGCAGCCCGCGGACCACGCCGCCGTCCGCTCATCCCGTTTGAGCCGGCACCCTTCCCTCGCGGGGGAGCGCCGGCGTCGCCCCACCGTAGCGAGAGCCCCCGACCTTGTCAAGTGCTACTGCAACTGCGCTTAGTGTGTCTGCACAGGCATCGGCACACGTCGAAGAGGACGTCACGAGAAGACTGAACAGTCGGCGCTTCCATCTTGTTCAGCGCCACTGTATCCTCCGTCTTGTGATACGCACTCTTCAGGACGCCTCCTCGGATCTACGCAGGGAGTGAGATGAGACGCGACCGCGGAAGCTTGTTCAGGACCTCGCAGCCAGCCTCGGTTACGACCGCCATCTCCTCAATCCGCACGCCCCCGTACCCTGGAATGTAGATCCCCGGCTCCATCGTGACGACGGCCCCGCGGGGCACTCCGGCACTCATCTGCGGGCCCATCTTCGGCTGCTCGTGGACCTCAAGCCCAACTCCGTGGCCGACGGGAGACAAGAAGACGTACTGCGCGTACGACGACCGCTCGATGACTTGGCTCGCCGCAGCGTGAACGTCTCGCCCCGAGACGCCGGCCTGCAAGGCCGCCAGCCCGGCGTCGACCGCCCGGTCGACGCACGCGTAGATTTCGCGCTGCTTCTCCGTCGCCCGCCCGACGACGTAGGTGCGGGTCATGTCGCAGACGTACCCGCCGACGACGGCGCCGAAATCGATGAGCAGGAAGTCGCCGTCGCGCAGGGTCCGTCTTCCTAGGGCAGGAACATAGTGGGGAAGCGCGCTGTTCGGTCCCGAGGCGACGGTGGGCCCGAGCACGCCGTCGGCACCGAGGTCCCGCATCCGAGCCGTCAGCTCCGACGCGAGATCCACCTCGCCGACGCCGGGCCGTGCCGCCGGGAGCAGTTCGCCGAGCGCTCTCTCCGCGATGTCGACCGCGCGGCGCAACACGGCAAGCTCCTCGGCGTCCTTCTCGGCTCGCAGCTCGCTCACGGGGTCTCCGTGCGTGATCCATTCAGCCTCGGTTCGGCGGCGAAGCTCGGAGATCACGTGGTCCGTCATCCGCCACGCGGAGTACCCGATCCGCACGATCTTGCGCCCGCGAAGCAGACCCGCGATGTCATCCAAGTAGTCTCCCTCGGCGTGCACAACCTCGATGTCCGGGACTTCGGTCTTCGCCTGTTCGAGGTAGCGGGAGTCGGTGACGAGCGTCGTCTCCTTCGCCGTGATGACGAGCGCGCCCTCCCCCGTGTACCCCGTGAGATACCGCAGGCCGACCTGGTCCATTCCCGCGGGCATGGTGCGATCGAGGGAGAAGAGGAGGTAAGCGTCCGTGCCGGTCTTCTCCAGAAGCTTCGCACGCCGTCGTTCGTGGCTGTTCATCTGTCCGTCCCCCGCTTTCGAGCGGGCTCGCCGCTCGCCTCATCGTACAGATTCGGGCGACGTCTTGCCGGGGAACAAACGTGATCCTGCCGCGTCCGTGATACGGTCGGCGCGGCAGGATCACCTCGTCTTGGCGGCGGCGTCACTCTTGCTTCCCCGTCCGCCGAGGAAGCGCTTCGTCTTTCTCCTACGGCGTTACGGTCGTCCCCGCCGCTGAGCCCGCCGCGAGGTAGTCGGAGATGCCCTGAAGGATTCCCCGCGCGACCTGCTCCTGATAGGCCGAGGTAACCAGCTTCGCCCGCTCCTCGGGCGCCGTGATGAATCCGACGTAGACCGCCGCCGCCGGGATTGCGAGGCCGGTGAACGCGGTCCCCTGCGCGCGGACTCCGCGCTCCTTCGCCGACGTGGACTTCACCGTCGCCTTTTCCAACGCGAGGGCCAGCGACCAAGCAGAGTCCCCGGATGCGTGCCCCGCGTCGACGATCGTCTCGATGCCCACCGCGGTTGGGCTGTCGAACGCGTTCGTCTGGAGCGCCACATAGATCGCCGCCCCCTCCCGGGCCGCGGCGCCGATTCGGTTCGAAGCCGTCACGTCCTCGTCGGAGCTCCGTGTCAGGACGACCTTCAGGCCGGGGAACTCCTTCGCGAGGGCGCTCATCTTGTTCGCGATCGCAAGCGTGATGTCCTTCTCCAGGACGCCGTCGCCCTTCGTCCCCGGATCGCTCCCCCCGTGCGCCGGATCGACGATCACAATTGTCGGCCCCGCCTTCTGATTCACCGCCAGGTCGCCGGAGTCATGCCGCAAAGCCCTGACTGCAATGATGACGACGACCGCCACCGCCGCCAGAATGACCGCCACCAACAAGAGTCGTTTCATGCCGCGAGACTACTCCCTCTCCCCGGCGAAAGGCCAGTCGCAAGTCCCACCGGGCCCGACCAACGGCAGGCATCGTTAGGCAAGCATCTGGGACAATAGAGGAGTGGACATGTGTCCCGCCGTGGGGCGAACCACCGCGCCAAGAACGCACCCGAAGACGCGGCGCGTCAGAACAGCCATTCGGGACTCCGTTCCTGGGCCGCCGCTAGATGTAGCCGAGCTGAACCCCGATGATCATGCCGACGCCGAGCACGACCATGACCACGCCGGTCACGAAGTGGAGCTTGCCTGTGCGCGCGTTGCGCCAGCGCTCCGCCCGCGCCGTCGTCGTGACGCCGAAGTGCACGGTGAGCGCGATCGCGATCATCGGCAGGATGAAGATCAGGTTGTAGAGCAGGAGCAAGAGCACACCCTGCGTGCGCGTCGTCGTCGTCGACAAGAGCGAGAGGATCGCGAGGTATGGTCCCGACGTGCACGGCGCGAGGAAGAGCGCGTCGACCAGCCCGGCGACGAACACCCCGGGCAGCGAGACGACCGAGTTCGTCACCCGCGTGAGCATCGGCTTCCACTTCGCCGGCACCTCGATCGAGAACCACTTCCCGTACCAGAGGAGGTCCTTCATCTGCCAGAGGCCCATCAGGATGGCGATCACCGAGACGGCCATGATGTACGGGACGCGCAGGCTGCGCGTCCCGACCGTGACTCCGAGGAGCGTGTAGAAGACGTACCCCATCAGGAAGTAGACGAGGTACACACCCGCCGCCCACGAGAGGCCGGCCCAGATGACCTTGCGACGCTGTCCGATGACAAGGAGCCGGCCCAAGAGAAGGAGCATGACGGCGAAGTCGCATGGGTTGATCGAATCGAGCGCCGCGGATCCGATGACGGCCCACAGGGTCGCCTTCTCGCGCACGCGCACCCTATCGAGCGGCGGCGTCGCCTTCTGATCGATGGCCAACTGGATGCGACCGCTCAGGAAGGCCGTGTCCTCGTCGGAGAAGGCGAACGTTCTTGCCTTCTCGCGACCGGGGAAGACGGTCGCGCCGACGAGCGCCGTGTCGCCGACAAAGACCGCCGGGACCGCGGCGCGGGCCCGGTACAGCCTCGCGAGGCGGTCGAGGGTCTTCTTCCCCTCCTCGTCATCCGCCGAGATGCGTCGGACCGCGAGCTCCGGGTGCTGCCGTTGCACAAGGGTCATCCACGCGTCAAGGCGTTCGCAGTCCGGACAATCGCTTCGGAGGACAAGCACCGCTTCGGTGACGGTCGCAGGAAGCCGGTCGAGGGGAGAGCGCGCGTTGTCGGCGATCGCAGCCTCGATCAGAGCGCGGGCTTCGAGTTCGACCGCGCGCACGGCGAGAACGACCGGAGCGGCGTTCGACCCGGCGCGGTATACGGTGTCGCGTACGATCGCGGTGTCGGCGACGAACAGGAACGGCACCGGCCCCATCTCGGCCCCGTACGCGGCGAGAAGCCGAGGCAGAATGTCGCGCCCCTCCTGACTCGCGACGTTGTACTCCTTGATCGTCAGAACCGCACCAGCGGCCTGCATGTTCCGGAGCAGCTCCTCCATCTTCGCGCAGTGCGGGCAACCGTCTTCGTAGAAGAGGACGACCTCCGTGGCAGCCACTCCCGCGAACGCGAACAGGAGAACGACCGCCAGTGCGGACAAGACGACTCGCTTCATCGTGACGTCCTCCTCTCGAAGATCCACCAGCGGCACGCCGCCGACCGGGCTGACACCGTGGGCCCGACTCTATCAGCTTCGCACGAACCCCGCAAGCCCACGTGCCTCCTGCCCGCCAGGGCGCCCTCCGCCGCCGTATCGACGTTCCACCAGATTCCACTTGACGACGCCGCGCCGCACCCCTAGACTGGCCGCCGTTGTGCAGGCTGCCTCACGCTGCGCGCGGTCGAGGCGGGGAAGAAGCCGATAGGAGTCGATGTGATTCGTCGTGTAGGTCTCGCTGGCGTTCTCGTTGTGTGCCTTCTGGCTCTCTCTCTCTCGGTTGCCGGCGCGCGCCGCGCCCTCGTCCTTCTCATGCCGCGAGGAGCGATGGGCGTCGAGTTCTTTGCGATGATGGCCGTCTTCGAGAAGGC
>Ga0105103_10001649_pt1 | contig 12057 bp, 13 predicted proteins | sample PPLLaktember2015_2_FD_79107 | JGI IMG/M metagenome (GOLD analysis project Ga0105103, IMG submission 79107) | Freshwater sediment microbial communities from Prairie Pothole Lake near Jamestown, North Dakota, USA - PPLs Lake P7 Core (6) Depth... | ecosystem: Environmental > Aquatic > Freshwater >...
ATATTTTTAAATTAAATTTTTAATTTTTTCTCCGGCATACTGCATCTTGAAGTATCCCCTCATGATGCAGATGTCATCCTCCGGTCCCATCTGCTCGAACTGCTGGCAGGGAGTGCCCTGGTAGCAGGGAAGATGATGGATGGAGCAGACGGCTTTTTCTCCGGCGGGGTCGGCCTGGAAGACGAGATGGGGGCATTTTTTCCCGGAGGGCTTGAAGATCATGCTTGCAGGATTAATGGAGTCAATGCTTCCGTCTTCCCGGATATGGTCCGGATTGACTACCATGATATCCAGATAGAGGCAGCATCCTCCGCAGCGCAGACAGATCATGCTGGCTGAATTATGCCATCGGTTATTGTATGTTGCGATGGGAGATAATTTTAAGCGTAATACCCCGTCGCTTCACATGTTCTTGGAAATTCCACTCAAGTACTTCACTATCAAAAGTCGTTCAATATTTGAAAGGAGGCAGCTTGGATAGGTTGTTCGAGCTTCATCCTGAATTGAAGAAACCCTATTGGGGTGGAGCTTATGGCGAAGCATACCCCATCCTTTAAGGAGGGATGGCCGCAAGCAGTTTGATTTTTTTAGAGGAATATCCAGTAGACCAAGGTGTTCAGAGCCGTAAGCGGCACACCCACCCTGGCGAACTCCAGAAAGGTGATGGTCTCCCCGCTCTTCTCAGCATTCTGGATGATAATCACATTGCTGGCAGCTCCTAAGATGAACAGATTTCCGGCGATGGTGCTTCCCGCCGCCAGGGCCATGAGCGCCTGGGGAGTGGGGTGGACCAGCAAGGGCTGGCAGAGGGCAACCAGAGGCACATTGGAGACCAGCTGGCTCATGATCACACTGAAGGCCAGGATGGTGGGAATGGAGGCCAGATCGGCATGTGAGCCGGCCAGAAGGGACTGAAAGACCCCCGACCTCCAGACCGCATCCATGAGCACAAACATGGCGGCAAAGAAGATCAGGGTGCACCAGTCGATCCCTCTCACGACCTCCAGCCTGCGGCTGCTGAATAAGAGCACCGGCAGAGCGGAGATCATGGCGATATATGTGAGGGGGAAATCCTCTTCCCTGCCCATGGCCATCGCACCTATCTTGGCCAGTATCAGGGCCAAGAGGAGAATGAACGACAGGCGAGACAGGCGGGCCAAATCAGGATCGATGATTTCTGCCGACTCAATATGCAAGGGTCTCCTTGAAAACTGCCCCCGGTAGAACAGCCTCAGCAGGAGATAGGCCAGGATGAGGTTGGCCAGGGTGGGAAGCATCAGATACTGCAGGAATACCAGGAAGGGATTGGATAGACCGGAGTTGACAGCTATGAGCAGATTCTGGGGATTGCCGATAGGGCTCATGGCGCTGCCTATGGTCACGCCAAAGGCCAGGGCCAGCAGAAGCAGCTTGGCCGAGATCTTCAACTCCCTGGCAAAATAGAGCATAAGCGGCGTGCCGATGATGGCCAGGGTGTCGTTCATGAGCAGGGCGGACAGGAGGCCCATGGCAAAGAGGATGAGAAGCACAAGCTGATCGGCATTCCTGGCCCGGCCGAAGATGCGGCTGAAGAGAATGTGGAGGTAGCCGCTCTCCTGCATGGACTGGCCTATGACGAACATGGCCGCCAGAAATATCATCACATCGGGGTTGATGGCCTGAAGGGCCTGAACGAGCGAGATCTGGCCGGTCAAAAAGACGGCCAGGGCTCCCAGAAGCATGATCTGCCAGATGGCCAGGGATCGTCCTCCTGCCTGGCGCAGGGCGATGAGCAATAGAACCGCAGCTAAAGCCACAATGGAGGCGTTTATGCTTGCAAGTTCTGGCAAATCCATTCTCTTTATCCTGCTATGCTCTCCCCGGCAAAGTTGCTGCTGACAAACGGCTCTTCCAGGCTATTGGAGGCCGTCTGCGAAGCTGTGGGTAATTTCTGAGCCTGGTTATATAGTTTTCGTCTTATGGAATAATCGATGCCACTCTTCAGCAGTCCATGTCTCATATTTTGCATTCTTCAGTGAGTAATAAGCAAATTCCGATCATTATAAAAATTTGTAATAGTCAGATATGAAGTATGGATTAATTATAATACATATTGCTGACCGACATCCTTATAACTCGCTCTTGTGCTATATGCTACCACGCATCATGTTATTGCCGCAGCTTTGCGGCAAATATAATGCAAGGCAAATGATGGCAACTGGTGGTAAATTGTGCTGGGCATTGATGATCCTTGGATTTGGGGCGTCTACCTTCTCTGCATATTAAGCGCACTACTCTGCCTGGTTTATGGCATTATAAACTGGAACCGCGAGGGCGAGCTGGAGGCTTTGGAGATCAAAGAGGCTGCCGCCTGGGAAGAGGGCGAGGAAGAGATGCAAGAGAAAGAGCTGGGGCTGTGATCTGAATGAATTATGAAATTCTCTATGTAGTCATTCTGGTCTATCTTCTGGCCACGCTCTATCTTGGCTATAAAGGCTGGAAATCGACCAAAGACTCCGAGGGCTACCTGGTGGCCGGGAGAAAGATCCATCCCTACATCATGGCCATGAGCTATGGTGCCACATTCATCAGCACCTCGGCCATAGTGGGGTTCGGCGGAACCGCAGGCCTCTTCGGAATGGGCTTATTGTGGCTGACATTCTTCAACATCTTCGTAGGCATATTCATAGCATTCGTAATTTACGGCAAGCGTGCCCGCAAGATGGGACATAACCTCAAAGCCATGACCTTCCCCGAGCTATTGGGCCGCAGGTTCGACAGCCGCTTCATTCAGTGGTTCAGCGGCCTGGTCATCTTTCTGGGAATGCCCCTCTATGCCTCAGTGGTCTTGATTGGAGCGGCGAGGTTCATGGAGACCACCCTGGCTGTAAATTTCGATCTGGCGCTATTCATTTACTCGTTGATCATTGCCGGGTATGTCATATGGGGTGGGCTGAAAGGTGTCATGTACACCGATGCCATGCAGGGAACGATCATGTTCATAGGCATGATCATTCTGCTGGTCATGACCTATTCCCATCTGGGTGGAATCATACCTGCCCACCAGGCCTTGACTGATATGGCCAGCCTGGTGCCGGCAAGCCTAGCTGCCCAAGGACACTTAGGCTGGACTGCAATGCCGGCCTGGGGCAGCCCCTGGTCCTGGACCATGATCTCCACCATTGTCCTTGGCGTGGGAATCGGAGCCGTGGCCATGCCCCAGCTAGCGGTGCGATTCATGACCGTGGCCTCAAACCGGGAGCTTAACCGTGGTGCGCTCATCGGCGGAATATTCATCCTTATGATGACTGGTGTGGCCTTCACAGTGGGAGCGTTATCAAACGTCTTTTTCCTGCAAAATCAGGGTAATATATCCATAAATATCGCCCAAGGAAATGCCGACAGCATAATTCCCCTTTATATCAATGCCGCCACCCCGGAGTGGTTCGTCTACCTCTTCATGCTCACGCTTCTGGCGGCGGCCATGTCCACATCCAGCTCTCAGTTCCATACCCAGGGAAGCGCCATTGGCAGGGATTTCTATGAGACTCTGACCGGGAAGAAGGGGAGCCAATCGGTATTGATCACCAGAATGGGCATAATAGTGGCTGTGATCATTGCCGTGATCCTGGGATATATCCTGCCGCAGAACATCATAGCCCGGGGCACAGCCATCTTCTTCGGGCTGTGCGCCTCTGCCTTCCTGCCCATGTACACACTGGGCCTGTACTGGAAGGGCACAACCAAAGCGGGAGCCATAGCCGGGCTTCTAACAGGAACTCTGGTCACCGTGTTCTGGTATGTGTTCATACATAAGGCGGAGGCTGTTCCCCTGGGTATATCCAAGATGATACTGGGCAGGGACCTGCTCATAGCGGAGATGCCCTGGCCGGTTGTGGATCCCATACTGGTGGCACTGCCGCTGGCATTGATTGCCACTTTGGCCGTGAGCCTGATTACCAGGAGGCCGGAGGAGAGGCATCTGAATGATTGCTTCAAGGGGATAAAATAATCCTTTTCTCCCATCTTTATCTTTTTTTATTCATCTCTATCCTCCGGCTTGGCCAAGCCAAGCATTGAGAATTGACTTTGTGAAAGATCTGGGCGGATCCATGAGATATCTACTTAAACCAGGATAATGTCTGCTTTATCCCAGGAGCCGATGATGAAGGCGGCAGGGGCAAATCACTTTGAAGGCTTTCTGGGAGATCTTGCGTCCATTCAACTGCCTGATGGCGTCAGCAGCAGCCATAATCGGCCTGGCCCTGGCCGGAGGCATGCGGCCCTGGGACACGGGGCTCATATTTCTTGCTGTATTCCTCATTACTGGCGCCGGAAACGCAATCAACGATTACTATGATCGGGAGATCGATGCCATCAACCGGCCCGGCAGGCCTCTGCCCAGCGGCAGGATCTCCCCGGCAGCAGCATGGCGCTATTCCATGACTCTCTTCCTGGCCGGATCCTTCCTGGCCGGCCTGGTCAACTCGATCTGCCTTTTTCTGGCCGCATTCAACTCGGCTCTTCTGTTCTTCTATGCCCGAAACCTCAAGGCCATGCCGCTTTCGGGCAACATCTGCGTTGCCTTTCTCACCGGCTCGACATTCCTCTTTGGAGGGTCGGCGGTGGGAATGCAGGGCCTTATGACCAACCTGGTGCCATTTTTCCTCTCATTTCTGATAAGCATGAGCCGGGAGATAGCCAAGGATATCGAGGACATGGCCGGGGATCTCGCAGGAGGGGCCCTGACCCTGCCCATATTGGCGGGAGAGAGGCTTTCGAGAGCCCTGGCGGCGGGATTTGCCCTGGCCGCTGTGGCCTTGAGCTTCCTGCCGCCCTTTGGAAGGGGCTATCTGGTGGTGGTGGTGGTGGCGGATATCCTCTTCTTGCTGTCGGTGAAGATGATACTGGAGGGGGATGCCACCGGGGCGCAGAAGGCGCTGAAGAAGGGCATGGCCGTGGCGCTGGTGGCGTTCTTGGCCGGGGCTTTGCTTTTTCTGAATCAGACCTCGCCGTCTTATTGATGGGCTCTAGGATCACCTTCTCTCTGGGAAAGCTGATGCTGAGCACCTGGCAGCAGCTAGTCTTCCTGGAGCTGGAGATGCCAGGCAGCGGCAGAGAATGCTGATTGTTCAGATCATGGGAGAATAGAACCTGAGCACCATCAAGTCACTGCTATATCCGTCGGCAGGCCCATGCTCTTCAGCTCGGCCCCGGAGAGAGTCTTTTTGTTGCCTTTCCTGTCCACCAGAGTCAGATTCTTCAGATGCCACCCTCCGCTGATATTTTCCGGCAGGAGAATCTGGGCGGCATAAAATCCATCCCTGGCTGTTCCAGAGGATCTGTTTTGGGAGGAGAAGAGTGCGGTTATGCTCTCACCCCCCGGCCCGAAAAATGCCGCTTCCGCCGCCCAGATGGCCTGGTCATCTATGAGATGGGCGGTGAGATTGACCGGCTGGGGAGAGGAAAGGGATATCTGCTGCGGCTCTATGAACAGGCCGGCGATGCCGGGGGCCTGGTCGTCGGATAGAGATCCTTGCAAGCCGATCCCAGGGGGTGTAAGGGGATCGGAAGCTTCCTCTGAGGAGAAGCATTGGCTGCTGCTTCCAATCTTGATCTCCTTATTTATGGAAAAGACACCTATCAGGTCCTCCACACTCTTCCCGTAGGCCCAGACGGGAGATGGGGCGGCCAGCAGGAGGAGAAGGGCCAGAATAAGGATTTTCGAAATCAATCCGGGTTTCACTTTTGAGCTAAGGGCGATTGGCGGACAAATATCTTTCCCTATTATTCCTTCGCAGCCGACTTAAGAGCTCTCCTGCCAGGCGGTCCTGGATATGATCAGGGAGAGGCGGCTTTTGATAGCATTCCAGGGAGAAAGTTGATATTCTAGGAGGAGATGGGAATGCGTTATGAGTGAAGCTAGAGACCGGAAGATGAAGCGCAAACGCAAACTCGACGAACTGAAGGCCGAAAAAGTCCTGAGGGCATGCCGCAGCAGGAGGGCCATAGCCAACCAGCTCTGAAGACCGAGCATATCTCAGGGCGATCTCGCCTCGAGTCCAATTAGAATCGCTCCCATTCAGACCTTTTTTTGTATCAGCATCCTCTTCCACGTTATCTTCTTCTACCTGCAAAGCATCCCTGTTTCAGAGGTCTTCAATTGTTTCCCATAGTCAGGCGCAAGGAGATGGCAGGAGGAAAGATCATCCTCAATGAGATCCTCGCCCCCAAGATCGCTCGCGTCGCCCAGCCGGGGCAGTTTGTGATCCTTATGGCCGGGGAGAAGGGCGAGCGCATCCCCATGACCATCTCGGACATGGACCCGGTCAAGGGGACCATAACCATCATCTATCATGTGGTTGGCCGCTCAACAGTTGCCTTTAAGGGTCTGCAAGTGGGAGAGGGCTACAGCAGCGTGGCCGGTCCCCTGGGCCTGCCCACTGAGGCGGATGGAGCAGGCTTGGCTGTGTGCGTGGGCGGAGGCACTGGCCTGGCGGTACTATATCCCATAGCCAAGAAGCTGAAGAGCCAGGGCAGCAGGGTGATCAGCATCATGGGAGCACGGACGGCGGAGCTGGTCATATTAAAGGAGGAGATGGCAGCGGTATCCGATGATCTCTTGATCTGCACCGACGACGGATCGCTGGGAAGGAAGGCGTTGGTGACCGAGCTTGTCAAAGAGGTCCTGGAGAGGGAGAGGCCGGATCTGGTGGTGGCTGTAGGGCCGGTGATGATGATGAAGCTGGTCAGCGAGATCACCCGTCCTCAGAAGATCAAGACCATTGTCAGCTTAAATCCCATCATGATCGACGGCACGGGCATATGCGGAGGCTGCCGGGTGGAGGTGGGAGGAGAGACAAAGCTGGCCTGTGTGGACGGCCCGGAGTTCGACGGCCATCGGGTCAACTACGACCTTCTGCTGCAACGCCTTCAGGCCTTCCGAGAGGAAGAACACGAGGCCATGATGCGTCTGGAGAAAGAGGAGATGGCCCGCTGCCCCATGAAAAAGGAGATGGAGAGGGAATAATAATGAAGCCAGCATTTAATGCCGGCCCATGTCATGGAAAATCGAAGCTTTTTATCTATTGGCAAATCCAGTCCTGCCGCGGATCGCTATAAGCCATGGTAGCAGTGAGCGGAGCCAGCCTGACTCCAATCGATTATTCGATTTAGGATGTTAAAGTGCGGACCCCCTTATGAACCAATACTGGAGGGCCATGACTGAAGGATAAACGATATGAAGCCCAGTTCTCTCATAGGAATGTGAGGAGATCTCTTCATTCAGTCATCTTCAGGCTGGATAGAAATGACCTGCAGACAAGGGAGTTGGCCATCATCTCGGGCAGGCCCAACTCCTTTATAGCCTCTTTGCATATTTGCATCGGATCATCAGAGGCTTTCCTTTCCGCTGCCCTGACCACGGCATTGTGAATTCTCTGAAGATAATCAAGGCCCCGGTCCATGACGCAGTAGGCATCCTCTCCCGACCTCGGATCGTCCCAGGCCGAGAGAAGGTGCTTGATTCCCTCAATTGCCCTCAATCTCTGAATGGACTTTACACTGCTTTGTATGTCATCATAAATGGGCATCTCTCCTTCAATGGGAACGGCATCGGCGGAGAACAGAGCGCCCTGTTCCGGCATCCATAGGGAGATAGAGCCGGGGGAGTGTCCTGGGGTGTGCAGCACAGACAGATTCAGCCCATGCCCCAAATCAAAAACATCCCCCTGGTTCAGAATCCGATCGACCCGAACCGAGCCCTTCACCAGAGAGTTGAAGCCGGGCACAGGCCGGTCTTTCATCTGCTGATCCGGATTTTCGATCCAAACCCGATCAGCGCCGTGCGCTGCTACAGAGCAGCCTGAGATCTTTTTTATGGCCCTGGCCGCTCCGATATGGTCGGGATGGGCATGGGTTAATATCAGGAGCGAAATCTCCTCCGGCTTTCGGCCTGTATCTCGAAGATAGTCCAGGATGATCCTCTCCGAGGATGCCACTCCGCAATCGATGAGAGAGATCTCCTGACCGTAGATCATATAGACATAAACGAACCGCGACAGGGAGTGGCCAGAAGGATCTGTGATCAGGAAGGGGATCTTCAAGGCATGGATGTGATCTGTGATCTTCATCATTCCCTCTCCCTTAATTCCCGTTCCATTTTTTAGGAGATCTATTCATTCCGGCTTTTTTGCTCTGGCCAGGCCACCTTCCACCGCCTCGCGAATGATATAGCCTCCGACATGGAGCACCGTATCCCCAAGCTCAGTGTCCCTTTCCATGGAACCGGTGCAGGGATAAGAGTGATGGGCCTCGGAGATCCTCTCTCTCAGATCGGGCTGATCCGGCTCCAGGCCCAGCATCCTTTTGGCCACAAACCAGGTGGATCCACAGGGGGCGCTTCTGACGACATTGGCGGCCAGGATAGAGTGCTTTCCCTCCCGGCTCTTCTGCAGATTGAATTCAATGACCGGATCTCCGATTTTAGCCTCCTTAAGGAAGCTGGAGATTAGCGGCTTGGCCGGATCCGGGCGCAGGGCGCAGAAGGGCTTGGCAAAGGCCGCCTCCATTCCCAGCTCAGACGCCTTCTCTTCCACCTGCTTTCTCTGGCCCAGGGGAAGCTCGCGTGGAGACTCCGAGCCGCCGATGATGCCTTTAATCCCTGCCTCCTTGAGCCCGGGAAGCATGCCGTAGAGGATATCGGGATGAACATTTATTACTATAGCTATGTCTGCGGCGGGAATATTCTGGGGTAGCAGCGGCTCCACATCATCTATAAAATCCCCTAAGGATGCAGGATCAGGCATCTCCACCAGGGCCACAATGTCCTTGCCCAGGTCCGGTGCCACATTGCGGCATTGAGTGCAGGCTTCGCCACATGAAATACAGAAGCCAGAGTAGTTCACCAGGTTTCCAGCCACACGACTGCCGAAATCGCCACTATAAAATATTACGACCTTCAAGATTTCACCAAGCCATTACTCTTTCTTTGCTGATCCATCGATCATGCAGACGAACTGCTGGAGGGGGATACTCTTCCCTGATGCTCTCATAGCTTGCGACACCAGCCGGACCAGATTGGAGCAGCAAGGCACCTCCATATGCAATACAGTTATATCTTTTATATCATTGCAGCGCAGGATTTCAGTCAATTTCCCTAGGAACGGCTTATTCTCATCCAGCTTGGGACAGCCGATAAGCACAACCCTGCCCTTGATGAATTCGGAGATGGAGGGAGCAGCAAAAGCAGAACAGTCGGCGGCTACGAGCAGACTGGCATCCTTGAAGTAAGGAGCATCGGTGTGCGCCAGACGCATCTGAATGGGCCAGTTGGATAGCTGCGACGACTCACCAAGCCTGCGCATATGGCGCTGAGGGCCCTCTTCTGAGGATCTATGGAGAGCTGCATTGCAGGGAGATATGGGCATTGATTCCTTTCTTGCTGCTGAAAGCATCTCAACTGATTCTTCCTGGCGGATCTTGGATTGACCTAGATGCGCTTTAACCGTCTCTTCATCAAAATCCTCTGCTTCTCTTACCTCTATGGTCAAGGCTCCTACGGGGCATTCTCCGATGCAGGCACCCAGGCCGTCGCAAAAAGCATCGCTGACCACGCGGGCCTTTCCATTCGCCAGCCGTATGGCCCCTTCAGAACAGGCAATTATGCAGTTGCCGCAGCCGTTGCATAAAGACTCGTCTATCTTGATTATCTTTCTCAGCGCCAATTTACTTTCACCATCCGCTATCCTCTTGATTAAGTTCAATTAAAATTCCTCCCCCTCATCTCTGAAGGGGAGACGACTGCACAGTTGAGCTTCAGCCCAGCATCTTCTTTATATCCTCATCCGGGGTGCTGATGAGCCTGATGTCATATTTGTCCACCAGGATCTTGAGCATCTCCTCATTGACCCAGCCCGGCACAATCGGCCCCAGGTAGATACCCTTGATGCCCAGGGCCAGCAGGGACCATAACACTGCCGCCGCCTTCTGTTCCATCCAGCTGATCACCAGGGTCAGGGGAAGATCGTTGACAGTCACCCCGAAGAGCTCGGCCAGGGCCTGAGCCACCTCCAGGGCCACTATGGCATCATTGCACTGCCCCAGGTCGATGAGACGGGGAATGCCCTCGATGTCTCCCAAATCCAGGTCATTGAAGCGGAATTTGCCGCAGGCCAGGGTGAGGATGACTGTGTCCTTGGGCAGCTTCTGCACGAACTCCCGGTAGTATTCCCATTTCCTGGAGGGGCCATCGCAGCCTCCCACCAAGAAGAACCTCCTGATCTTGCCCTGCGTTACCAATTCCTTGATCTTGGCTGCATGGCCCAGCAGGACGGAGGTGGAAAAGCCGGTGGTGAGCACATGGTCTCCCGGCGCATCAGGAAGCTCGGGCAGAGTCCGGGCCTTGGCAATGACCTCGGAGTAATCATAGCCGTCAATGTGCGTTACTCCAGGAATGTAGACCGGACCGGTGGCGAACATGCGATCTCTGTATTCCTCGCGGGGAATGAGGAAGCAGTTTGATGTGCCCAGCAGGGCCATAGGATAATTGGCGAAGAGCTGCCTCTGGTCGAACCAAGCCTTGCCCAGGTTTCCGGCCAGGTTTTTGTACTTTCGCAGGCCGGGATAGCCGTGGGCGGGAAGCATCTCGGAGTGGGTGTAAACGAATACATCCGAGCCCTCGACCTGCTGCAGGAGCCTGTGCAGGGAGTGCATGTCGTGGCCGGTGACCAGTATGCCATGGCCCTTGACTGTGCCGGTCTTCACCTGAGTCGGGGTGGGCTCGCCGAAGCAATCGATGTGGGCCTTCTTGAGCAGCTTCATGGTCCGGATGTTCATCTCTCCGGCCTTGACCGCCAGGTTGAGGAACTCCTGGGGATCGAAGTTCACATTGGTGAGGGTGGAGAAGAAAGCCCGCTCTATGAAGGCATCCACCTCAGGATCGGTATAGCCCAGCTCCCGAGCATGATAGAGATAAGCGCTTATGCCCTTGATGGCGAAGAGCAGATTATCCTGCAGCCGGGCTACTGTTGCTTCTTTTCCGCATACTCCTTTGATGGTGCAGCCAGTGCCCCCTGCGGTCTGTGAGCACTGGTAGCAGAACATTTCCGGTTTTTCTATTGCAGCCATTTATGTATCCTCCAATTTTGCTAAATGTCATATGGCAGATATTCTCTTCTATTCTCATTTCAGCCTTTTCCTGCCCTGTGGTATGTCAAGGATACCAAAGTATTTAGCCTGAGATGTTTCTGCAAAGATACCATGCAGGAAGGATGCACAGTCAATCTGACCGTCAAGTACATCGCCAGAAAATGGACACTGCTCATTCTCCTGGAGCTCTACAAGGGCCGAGATCATACCAGACGCTTCTCCGAGCTGAAGGGCTGCCTGTATGGCATTACCCAGAAGGTGCTCTCAGAGCGGCTTAAGGAATTGGAAAAAGAGGGGCTGGTGGAAAACAAAGTGGACAGCAACTGCTTTCCGGTCAGGAGCGAGTACACCCTGACTGAGAGCGGCCTGGATATGATCGATATAATCAAAGATATGAAGCTATGGGCGCTGAAGTGGAAGATCAGCAACATCGAGTGCAGGAATCAGGACTGCAGCGGATGCGTTCTTTAAAGGTTTTTCTCTTTCTTCTTCTCGCCGATATACATCTGTTATCCAGGTCGGCGCACCACGCTGCTCAAGTCGCTGAGAGACTTTGATACCCAGGACAATCTCTCATGTGCTCACTTGCTTGCGGTTTTAACAAAGAATGTATACCATCTTCGTCTTGTTGAGCTCCATATCCTGGACTATTCGTCCCAGCTCGGATGGCAGGCCAGATAATTTTGATGCCGAGCGACCTTAGAGGAAGTCTGCTCCAGGGCTGGACGCAGCCAGACTGAATGAAAACCCTGTTTTTTAATTCCTGTTCTTTATTCCTGATCTTTTTCCTGATCCGTCTGTGGATATTCTAGTGCACCATAACACAAGTTTTAAATTTCATAACCTGCCTATAATATGGCATGGCAATGAAGAGGTTGTATGTAGTTAAGCTCAGTGAACAAGAACGAGATGAATTGATCCAATATCTTC
>Ga0105103_10001651_pt1 | contig 12044 bp, 12 predicted proteins | sample PPLLaktember2015_2_FD_79107 | JGI IMG/M metagenome (GOLD analysis project Ga0105103, IMG submission 79107) | Freshwater sediment microbial communities from Prairie Pothole Lake near Jamestown, North Dakota, USA - PPLs Lake P7 Core (6) Depth... | ecosystem: Environmental > Aquatic > Freshwater >...
ATGCCGGTGCCCATATTGAATGGTTTGACCTTCCTCTTGTCGCACTCCTCCACAAACCGCATGCCGGTGGCAAAGAGGGCGCCCATCTCGCGGTTGACGTCATCCATGGTCAGATTGCTGATGCGGGCCAGGTAGTCTTCCTGGTAGAAGCGATCGAACCCTATCTCACTGATCTTGTCGTAGTCCTGGGGCTGAAGGATTTCTTCCTCTGCCAGTTGCCACTGGTAGTCATCAGGCAGGTCTCTGCCGGGTATCCGCATTTTCATGGGGTCCGCGCCGAGGACCTGAAGCTGCAGGGGAGTGTACGTGCCGGGGTAGATGGAGTCCCATCCACCGTACTCATCAAATGTCTTGAGGATGGCATCCAACGCCACCGCGTTGTCCGCCGCCACCCTTGCCTGTGTTATCCCCGTCAGGCGGGCCGCCGGCTCCGGCATCAGTTGGGGCACAATAGGCACCCGGTCAGTCTTCTCAAGCCTGATCGCCGCCCAGAGGCGCTCGGTTCCGGTCATCATGTCTCCGGCCATTCTATTTGCCTCCTGTGATCTTCAGGCAGTAGGTCACGCCTTCCATGGCATCGGTGGTCTGAAAGTCGGCACCCACATAGTCCCGGACTCCCGCGGTGGTCACGCCGCCACCTATCATCACCTTGACGCTATCACGCAATCCGGCTTCCTGAAGAAGTGCCACGGCCTCCTTCATGCGTCTGCAATTGCACCCCGATCCTCCCTTTGATCTGTCGAGAGTCCCGCTTGATGTCCAGCCCCAGCACTTGCGCACTGCCCGAATCGGATTCTCGCAGGCCCTCCACCATCTCCATGGTAGTGGTCTTGCCGGCACCATTCGGCCCAAGCATGCCGAACACTTCGCCCTTTGACACGCTGAAGCTGATATTGTTCACGGCTTTGACATTGCCGTAGCTCTTGCAGAGTCCTTGGACTTCAATGATTGTGCTCATCAACCGCCTTCGTGTCCCGCCGGGTAGCAAATGCTATACGTTAGTGGAAGGTCGTGTCAAACTCCGACTACCTTCTGGATCGGTTGGTCGCAAGGAGCTTCCACAAGTGACGAGAGTCGGGCCGGACTGATTGACATCCAAGAACATTTCATGGTGGACATTTTTTGTCTGGGGTCACTTCCGCATGGCGATTGACATGGGAATCATCCGAGGCTAATTGAGCAGACAAGGTGAGATCCCCGTGCATCAGCCATCCTCAGATCAGCCAAAAGGGGGTGAAGAATGATAAGGGTCATAATCGAGAGAAGTTTTCAACCAGGCGAAGAGACGGAACTGGATAACCTCTTGGTGGAGCTGCGGAGCGAGGCCATGTCTCAACCTGGCTACGTATCAGGAGCGACTCTCTGGTCGCTTGACGACCCTTCTCTGTGGGTCGTCTTGAGTACGTGGCTTGATGCCAGTCTGTGGAAGGCATGGGAGGCCAACCCGGAGCGCAAGGAGATCGAAGAGAGGATAGGACGCATTGCGAGTGCCCCAGCCCACAGTGTCGGCCTTCTCTTTCGCCTGGAAGGCTTGCTGGTCTGAGAATGAGGCGGAGCGCTGGCGCAACATTTCGTCAGTTGCCACGAAGCATCCGGCCTAGTTCAACGCCAAGCAAGGGATGCCGGGCAGACAGCCTGGATGGAGCGCTGCATCTACCGGATGGACTTGAGGACTTCCTCTCGCCGTCCAACAGCAGTGCGTTGCTGGACTTAACGTCGACGCAACTGTCCACTGGGAGCTATACGGCGGTCACATGCAATAAGAAATAGCATGATATTCGGAGAAAACCTCATAGTATGACTAATGGTGTGTATGTTTCCTTTTTCTTGATTGACCCTGAATCATCGTTACTCGTCATGGATGCCGTTGACAGACTGCAGCCATTGATGGTATATTACGAGTGACCTTAGGTGGTCGAACCAGCTGCAAAGGGTAAGAAAGAAACCGCCGGTGAGGATCGAGTGGGCGGAAACAGGGACCGGGAAGGCGGAGACACCAAGGAGGCTGGAGAGGTTACCTAGGGTCTTTCTCTATCCTGCGGTGTCGCCTTCTTTTCCTTGCTGCTTGACCAAGGCTATGAATGGGAGATTGCGATACTCTTCACGGTAGTCCAAGCCGTAGCCAACCAGGAACTCATCAGGAACTTCAAATCCAACGTAGGCTAGCGGGACGTCGGTAAGACGCCGTACCCTCTTGTCCAGAAGAGTGCAAACGGCCAAGCTGGCAGGGTGGCGCGCCTCAAGGTGAGCCAATACGAAGCTCAATGTCATGCCAGTATCCACGATATCTTCTACCAGCAACACATGGCGATCGTCTGGCCCCACATCCAAATCCTTCGTGATCTGGACGGCCTCCCCCCCGTTTCCCGCCCCATAATAGGAAAGCGCCATGAAATCCATGTCCGCCGAGACTTCCAGGTAGCGCATCAAGTCTGCCATGAAGCACAACACCCCCCGCAGCACACCCACAAGCAGGATCCGGCGTCCTTCGTAGTCCTGGGATATCTCCTTGGCCAACTGGCGCACCCTCATCTGAATCTGATCAGCGCTGAAGAGTGTTCGTCCCACACCCTCAGTCTTGGCGCCAGCAAGAGGACCATGTCCATACTTAGCCAGCAGGCGGTCATAGTCACGGCGGGCCAGGAGCTTGATCTTGATGTCCGGATGGAGGTCTCGCAAGCGGCGAACCTTGCGGTTCTTCTCACTCGTCAGACCCGGTTTCAAAGTCGTCATTTCGATGTACAAGTCAAGGCCAGGCAGATAGAAATCGGGCGTGAACATCTCAGTGACCCTGTCTCCTTCCCATTCCAGCATGAAAGAGCGCGGCTCGTAGACCCACTCAATCTGGTAGAAATCGAGAAGCCGCGCAAAATCCTCCTCGCTGGGATGGGCAAAAGAGACCGTTCTTACGGGGGATCGCACAGCAGGGCGTCGCAGTGTGGTCTTGGCTTCGGTTGACACGGAGCCTTCTGCCGAGACCCTGGCGCCGCTGGACTCAAGGACAGTAGCTGCCAGGTTGGCTACCGTTATGAGATACTCTTCTTCCGCTGCCGTGAACTCGCGACGTATGCGATTGTAGGCGCGCAAGCTCCCCACCACCTTTCCCCGACACATCACCGGCACGCCGATGATGGATGCTATCTTTTCCTGCCTTGCCATGTCACCGAACTGGACCCTGGGGTCACTTGCCGTGTCGACTACTACCGCCGTCTTTCCATCCATTACCTCAGGCAAGCTCCTGTCCGCCTCAACCAGGCCCGCTCTAAGATAGCGATCGCTGAGACCATACGTGGCAGCATGAATGAGCTTCTTCCTTTTTGCATCCAGCAGCATCAGGGAGCAACCCCGGACACCCAGAGATCGGCTGGCCACCTGGACCAAGAAATTGAGTTTCTCGGCTGCGCTCAGATTCGAGTTTAACGCTCCTGCCATCTCGCTGAGGGATTTGTTGAGGACAATTGCCTGTCTGCCCATACGTCATTCACCTCCTGCCGCGCGAGACCAACTGGCTGCCACCGAGACACTCTTCTTCAGTGTGCGCCCGGAATACTCCGATGAGGAAGGCACACTTCCAGGACCTGCGGAAGAACCCTGAACGAACTGGCTAACAAACCAAACGGGGAATAGCGCATACTGAGATGCAAACCTGCGTCCGCCTCCACTCCAGTACAAAGCCATTGTATGCTACTCCTGCGTCACATTCAACCATCTCGCGATGGATCGCGAGATGGAATTGCGTGGCTGGGGGGACTCCGATGTTCAGCACAAATTGGCGTCGCTCAGTACGCGTCGGAGGAGGTGCTATTGACAAGAATGTGGCACTCGCTTATCTTAGTCCCATCGGATTGTTCGTCCCTCCGGGCATGTGTCGCCATTCTCACTCACGCGTTCTGGACAGAATCAACCCAGGCCGAACCCGCCAGGTTTCATGAAAAGTCAAGGAGCAGTGCCAGTCAAATCAAGAAGGTTCGAATGACGGTCAAGGTGGTAACCGACAGCACCTCGGATCTGCCTCCAGAAGTGGCCGGAGAGATGGGCATCACAATAGTCCCGGCACAGATACAATTTGGTGAGCAGGTCTTCCTGGATGGTGTAGAACTCACTGCCGACGAGTTCTACCGCAGACTGCAGTCCAGTCCGACGCTTCCCCAGACTTCGCCCGCCTCGATCTCCACCTTCAACTCCATCTATCGCCGCATCGCTGAACAAGCCGACTCCATTATCTCCATCCATGTCGCCGCCAAACTGAGCGTCACCTACGACATCGCCCGCCAGGCCAGCGCCGACTTGAAGTGCCCTATCTCAGTGGTGGATTCACAGACAGCGTCCATGGCCTGCGGCCTTCTGGCCATCATCGCCGCCAAGGCCGCGCGCGGCGGAGGTTCATTAGAGGAAATCGAGGAGTTGGTGCGCCAGGCAATACCCAACACAGTTACGTTCGGCGTGTTTGGCACTCTGGAGTATCTGGCCAGGGGCGGTCGTATCGGCAAAGGTCAAGCTTTTCTGGGGACGCTGCTGAAGATAAACCCTATTCTGGCCATCAAGATGAGTGAGGTGGTGCCGGTCGAGAGAGTGCGCACGCGCTCCCGCGCGGTGGAGCGGCTGTGCGAGATCGTGCGCGGTCTGGGAGCGCTGAGGGAGATGTCCGTCATGCGCACCACCGACGCGGCAGAGGCCGAAGACGTGATCCGGCGCCTCTCGTCGATCCTTCCTCCGGAGCGGGTCTATCGCGCCAGCATCGGACCGTCAATGGGAAGCCAGGTGGGGCCGCGTGCGGTGGGGGTGGCTCTAATCGCGGAGAAGCCTATCCGGTTATCACCGTGAATCGTTTGTACCCTTTTTAGGGTTGCCGGGAGTGTAGTTTGAGACGGAGGTTAGGTATGAATGCTCAGCAATGGACTCTCATTGCCATCAATGTGGTCGGCGGCGTTCTCGTCCTGGGCAGCTATGCCCAAGGCCTGATGGCCCATCCGGACAACCGCAACGCCCTCTGGGGCGGTGTGCCGAACTCGGTCCAGCCGCTTTACACGGTGGGCATGATTCTGGCTGCCCTGGGGTACTTCGCCTTCACCTACTTCATCCTGTTTCGGATCGATGCTGCCGAGGTTCGCGTTGCCGACCGTTTCGGATTTTGGCTGTTCTACCTCATCTATGCCCTCATGCTCTTGCCATCGGCACTTTGGATGCCGCTCACCTATGCGGCGACAGACCATCACAGCGTAGGACTGTACTGGGCTATCCGCGTCACGCTGGCCTTGGTGGGCCTGGGCTCGCTGGCCTTGCTGGCGGCGCTGCTGAGCCTGCGTACCGGCGGGTCCTCGTACGCCTACTGGCTGGCTGTGGCCGGAAGCGCCGCTTTCTGCCTTCAGACGGCGGTGCTCGATGCATTGGTGTGGCCGGCCTTCTTTAAGGTATAATGACCAGCCAATAGTCATGGAGAAGTATGTCGAGAAACCTAGCTTGAAGACGGCTGGAAACCTGTCACCGTCCATCCCCAACCACGTTATCCAATCAGTCTTTGTTTAACTAAAGGAATTAGAGGTATAGAGTATGGCACAGGAAGAGAACATCATCAGCGCCAAGGGAATCCACAAGACCTATGACACGGGAAAAGTCCAAGTACATGCCTTGAGAGGCGTTGACTTCATGGTCAAGCGCGGTGAAATGGTGGCCGTTATGGGCCCCAGCGGCTGCGGCAAGACGACCCTCCTCAATTGCCTCTCCGGGCTCGACGATTTTGACCAGGGCGAGGTCGTGATCGAGGGGACGCAACTGCCGAAGATGTCGGATGATCAGCGCACCGAGTACCGGGCACGCCGCATGGGCTTCGTCTTCCAGTTATATAACCTGCTGCCGGTGCTCAATTCCGTCGAGAATGTGGAGATGCCCTTGCTGGTTAGCGGTGTCTCGCCGGCGAAGAGCCGGAAGATGGCCACTGATGCCCTTGGCATGGTGGGGCTCCCGGGGGTGGCTGATCGTCTGCCCGCTGAGCTCTCCGGAGGACAGCGCCAGCGGGTGACCATAGCCAGGGCGCTGGTCAACCAGCCCGCCATCATCTGGGCGGACGAACCAACCGGCGACCTGGACAGTGAAACGACGGGGGAGATCATGGATCTCCTGTGCAAGCTGAACAAGGCCAACCAGCAGACCTTTGTCCTGGTGACCCACTCAGATGAAGTGGCGAAGAGGGCCGACCGCATTGTCCGGATGCGGGACGGCTTGATTGTTGACGGCCAGTAACCATGCAAGAGCTATTTGGAGTCTCTCTCACCACCATTGCCATCGTGTTGCTGGTTCTATTCGTGGCCGTGGCCACCGCTATCGGCGTACTGGCCTGGCGGAATCGAATAATGTTCAAGCTCGGGGTGAGAAACATCCCCAAGCGTCCGGCTCAGACGGTCTTGATCATCTTCGGTCTCATGCTGAGTACGGTGATCATCACGGCGGCGTTCAGCACCGGCGACACCATCGTCTACACCATCAGGTCGATCGCGGCGGATGCCCTGGGCAACACCGACGAGATCGTCAGTGCCGGAGCCCCCGGGTCCACTCCCGGTTCAGGGTACTTCGATCGCTCCTACTTCGATCAATTGCGTGACGGCCTTTCAGATGACGGCAATGTCGATGGGCTTCTGCCGGTTGTCCGGGAGGAAGCTCCGCTGATCGATGTCAGCACAGAGTTGAGCGCTGCCAGCGTCACCCTCTTTGCCCCCGGCCCGGAGTTCGCCGAATACGCCAGGCTGACCACCACACAGGGTGTGGATATTAGCCTTGACGACCTAGCGCCGGACGAAGTCTACATCGATGAATCAACGGCTGAAGACCTCAAGGCTGAACCAGGCGATCAACTCCTTCTCTATGCTGGAGCAGAGCCAACTTTTCTGAAGCTGGCGGGAGTAGTGAAAGGCGCCTCATCGGGGAGTTTCTCGTTTGTCATCATGCCGCTGGAGAGAGCACAGGGTATCGTGGGCAAGGACAGTCAAATAAATGCCATCTACGTCTCCAACAAGGGTGGACGGGTGGCCGGAGCCAAGTACAGCGGTAAGGTGGAGGACTCGATCAAGAGCCTTCTGGAAGGAACGGGGCTGGAAGTCGAGACCGTGAAGAAGGATACGCTCGATGCCGCCGACATGGCGGGAACCGGGATCACTACCATGTTCGTCATGTTTGGGCTCTTTTCTATTGCCGCCGGAGTCCTGCTTATCTTCCTCATCTTCGTGATGCTGGCCGCCGCCCGCAAGTCAGAGATGGGCATGGCCAGAGCCGTCGGAACCAAGAGAAACCACTTGATCCAGATGTTCCTCTTCGAGGGGGTGGTCTACGATCTGGGTGCGGCTATCGTCGGTGTCGCCTTGGGCGTTCTGGTCACCTACGCTATTGCCGGCATCATGGCCCGCATCGTCCAGGAGTTCTCTTTGGAATTAGCCATCCACGTCGAGCCCCGGAGCCTGATAGTGGCCTTCACTCTGGGAATGCTGGTCACTTTTGTCACGGTGGCGGTGTCCGCCTGGAGGGTCAGCCGCCTCAACATCGTGAGGGCCATCAGGGACATACCGGAACCTGTGGTTGAGAAGTTGGGTCGCCGCTGGTTCGTGGTGGGGCTGATTCTGATCATTCTGGGCTTTCTTCTCGGGGTCATCGGAATGATGTCCGATCAGGCCAGCGCGCTCTATCTGGGAGTATCGATGATCGTCATCGGTGTGGCTCTGATCCTGCGATCGCGAGGGGCAAAGGAACGCCTCGTTTTCTCTGTGGCTGGTGCTGTTCTGGTAGCCTGGTCACTGATGCCTACCGACTGGTTCCAGGCCATCTTCGGCGATGACTGGAAAATGGGGATAGAGATGTTCTTCATCGCAGGCGTCATGATGGTTCTGGGTGCGGTATGGGTAGTGTCCTACAACCTGGACGTCATCCTGCGCTTCCTTGTCCGGGTCCTGGGCCGACTCAAGAGTGCTGCCCCCGTGCTCAGAGCAGCGCTGGCCTATCCCATGAAGAACCGCTTCAGGACCGGCTTGACCATCGCCATGTTCTCCCTGGTCATCTTCACCATCGTCTTCATGTCAGTGGTGATCAGTGCCAACACAGCCGCCTTGTCGGATGCCGAGTCGATTGGCGGCGGTTATGATATTCAGGCGAGTGTGAGCTACAGCAATCCGGTTGCAGACATGAACACCGCGATTGCCTCCAAAGAAGGCCTGAACTCTGACAGTTTTGAGTCGATTGCCGGGATCTCCACAATTCCGCTGGAGATCAGGCAGGTCGATGCTGTGAAACAAGAGTGGAAACAGTACGTTGTGAGTGGCACCGACAACGCTTTTCTGGATACAAACGGTTATGAGTTCACACTCATGGCTTCGGAGTATGGTGGCCGCAGATTCGAATCTGCCAGGGATGTCTGGCAGGCGTTGAGGGAGACCCCGGGCTTGGCCGTCATCAGCGCCGATGCCGTTCCTACCAAGAGCTCTTTTGGAATGTCATTCGGCGGTGGGTTCATGGTGGAGGGCATCTACCAGGAAGACAAGGCGATGGACCCTCTGAAGGTCGAACTGAGGGAACCCTTCACGGGCAAAGAGACCACGCTCACGATTGTGGGCGTCCTCGATGCGGTCAGCTTCAACTACGGTGTCTACACCTCTCAACAGACGATCGATCAGATTTGGCCGGTGCCCGTCACCACTTACCTTTTCAAACTCAAGGACGGTGTGGATGCCACCGAGACCGCTGATGCCCTGGAATCAGCCTTCAGGACCAACGGCATGCAAGCTCAATCGATTGAGGACATACTGCACGATGCCACCAGGATCAGCTTCACTATCAACTCGCTGCTGCAGGGGTTCATGTCGCTGGGACTGGTGGTGGGCATTGCGGCTCTGGGCGTAGTCAGCACCAGGGCAGTGGTGGAGCGGCGTCACGAGATAGGCATTCTGAGAGCCATTGGCTTCAAACGCAGCAGCGTGCAGGCAGCCTTCTTGCTGGAGTCGTCTATCGTGGCCCTCCTGGGGATTCTCATCGGGACGGTTCTGGCACTCGCTCTGTCCTATCAGGTACTAGGCGACCTGCAGGAGGAAATAGAAGGCCTGGAGTTCCAGGTTCCGTGGGTGCAGATGCTGATCATCGCCGGCGTGTCCTGGGTCGCTTCAATGCTGATGACCATCATCCCGGCCTGGCAGGCCTCGAAGATCTACCCGGCGGAAGCCCTGCGATACGAGTAGGTTTTGGCAACTTCTTGCCGCAAGCAGGATTGTTCCTGGTCTTGATTGTCTATCAGACCCAGTCGTGCTGCAGTAACATAAGAAGGGATGTTCGGCCTAAAGAACAGGTATGACATCGGCAACCATTAAACTGTTTCTTCCTCGCGGAGACGCAAAGAGCCTGCGGACCGCCGAGATCTCCAACTGGACGGGAAAAGCTGTCGCCGCTCCCCGCACCGAACTGGATGAGCTTCTTATGCGTGATGAACTAGACAAAGCCGGAATCTATATTCTCATCGGCAGTGACCCTCTTACTAACGCTCCGCGTGCTTACATTGGCGAGGCGGAGGTCATTCGTGATCGACTGAAGCAACACAAGACAAAGGAATTCTGGGTTTCGGCTATCGTCTTTGTCAGCAAGGATGAGAACCTAACAAAGGCTCATGTAAGGTATCTGGAGAATCGCCTCCTTGCCGAGGCGGCTCAAATCAACAGGTTCACGCTTGAGCAGAATCAGGCTGGAGGTTCAAAGCTTCCCGAATCCGACCGCGAGGACATGGAAGTTTTCTTGGCACGCATCCGACAACTCCTCCCCACCTTGGGTTCCGATATCCTCGCACCCATTACCCAGCCCGCCGCAAGTTCTCAGCCCGGCGGTGTCCTTATCTGCCGCATCAAGGGTGCCGAGGCTCGAGGCCAACGTACGGTAAATGGTTTCGTTGTGTTCCGAGAGTCTACTGCTGTCTTGGATGAGCGCCCCTCTGCGGAGAACTATCCTTATGTCGTTGCAAAGCGCAAGCAACTCATCGCCGATGGCATCCTTGTCAGTAAGGAAGGATTCCTGGTTTTCACCAGGGATGCAGAATTCTCTAGTCCATCTGCGGCGGCAGTCGTTATCCACGGAGGCAGCGCAAACGGACTCACTGCCTGGAAGACCGAGAGTGGGAAGACACTGAAGCAACTCGACGAACAGTCATAGGGCCGTAGTGTGGGCTTGGCCCACCCCATTCCTGCGCGATTCTCAACACTCAACCGGATAGCTTCTTCATGAGCCACGCCATGTTCTGGCCCAGGACATGCACGGTCTGAATGCCTTCTTGATCCTTGTCCACGTCCCCCTTTTCCAAGCCGAAGGCAAAGCTCCAGTAGGATGAGCTGGGCACAATCATCTCGCTCACCAGGAAGAAGTGGTTCAGCGTATCGAAGTGCTGCTGTCTCCGCGAGGGCCACCGCCAAAGACTACAACTTTCATCTGGACTCCGCCTGTTCACATTGACTGCGACTCATACACCATGAGCAGTGCGGGACTGGGTGTGATAGAATGCAATCGTGTCGTCCCGGCTCAGCGCGGCTGAGTTTGGACAATTTGGGATAGAAAGGAGAGAACATGCCATACTTTGGTGGAATCTTAGGTCTTGTCATTCTGATATTGGACATAGTTGCGATCGTGGATTGCATCGGGAGGCCCATGGACACCGGCATGAAGGTTCTGTGGATCGTCTTGATCATCCTGCTGCCGATAATCGGGCTGATTTTGTATTTCCTCTTGGGCAGAGGGAAACTGACTGCTGGGTCGTAGGGAGGGCTGAGCCTACCGTTCTTACGCTCTTCTCAACCAGTCTCAGCAGGTAGACGCCGGGACTCGGCGCTGATGGGAGTGGATGGTGGGTACAGCGAACCCGCCTTGCTGGCGCTCATTCGGTGATAGACGCTGCAGGAAGCCTCTGCCTTCGTCCCTGGTTAATGCTCTCTTGGCCAGCCAAGCACCTGACTCATCCGTACAGCTTCTTCATGAGCCAGGCCATGTTCTGGCCCAGGACCTGCATGGTCTGAATGCCCTCCTGGTCCTTGTCCACATCCCCCTTTTCCAAGCCGAAGGCAAAGTTCCAGTACGACGAGCCGGGCACAATCATCTCGCTCAGCAGGAAGAAGTGGTTGAGCGTATCGAAAGCGGTTATCATCCCGCCCCGCCTCACGGCGATCACAGCCGCTCCCACTTTTCGCCGCAGCAGCCCGCCATTGGCCTTGTTGACCATGACCGCCCGGTCGATCAACGCTTTCATCTCTGATGGCACGCTGCACACGTAGACCGGCGAAGCCAGGATGATGCCGTCCGCCTCCACCATCTTCTCGACGTACCCGTTCAGGGCATCTTTGGTTTGGATGCACTGCCTGTTCTGGTTGATGTAGCACTTGTAGCAACCCAGGCAGCCGCGCAAGGGCTTCCCAGCCAGGGATACCACTTCAGTTTCAATCCCCTCCTTGTCCAACTCGGCAAAAACGTGGCGGATGAGAATGGCGGTATTGCTGTCTCTGCGGGGACTGCCGTTGAAGGCTACGACTTTCATGTTGCTCCTCCTTGCTGGCGAATCTCACTCAACTCGCTGCCATCAAAATCACGGAGAATGCGACCTCCATGTGGATGTCTCGAGGCTTGCTTTCAACCCCCTGGGCCCCCATTCTTGGGGGCAGTGGTTGGGAAGCTGGGGGACACCCCCAGACCCTCGGCAGGAAGCATCCTGCACCTCTCTTTGATTCGCAGGGCGGATAGAACGTCATCACCGTCTTCACGGTCGCATTCAATTCCCTGGGCCCCCATTCTCGGGGGCAGTGGTTAGGGAAGCTGGGGGACACCCCCAGACCCTTGGCAGGACACATCCTCTCTTGATTCGCAGGGCGGGTAGAACGCCATCACGGTCTTCACGGTCGCCGTCAACCCCCTTGATCCCCCACTCATGGGGGAGAGAAGAAACGCAGAGGGGCTGCGCCCCTCTGCACGCCCCGATGGGCATAACAAACGTAGGCCGGTCGCCCCTACCATGCATCACGAATACGTGCCGAAGACGTGTTGGA
>Ga0105103_10001652_pt1 | contig 12042 bp, 9 predicted proteins | sample PPLLaktember2015_2_FD_79107 | JGI IMG/M metagenome (GOLD analysis project Ga0105103, IMG submission 79107) | Freshwater sediment microbial communities from Prairie Pothole Lake near Jamestown, North Dakota, USA - PPLs Lake P7 Core (6) Depth... | ecosystem: Environmental > Aquatic > Freshwater >...
ACGCGGGGCGCGATGATCTCCGTCGGCTGGCCGAAGGTGGAGCCGTTGCGCGTCACCTGCTCCGTCACGGCGTTGATGTTCAGCGAGTTGAACAGGTCGAACATGCCCTCGATCGACTGGTTCTTCGGGAGGTTGAAGCGCTTGCTGAACCGGTTGTCCCACAGCTTGACCCATGGGTAGCGGTCCACCTGCTGCTCGACACGGATATTGACCACGGCGTTCAGGGCGTTCCGCACCTGAACGTCGCGGCCGTACCAGTCGCCGCTCTGCGCCGTGAAGGCGGAGCCGTACTGGATACCCCAGGGCAGCTGATACGTGCCGCTCATGCGGAACGAGTAGTTCCACTCGGACCGCAGCGACTGGTAGGGGTTGCCGGTGGTGGCGCCGCCGTTCGTGGCGGTGTTGCTGGCAGGCCCATAGAGCGCCTCGTTCGGATCGCGCGCCCCGAAGTTTTTCAGGTCGCGGTAGTCGGCATTGAACGAGGTGAGGAACGACCAGCCGTCCGACTGCTGCTTGTTGAGGGTGATGCCGTACGCGGTGTAATCGTTCCGGGCCTCGTCATCGCCAGCCTGCACGATCCGCTCGGCGATCTGCCCAAAGCCCGGGTAGCTGCGCGGCACGGCGTAGACAGTCAGCGCACGGTCATCGCCCGTGCCCAGCCGGTTGTCGGGGCCGGGGTCGATGCCCGTGCTGACAGCCGTGAACGCCTCGTACGGCGTCGCGAGGTTGAGGCGCTGATTGGCGAGACCGTCCTTCTTGTAGACGTAGTTGAACTGCATCGTGACGACCCGGCTGAGGCCGACATCGACGCCCGCCGTCCACTCGTCCACATACGGCCCCTTCAGGTCGGGGTCGATGGTGCGGTTGGTTCCGCCGCCGGTGACCGAGGTCAGCTGCGCCGGGTTCGGAACGTACGGAATGGTCCCGTCCCAGTTCGAGTAGGTGCGTTGGAGCGACGCGTTCGGGTTGACGTCCGTCGCCCCGGGCGCGGGGTTGGCCGAGGCGCCCGAACTGCCGCCGACGTAGCGGCCGTAGCTGGCGCGCAGCGCGAAGCGGCCCTGGCCCGTCACGTCGTAAATGGCCGACACGCGCGGGACGAAGGTGGAGTAGATCGGAAAGTTGCCTTCCCCCTGGTAGGGCGTGATGCGCTCCTCCGAGTAGGGCCCCGTGCCGGGGTTCCCCTGCTCGGGCAGGAAGCTCGAGTAGCGGTCCCACCGCACGCCGACGTTGAGCGTGAGCTTCGGACTGAGGGTGATGCGGTCGTTCAGGTAAAGCGAGTGGTACTTCTCGCCCGCCGCCACCGTGAACGGGTAGTCGTAGACAATCACCGAGTCGGGCCGCGCGAACAGATCGGTGTCGTTGATCAGGCTCCGGTAGCGATACTGCTGCTGGTTCGGATAGCCAATCGTCTCGGTCTCGGTCAGGTTGTCCCAACCGAGATAGCCGGTCTTGAACTCGTGGTTCTTGCCGAGCAGTTCGGTGAAGTAAGTCATCGTGCCGCCGTACTGCCAGCGACGCGGTTGGCGGTCGCTCTCGAGGAACGCGCCGTAGGTGGTGCCCGTCGTCTGGTCGACTCTCCGGACATCCGTCGTCCACGGCACGTCGGGCCACCAGTAGCCGCCACGCTGCATGCTGGCATCGAAGGTCAGGTTCGGGCTGAGCACCGACAGCCACTTGAACGAGGGTCCGATCAGCGACCACGAGTCCTGGTTCTGCGTCGCTTCGAGCGGCACGAACCGGCTGGCGCCGCGGTAGGGCTGCCACTTGCGGCCCACCTGCGCCATCGCCTCGAACTTGTTGTTCTGGCTGATTTGCCAGGTGAACTTGCCGGTCGGGTTCTGGAGCTTGCTGTAGAACTCCTGCTGCTCGCCCGTCGCCAGGCTGATGAAGCCCGGGATGAAATTGCCGGACTCGGAGTCCCGATGGCTCACGTAGAACCAGAGCTTGTTGCGCACGATCGGGCCACCGACCTCGGCGTAGAAGTCGTTCAGGCTGGTGAACTTGTTGGTGCCGGGCGCATACCCGCGCGCCAGCAGCTCGTCGTCCACGTTGTTGCTCTGGAAAGCGCCGTCCTGATAGTTGGCCGAGCCCACGCCGTGGAACTGGTTGCTGCCCGACTTGACGACCAGGTTCATTGTCACGCCGGGGTTCATCGCGTCGGCGCCCTTGGCCGCGGTCGTGATCTGCGCGTCCTCGTAGGAGCCGAAGTCCCCGTAGGTCTGATCCCAGATCATGCCGTCGTAGCTCACGACGTTGCCGCCGGCGCGGCCGAACGTGCGCGCCGCGGGACCGGACCCGGTCGCGAAGCTCGAGCCGCCGACATCGTACGACGTCGCGTAGAGGCCGGGCACGAGCGCCACCAGCCCCGTGAGGCTGCGGCTATAGGGGATCTCGTCGAGCTTCTGCTGATCCCAGTTCACCTGGACGTTGGCGGCCTGGAGGTCGATGGTGGGCGACTGACTGGTGACGGTGACTGTCTCTTCCAGCGTGGCGACCTTCAGCTGCCCATTGATCGTGGCGGTCACGCCCGTCGGCAGGTTCACGCCCTCGATGTTGAGCGTGTTGAAACCCGGCAGCTGGAAGCTGACCGTGAAGGTGCCCGTGGGCAACAACGTGAAGCGGTAAACCCCCTGCTCGTCAGTCACCGCAGTGCGCGGCTGGCCGATCATCTGCGGGCTGCTGAGCGTGACGGTGACGCCCGGCAGCGCCCCGCCACTCTCGTCGGTGGCCCGCCCCGTGATGTTGCCGGTTTGTGACTGTCCGGCAGCGACACCAGACAGTCCGAACAGCGCCACGGCCAGCGCCAATACGCACACACTCTTCCGAATCCACAGCATAGTGGGGTCCTCCCAGACATCGTGCAATGACAAAACTCACACTTCGGACAAAGGCAGGGTCGAGCCGGGATGATGCGGCGAGGGTAACGGCTGAGCCTGGCGTCGTCAAGCGATCAACGCCTGGGACGATGTCATTTCATGTCACGGAAATGGGGCGTGGTCCCTGTCGAAGGGCGTTTCACCCCTGACGAGAGTGTGCAAAAGGCCAAGGGTAGGGTCAGGGCCTGCCGTCGAAGTACTCGACGATCACGCGGGCGACGTGGCCCATTCGGTCTTCCGCCTCCGCGTAGGGCTCGCGGATCGCGTTCAGCAGGAACGAGACCACCACCGGCCCCGACCGCGTGTAGATGATGCCCACGTCGTTGGCCACGGCCGGCGCGAAGTCGCCGGTCTTGTGCCCCACCGGAACCGTGATGAAGTGCGGCAGTCGACGCGCCCCGGACTGCTGCCACCGGAACACGCGGCTCATCTCGTCGGCAGACGCCGCCGAGGTGAGCTTCCCGGTTTCGATCGCTTCGAGCATCCGGCCGACACCGGCCGGCGTGATTTCGCCCAGCCAGCTCCCCGGATCCTCGTTCAGCCGCCGCACGTTCTCGGCCTGCACCTCTGGCTTCTGCATGCCGCTCTGAATGCTCTCGAGGAAGGCACGGGGCGAGGTGCCGTAGGAAAGATCGCCGGCACCCAGCCCGTAGACGTCCTCCGCTGTGAGCGCCGAGGCCTTGGGATCGGCCAGCATGTAGCGATTCCGGAACACTTCGAGGATGGTGCCGTTCAGCTTCAGGGCCGGCGCATACCCGTTGGTCTGCAGCCACGCGTTGACCGCGGGGACGCCCCCCACCTTCGCAATCGCAATGTCCGTGGCCGTGTTGTCGCTGGTGATGATCATCTGCATCATCACGTCGCGCAGCGTCGGCTGCAGCCCGACGTCGTGATAGCGCATCACGCCCGACCCGCCGCGCTTGTCGCCCTTGGCGATGGTCACGCGCGCGGTCAGGTCGAGCGTCGACTTCTCGGCCATCTGGTAGGCCATCACCAGCACCGGGATCTTGATCACGCTGGCGCTGTTGAACTTCTCGTCCGGCAGGACCGAGGCGGTCTCGCCCGTCTTCAGGTGCTTGACGTAGATGCCGGCCTTCGCGGGGATGCGTGACAACTCCGCTTGCAGCAGGCGCTGCAACGGCGCGGGCGGCTGCGCCTGGCCGGCGAGGCCGACGGACAGCGAGAGCGCACACACCAGGGTCGGGACGTATCGCATGGGCAGGGTTCCTCCGGACGGCGGCATGGTAGCAGCTTCGCCGGATCGAGGTGACCATTCGGGCGCGCCAGACGCAGTACAATTCAGCCACGATGTCCACCGACACACGCCTCGCGCCCCGGACGCTCGCCCAGATGGATCCCGACATTGCCGCCGCCATCGCGCACGAGACCGAGCGACAGGAAACCGGGCTCGAACTGATCGCCTCGGAGAACTTCGTCAGCCCGGCCATCCTCGAGGCCGTTGGCTCGGTGATGACGAACAAGTACGCCGAGGGCTATCCGGGCAAGCGCTACTACGGCGGCTGCGAGTTCGTGGACGTCGCCGAGTCGCTCGCCATCGCCCGCGCCAAGGCGCTGTTCGGCGCCGAGCACGCCAACGTGCAGCCGCACTCCGGCGCGCAGGCGAACATGAGCGTGTTCATCACCGTGCTCCAGCCCGGCGATACCATCCTCGGCATGAACCTGGCCCACGGCGGCCATCTCACGCATGGCCACCCCCTGAACTTCTCGGGCAAGTTCTACAAGATCGTCCCCTACGGCGTCCGCAAGGACGATGAGCGGATCGATTACGAGGAGTTCGAGCGCCTGGCGCACGAACACAAGCCGAAGATGATCATCGTCGGCGCGAGCGCCTATCCGCGCGTCATCGACTTCGAGCGCGCGGGCAAGGTCGCGAAGGACGCGGGCTCGCTGCTGATGGTGGACATGGCGCACATCGCCGGCCTGGTCGCCGCGAAGGTGCACCCGAGCCCCGTGCCGCACGCCGACTTCGTCACCACGACCACGCACAAGACGCTGCGCGGACCGCGCGCCGGGATGGTGCTGTGCCGCTCGCAGTACGCGAAGGACCTCGACCGCTCGGTGTTCCCGGGCATTCAGGGCGGCCCGCTGATGCACGTCATCGCCGCCAAGGCAGTCTGCTTCAAGGAGGCGTCGGAGCCGGCGTTCGTCGAGTACCAGACGCAGGTGGTGAAGAACGCGCAGCGGCTGGCGGCGGGGCTGGCCGCGGCCGGCTTCCGCCTCGTCAGTGGCGGTACCGACAACCACCTCGTCCTCGTCGACGTGTTCTCGAAGGGGCTCACCGGCAAGGTCGCCGAGAAAGCGCTGAACGAGGCGGGCATTACGGTGAACAAGAACGCCATTCCCTTCGACGCCAACCCGCCGATGGTGGCGAGCGGCATCAGGGTTGGCACGCCGGCCGTCACGACGCGTGGCATGAAGGAACCGGAGATGGATCAGATCGCGGCGTTCATCGCGCGCGTGCTGGCGTCGCCGGAAGATACGCAGGTCATCGGGATGGTCAAAGCAGAAGTCGAAACGCTGTGCCGGAAGTTCCCGCTGTACCCGGAACGGGCCTGAGGGCCGCGGCCGAGGCCGTCTTCGCAGACGACGGCCCGCTGGCGCGCGAGCTGCCGCACTTCGAGCCGCGCCAGGGTCAGCGCGCCATGGCGGGTGCCGTGGCCGACACGCTCGAGCAGGGCGGAGTGCTGCTTGCCGAGGCCGGCACTGGCACCGGGAAGACGCTCGCCTATCTCGTGCCCGCGATCCTCAGCGGCAACCGCGTGCTGGTGTCCACCGGCACCAAGAACCTGCAGGAGCAGATCTACTTCAAGGACCTGCCGGTCCTGCAGCAGGCACTGGGTGTCCCGTTCACCGCCACCTACATGAAAGGGCGCGCGAACTACCTGTGCCTGCACCGGCTTCAGCAAGCGCGCAGCGGTCCCGCGGCCAGCGCCGAACTGGAGCGCATCGCCACCTGGTCCGAGACCTCGGAGACCGGTGATCGCGCGGAGCTCGAGGACCTGCCGGAATCCTCACCGCTGTGGCACGACATCTCGGCCACCGCGGAGACGTGCCTCGGCAGCGACTGCCCCCAGTACCAGGAATGCTTCGTCACCCGGATGCGGCAACGCGCCGCCTCCTCGGACCTGGTGATCGTGAACCATCACCTGCTGTGCGCGGACGCCGCGGTGCGTCAGGGCTCCTATGGCGAAGTCATCCCCACCTGCCACTACGCCATCGTCGACGAGGCGCACCAGCTCGAGGATGTTGCCACGCAGTACTTCGGCATCGCCGTCAGCAACTACCGGCTCGATGAACTCGGGCGCGACTGCGAGCGGCTGATCAACGCCGGCGTGGTGAGCGACGACGACAGCTCGCTGCGCCGGCAGGTGCGGCGCGTCGACGATCATGCCCGAGCGTTCTTCGGCGGGCTGACGCTGGCGCGCGCCAGCCGGGGCAACGCCAACGAGCGCCTGAGGATCGGGCCGGCCTGGTTCGGCGACGTTCTCGACGATGGCCTGGCGCTCGTCAGCGCCCTCGACGGGCTCGAGGGCGCGATGAGCCTGGCCGCGTCGACCGCCACCTCGAGCGGCGGCAGCGAAGACGCGCTGGCGGTGGGCAAGCGCGCTGCGGACATCCGCGACCACCTGCGCTTCCTGATGTCGGCGACCGATCCGCATCACGTCTACTTCGTCGAAACCCGTGGGCGTGGCGTGTTCCTGCGCGCGGCGCCGATCGACGTCGCGGAAATCCTCCAGGAGATGCTGTTCGAGCGGATGCGGGCGACGATCCTGACCTCCGCCACGCTGACCGTGGCCGGGTCGTTCGACTATGTGCGCGGGCGGCTCGGCGTGCGGAACGCCGAGGAAGTGTCCATCCCCTCGGAGTTCGACTACGCCACGCAGGCCATGCTCTACCTCCCGCGGAAGATGCCATCACCCAAGATGCCCGGGTTCGGTGAAGCCGCCGCCCGCGAGGTGCTCGAGATCCTGCGCCGCACGCGGGGCCGGGCATTCGTGCTCTTCACCAGCTACGGGGTACTGCGCGAGGTGCAGGAACTGATGACGCACGCCCTGCCCTATCCCCTGCTGGTGCAGGGCGATGCGCCGCGCACGGTGCTGCTGCAGCGCTTCCGGACTACCCCGAACGCGGTCCTGCTGGCCACGTCGTCCTTCTGGCAGGGCGTGGACGTGGCCGGAGAACAGCTGAGCTGCGTGATCATCGACAAGCTGCCGTTCGCCTCGCCGGGCGACCCCATCACGGCGGCCCGCGTCGAGGCGATTACGGCCGACGGCGGCGACGCCTTCCACGACTACCAGGTGCCGCTGGCGGTGCTGTCGATGCTCCAGGGCCTGGGTCGGCTGATCCGCCATCGCGACGACCGCGGAGTGCTGGTGGTCCTGGATCCGCGCCTCCGCACCATGCCGTACGGACGGCGCTTTCTCGATTCCTTCCCGCCGGCCCCGATCTCCTACGATCTGGGCGCCATCGACCGCTTTCTGGCGGAGTAATCTACACTCTTGACGAGGGTGCCCACATGTCCAAGACACTGACGACTTCATTTCTGGCACTGGCGGCGGTGCTGGTGCTCGCCTCCGGCGCGCTGGCCCAGTCCACCATGATCAGGGGCAAGGTCGTGGACGGCGAGGGCAAGCCCATCGCCGGTGCGGCCATCACCATCGAGGCCCAGAGCGGCTCGGGCCGGAAGTTCCAGGCCAAGAGCGATCGGCGCGGCGAGTTCGTGCAGCTGCTCACCGAATCGGGTGACTACCAGGTCACCGTGAGCGCCGAGAAGGTGGGGTCGCAGACCGCCAACGTCCGCGTGCGGCTTGGCCAGCCGGCCGAGGTGAACGTCACGCTGACGCCGGGGGGACCGGGCGGCGCCGACACGGCCAAGGCGGCGGCGCTCAAGAAGACGTTCGACGAAGGTGTGACGGCCAGCCGGGCCGGCGATCACGACACGGCGATCGCGAAGTTCACCGAGGCCGCGACGCTGATTCCGAGCTGCCACGACTGCTACTACAACATCGGCGTCTCGCAGATGCAGAAGAAGGACGAGAAGGCGGCCGAAGAGGCGTGGAAGAAGGCCATCGAGCTGAAGCCCGACTACGGCGAGGCGATGAACGCGCTCGCCACGCTCTACAACAACCAGAAGCGGTTCGACGAAGCCGCGGCGATGAGCGCGAAGGCGGGCGCGGCCGGCGGCGGCGGCGGCGGTTCGGCCGACGCCGTCTACAACCAGGGCATCATCCTCTGGAACCAGGGCAAGGTCGCCGAGGCCAAGGCCAAGTTCGAGGATGCCATCAAGGCCGATCCCAACATGGCCGATGCGCACTACCAGCTCGGCATGGCGCTCTTGAACGAAGGCAAGATGCCCGAGGCGGTCAGCGCCTTCGAGACGTACCTCAAGCTGGCCCCCACCGGGCAATTCGCCACGCAGGCGAAGACGATGGTGGAACAGCTGAAGAAATGAGCGCGATCGCGGCCAGGCTCGCGGAGGTGCGCGAGCGCATGGGCAACGCGGCGCTCCGGGCCGGCCGCCGCGCGGAGGACGTCCGGCTGATCGCGGTGTCGAAGACGTTTCCGATCGAGGCGATTCGCGAGGCTTACGACGCCGGGCAGCGTGATTTCGGCGAGAACAAAGTGCAGGAGGCCCTGCAGAAGATCGACGCTGCGTCCGACATGCAGATTGGGTGGCATCTCATCGGCCACCTGCAGTCGAACAAGGTCCGCAAGGCCGCTGGCCGGGTGCAGTGGATTCACGCGATCGACAGCCTCGACCTGCTGCGGCGCGTGGACGACGTGGCGGCGAGCGAGGGCCGGTCGGTGCACGTGCTGATTCAGGTGGATCTCGCGCTCGAGGCCACCAAGCACGGTGCCCGCGTCGAGGACGTGCCGCAGCTGCTGGCCGCCGCCGGGGGCATGCGCGGAGCGGTGCTCGCGGGCCTGATGCTGCTGCCGCCGGCCGTCGAGCACGCGGAGGACGCGCGGTCGTGGTTCCGGCGTCTGCGCGAGTTGCGGGAGCGGTGGCTGCAGGACGGCACGCCGGCCGAACAACTGCGCGAGCTCTCGATGGGCATGAGCCACGATTTCGAGGTGGCCATCGAAGAGGGCGCCACGATGGTCCGGGTCGGCAGCGCGATTTTCGGCACCAGGGTCTACGCCTCGCAGGGGCAGTGAAAGGTTTTCAGCACATGAAGGTAACTCCGCTCGATCTCCGGCAGCAGCGATTCAACACCGTGATGCGCGGCTACGACCGCGGCGAGGTCACGGCGTTCCTGACCGAAGTGGCCGACGACTACGAAAACGCGCTCCGGGAGACCGAGAAGCTGCGCCAGGAAGTGGCCAAGCTCGAATCGGTGCTGAGCGAGCATCGGGGACAGGAGCGCAGCCTGCGGAACACGCTGCTCACCGCGCAGAAGGTGGCCGACGAGATCAAGGACCAGGCGAACGACGAGGCGCAGCGCGTGTTGCGAGACGCCGAAGGGCGGGCGGACCTGATCGTGCAGAAGTCGCAGTCGCGCCTCGAGGACATCCAGCGCGAGATCGACGGGCTCCGCGTCAAGCGTCGGGAGGTGGAGGCGGACGTCGAGGAGCTGGTGAAGTCGCTGCAGACCTCGCTCGCGTTCATCAAGGAGCAGGAAGCCAAGCACCGGGAGGACAAGGTGCTGCTGCTCCACCGGCCGAAGCAGGCCGAGACGGCGACCGCCACCCCGGCCGCGCCCAGCGCCGTGGTGGAACCCGACGAACGCGCGTCCCAGGGATAACCGACGCCGGTGACCTGCGAGCTGGCCGTCCGCGTCGTGCCGCGCGCGTCGAAAGCGGGCGTCGCCGGCACGCGCGACCACGCGATTCTGGTGCGCATCGGCGCGGCACCGGTTGACGGCGCCGCCAACGCCGAGCTCATCGAGACACTGGCCCGCGCGCTGGACCTTCCCCGGCGCGCGCTCACCATCACCAGCGGGACGACTTCCCGGAACAAGCGGGTGCGCGTCGACGGGCTGTCGCGCGACGCCGCCCTGCAGAAGCTCGGAGTGACCGTGTGATCTCCGCCGATTTCCTGATCGAAGACGCCGACCTGGTCGCCACCTGCGCCGGGCCGGCGCCGCGGGTGGGCGCCGCGCAGGGAGACATCGCCGCGCTGACACGCGCCTCGATCGCCTCGCTCGACGGGCACATTGTGTTCGTCGGTCGGGCGCAGGATTGCCGGCACGAGGTGTCGCTGAAGCCGGACGCCACCGTCGTCGACGGCCACGGCCGCACGATCATCCCCGGGTTCGTCGATTCACACACCCACCTGGTGTACGCCGGGGATCGCCGGGACGAGCTGCAGCGCCGGCTGGCGGGCGCCACTTACGCCGAAATCGCGGAGGGCGGCGGCGGCATCGTCAAGACGGTGGCGGCGACGCGAGAGGCCAGCGAGGCCGACCTGGCGGCGGCGGCGCGGCCGCGCCTGGCCGCGATGCTCGCGCAGGGCACCACGACCGCGGAGGTCAAGAGCGGGTATGGTCTCGACCTCGCGTCCGAGCTGAAGATGCTGCGGGCCATCAGGCGGCTCGGCGCGGAGCAGCCCGTGTCCCTGACCGCCACCTTCATGGGCGCCCACGAGTTCCCCGTCGAGTATCGCGCCGCTCCCGGCCGCTATGTCGACCTGCTCATCAACACCATGGTGCCGGCGGTGGCCGCCGAGGGCCTGGCCGAGTGGTGCGATGTGTTCTGCGAGCGGGGCGTCTTCACGCCTGAGGAATCGGAGGCGATCCTGCGGGCGGGCCTCGCCAGGGGGCTCAAGCCGCGCATCCATGCCGACGAACTGGCGCTCAGCGGTGGCTCCGCCGTGGCGGCGCGCGTGGGCGCCCGCTCGGCCGATCACCTGATCTTCGTCGACGCACCGCACGCCGAGCAGCTCGCACACGCCGGCGTCGTCGCGACCCTGCTGCCGGCGGCGGCATTCTTCCTCAAGCTGGGCCGGTTCGCGCCCGCCCGCATGCTGATCGACCGCGGTGTGGCCGTGGCACTCGCGACCGACCTCAATCCCGGCGGCGGCTTCACCCCGTCGATGCCCTTCGTGATGTCACTCGCCTGCTTCGGCATGGACATGACGATCGAGGAAGCACTGGTCGCCAGCACCATCAACGCCGCGGCCTCGCTCGATCGCCAGGCCATCTGCGGCAGTCTCGAAGTGGGCAAGCCCCTGGACGCGGTGATCGTCGAAGGCCCGCTGAGCGAGCTGGTCCGCGTCGGCGCCCCGGTCATCGGCGGCGTGATCAAGAACGGCCGCATGGTGGCTTAGGGGAGACCGCTGGAAGTTCAAAGTTCAAGAGTTCAAGAGTTCAAGAGTTCAAGAGTTCAAGAGCTCAAGAGCTCAAGAGCTCAAGAGCTCAAAAAATCAGATCAAGAGTTCACCCGATCAACAGTTCACCAGGTCCTCAATGTCTTTTTCCACCCTATCTCTGTCCGAGTTTCTCGATGCGCTTGCCAGCGCCGAGCCGACGCCTGGCGGCGGCACGGCGTCGGCCGTGGCTGGCGCAATGGGCACGGCCCTGCTGGTGATGGTGGCCGGGCTGCCAAAGACGCGCACGAACACCGCTGACGCGCGGGCGGCGCTCGACGCGGTGCGCGCCGAACTGGTGCCGCTGCGTTCGTCGCTCGAGGTGTGCGCTGATCGTGATGCCGAGGCCTTCAACGCGGTGATGGCCGCCTACCGCCTGCCGAAGGCGACCGACGAGGAGAAGGCGGCGCGGAAGACGGCGATCGCACGAGCCATGCACGGGGCAACCGAGGTGCCGCTGCAGACCCTGCGCCTGGCGAGCCGCGCGCTGGACCTGGGAGAAACAGTGGCGCGGCATGGCAATCCGTCTGCCGCCAGCGACGCCGGCGTGGCGGCCAGCCTGCTGCACGCCGCCTGCGAAGGCGCCGCGGCCAACGTCCGCGTCAATCTCGGGTCGTGGTCGGAGGAGGGCTTTCGAACGCAGGCGGGCGCCGAGACCGACGACCTGGCCGCGCGCGCCACGGCCTCCCTCGCGCGCGTTCGTGCCGCCCTCGCATCCGAGTAGATCACTCGATTGAATAGATCATTCGATAGATCGTTCGATCCCCCGTCAGCTCATTCGCTCTGTCGATCGACAGCTCAGATCGCCAGATCACGAGATCACGAGATCACGAGATC
>Ga0105103_10001653_pt1 | contig 12039 bp, 12 predicted proteins | sample PPLLaktember2015_2_FD_79107 | JGI IMG/M metagenome (GOLD analysis project Ga0105103, IMG submission 79107) | Freshwater sediment microbial communities from Prairie Pothole Lake near Jamestown, North Dakota, USA - PPLs Lake P7 Core (6) Depth... | ecosystem: Environmental > Aquatic > Freshwater >...
AAATTTTTGTGTGAAGTTCAATCTATCAAAGACCAAACAAATTTGACTTTTCTTCAACTTGAATATATTTCTGTTTTTGACGTCTAATGTTTTCTTGATGTTTTTGTGCCATTTTTTCCTGAATTTTTCTTATACCTTGATTTGGTGACCATGACTTAAACCCAATGTAAGGAATCTTCTCAAGTTCAAGTAATTCTGGCATGGTGTAAGGAACTTCGATTGAATATTGTTCCAAAAATTGTTTAAGAAGTTCACTTGCTGTCAAATTTTCTTTGAGTTGAGAGACGAATTGTTTTAGATTGTCAAGTTGTTCAGAGTGTTCAATTTCAGAATAGTGTCTTTTGGGAGTAAGCAATGCATATTTTCTTAAACGAACTTGTAATTCAAGAAAATCTTTGATGTTTTGAATCAATTTATTCATTTCACCAACATGTTCATATAAATGGGTATTTGGCTTACCAATTTTTTCAAACTGTTGATATTCAAATGCAATGCCTTTAAAATTTAACGCCGAGAATGAGTAATCAATCACTTTGGGATTAAAATTTGACATGGGAAGCTCATATTTGGTTCCGTTGTGATATAAGTAATCCACTGTAAATGGTTTCTCTTCAAGCATAATATTGTTAAAGTGAAAATCTTTATGAACAAAATTATACTTTTCATATGCATCCGCCATGCCTTTCAATAACTTGATGATAATATTCACAAACTCAGGAAGGTTTGTTTCTTCTTTGTAATAATCATTGATTCGAATCCCATTCACTTTTTCCATTTCAATGTAAAACTCATTGTCACATATACCGACTGTGTAGACCTTGGGAAATAAACTTGGATTTTCAAACACATCTTCACTATCTTCCTGGCTTAAAATTGTAGCAACCAAATATTCATAAAGAGCTTGATTAGGTTTACATGAGTTAATTTGACACTCGTTATACTTTTCACCGCCTTTGACATCATAGTATAATTTTTCATGAAACTTTTTGACAATTCTACCATCCTTCTCATAAGCTGAACCAGCAATACCTTTTTTACCCAATGGCTTTAGATCCAAGAAACATTCTTGGTCGAAATCCCAAATGGCTGTCTTATTGTTCAAGAAGTTTTCCAAAAAAGTTTTCACATTGTTAGTTCCACTTGCCTTTTGACTATCAACATGAAATCTCTCTGGTGTATAACTCTGTCTCATTGCTGGAGATTTGGCAATCGATTTTTCCATAAACTCAGTTAAAAATCCCTTATCTTTTCCCTTTTTGTGCTTCATTTTTCCAATCTTCAAAATAATTTGAAGATTTTTATTCTTGAATTCCCATTTTCAATTTGAAGTATTTCAGTTCTTGTTGAGCAAGTTTGCGTTCAAGCTCCTTGTTCTGGTATTTTTCTTCAAGAACTTGAATTTGTAAATTCTTTTTTTCAATTTCGTTATTCAATCTGTCGATTTCCAGATTTGCCTTGTCAAGCAGGCCTGCAATTTCTTGCTTGCTTCCTCCATACCTTAAGGACAAGAAATACATTCTATCTTCTACTTCAGCAAGTTCTTTTTTGTCTACAACGATCAACTCTTCTTTTTGCTCAAATTCAAGCTTGAACTTGTTGACATAATGTTTCAGATCAGTCTCTGCTTTTGAACTATGAAATGGATCAATGGAAGCAATTTTTCTCAATTGAAGTTGAGTTCCACGAATGGACTTAAATTCAGATTTGTGGTTGGCAATACGTTGCTCCAAATTGTCGGTTCGTCCAAATTTACACACCATTTTTTCATCATCCACATCAGGATGAATCTGCATTGAGTCTCTGAGTGAAGAGACTTTACCTAAAATAGAGAGATAAATACAATAAATATCACCTGATTGAATTCCCAAGTATTTCTTTACCTCGGGATAAGGAACACCAAGTAAGCCACAAGCCAAATCATTCTTTTGTTCAACTGTGCCCATTTGATGAGTAAATAACACTTCTGTGGCCCATGATTGAAAACTTTCAGCATTAACATTTTTAGAAACAAATAAACATCGAATAAGACCATTGTAAGTTAGGTATAAAGTTTTTACCATTTCGCTGTCAACGATACAGTAAAAGAATACATAATGTTTACCTTCAGTGTAGGATAAATTGTTTCTCGAATCAAGCAATGTTTTTCTGAGATTTTTCATCTCAAATTCTCTTGCTATATCTTTTACCTTGAAATAAACACTGTTAACTTTACGTTCACCTCTGACTTCGATATCAAGTAGTTTACCCTTTTCATCCTTGAATTTTTCATTGTCCAAAAGTTCAAGAATAGGAGGAGCAACCAGAGGTTTAGCCTCTGACTTTTTCTCAACCTTCTTTTCAACAACTTGAACAACTTCAGGTTCAATCTTTTTCATCGATGGCAAATTTGCTTCACAAAAGGACTTGGTCAAAAGCAAAAAGGATTTACAATATTCCTTCTTGGAAACAATCCACTTACCATCTTTTTGATAAGCAAAAATGTAAGCTGTATCTGGAATCTTCTTCCATTCAAGAATGGCTCTTGGTTTTCCTTTACAGCACTTGAAGTATTCTTTGTCAGTGTTCATCAAGTCAGCAGTGTGATAGTATTCAACGTTGTTAATAGTAATCGGATTCATCGTAAAATCTTTTGAAATAGGTTTTCAGAATTATTTAAATCAAATTGATTTAAATATGTGATGAATTAATTTGTGTGAAAAAAATGTTCATCCTATTTTTGATCCAATTGTTGTCTGATGTTGACTTGATTTCCATTTGCTTGAAAAATTGTCAAATGGAATTTTTCAATCCATTTGATTGTTTGCATTTGTGTCATTTTAATTTGAAAAATTTAAGACTCAATTGAAGAATAAATGACATTTTTGGTATCAGATTCAAACTTATTGTTTACACTTGAGGACTTTTCCAAACAAAATTATCGCAATTCAGGAATTTGGCACGATGATGTTGATGGATTTGAATATTATCTTGATTTGGACCAGATTAAAAAAGAGGATTTGACAGTTTCCTTCAATTACAACGAACGAACAATAACCGTGATTGGTTTAATCAATCCAGAAATTTATGTTGGTAAAATGATGAAGAAAAAAATCACTCTTCCCAAGGATGCAAATGTGTCAATTACTGCAATGATTGACAATGATGGTAGGTTGAAAATTTATGTGCCCAAACAAGAAAATATCATAATAAATATTCCAATCATGGGTGTAAATAGTTCAGTAGTAAATTTGCCTGAATGTGATGACATATCAGAATTACAAGTAGATTGTCAGTAATTTTGTTTTGAATAAACAAAATTTACAACTTGACTTCTGCCACTTTGTTTAACGTAAATGTAATGTTTTCACCAACATATCCAATTGGGTTGGAGTAAAACTGAACTTCACCCAATTTCTTCTCCACTGGCTTGTGAGAATGGCCGAAAAACCACGCCTTGATACTCTCTTTGAACATATAGTCAAGATTGGAAGCAAAGCAATAGTTGATGGTTGAATTTTCATAACAAGGGTGAACCAGTTTGTAGGAAGGTAAGTGGTGAGAAATGACTATGGTGTCAAAGTCAGAGACTAATTCTTTTTCCAAAAATTTCACACACTTTTTATGCTCTTCGTTGTATTTTTCCACATTCCAGTCAATCTTGACAAAGTCATTCAGTGATTGTTTCGCTTGATAATGATTCTCTTTTGGTATGTTGCTCCACAAGGTTGTGCCTACAAATTTGACATCTTGGTAATAGTCTACTTCATTGTGAAGAAATTTCACGTTGGGAAGTTCAAGTGAACGAAGTTTGGAAACAGTTTTGTCTAAATCTCCATTCAGATAAAATTCGTGATTGCCAGCAATGAAGTAGGTTCTTGACCAATGTTTGGAACAAAACTCAAGAAACTGTTTATACCTGTCATTTGGATACCCAATGTCTCCAGGTAAAACAAGAATATCAGCTTGAGGTTTGAGTTTGGTCAAAAGCCTGGTGAACAATTTGTCTGAAAAATATTCAAGATGAATGTCTGAGATATATTGAATTTTCATTTTTTACCCTGAACAAAAAATTTCATCTCAATGAAAGAAAGAACTCCAAAAGAATTAATTATCAAATCTGCTGAACAAGACTATGCTAAAGTGCTCAAGACATTAGGTGATTCCCGTTTTCTTCTCCAACTTTGTGACGGGAATGAAAAAATCGGTGTCCTTAGAGGTGCGATGAGAAAAAGAGTTTGGATCAACGTTGGTGACTATGTTCTTGTCTCTCTTCGTGATTTTCAAGAAAATAAAGTCGATGTCATACACAAGTATTCAAATGAGGATGTGAGAAAGTTGCGAAAGTTGAAAGCGATTGAGGAAGTCAAGAATGAGGATGTGGAAGAAGGGGAGGAGGAAATTGATGTTCAGTTTGACGATGAAACTCTTTAAATCTTAAACATAATTGTTTAAGATTTTTTCTACAAATTAAACCATTCTTTGATCACATTTAGCTCTTTTGGCAATTCATTATAATTTTTCCTTATTTCATTAAATATGTCAGTTATAATTTGAGGGTCTACTTCAACCAAAAATTTATTTAAATCAAGTTTGTCTTCTAAAATATATTGCTCAATTTTCATTGCCAAATTCTCAATATTATTCTTGTTGTATTGATATTCAATATCTTCTTCCAATACATTATTCATTTCTTCAATATCATTTTTTCTTAATACATCATTGATATAAGTATCAAACTCATCTTGAAGATTTAGACCTAAAAATTCAGCCATTTTTTCGTAGTCATTTTGTTTTACAATTTGATCCATTTTTGACATAAATTCACTTCTGATGTTATAACCAAGAATATTTGCCATTGATAGTAATTTATTGTTTTTTGTTAAATAATCTGCAAATTGCTTAAATTCATTTTTCAACAAATTTATTTTTTCAATTTCATTTATTTCTTCTTGATTGAACTCTGTGTCATGAAACTTTGATTTAAAAGTCATCTTTGAAATATTTTCTTCTCCATCACAAATTACTTTTGCTTGAGGATGATTTATCCTGACTTGTTCACAATTAATTTTTTGGTTTGAATTTTTTGGATTATTGGAAACATCAATTTCTTTGATAATATTATTTATTTTTCCAATACTAGTTAGATTGTTGTCAGAACAATCTAGTTGAATACATTTTGGCAAATTGGGCAAAAAAGTTAATTTGCAATCCCTACAATATAGTTCAATACAATTTGGAAGATTTGGTAATCGTTTGATTGGATTCACTGAACAAAATAATTTTTCACAATTTGGTAATTCTGGAAGTGCTGTAAGTTGATTTGCGTCACATAACAATTCTACATAATTTGGTAATTCAGGAAGTGAACTAAGTTGATTTTCAAAACAATGTAATTTTACACAATTTGGTAATTCTGGTAATGATGTAAGTTCATTGCCACAACAATCTAAATCTATACAATTTGGTAATTCTGGAAGAAATGTAAGTTCATTGCCACTACAATCTAAATCTATACAATTTGGTAATTCTGGAAGAAATGTAAGTTCATTGCCACTACAAACCAATTTTACACAATTTGGTAATTCTGGAAGTGATGTAAGTTTGTTGAATTGTATATCAAATACTTTTATCGTTTCAGGAAGCCATTTTATATATGAAATATTACGAGTATTACGATATTTTACTGTAAATTCATTTACATTTATTTGGTTTAATCTTAACAAGTTCGTAAGTTCATCCAATTCGCTTTGAACGATTTTTTCAACAATAATTTTATTTATACCATATACGTTGTTTAACAATGAATAATTGTGTTGCTTTTTATTTTCAATTAGCGTTTTATTGTTTACAAATAAGGTATCTACAAATATTTTTTTCTCTTTTTGTGGTTTACAAATTATTCTTTGGTTTGAATTAAAATAAGTTGTTGTCATAAATTTTTCACAGTCAAGTTCGTTATTAGTTAAGTTAAAACTATTTATTTTTACATCCTTAAAAACAGGTATTCTGACCAAATTGTTATTTGAAATATCCAACTCAATAACAATAATTTTGTTCTCATTTATATATTTTACAAGTAATTCTAAACCTTTTTCGTTGCCAATATATTTTATTTCACCAACTGCACTATAAAAAGTAAAATACTTATTTAATTCATTTATAAAACTCGAATCATTGATTTGATATCGAAATGTATATTTATATTCAAGAAGGTTATTATACTGCGGCTTAAATATGACATATTGTTCTTTTGTAAAATTCTTTAAATCTTCAATTTTCAAACAATTATTGCTTAAATCAATTTCATAAACAAGAGTTTGTTTGAAATCTGGAATCGATGTAAGTAAATTATTACTACAATCCAGTTTTTGAACAGCAATATTTTTTTGTTGTAAATGTGAAACCAACTTTTGTAATTGAGTTTGATTTCCTTTAAATTTCAATAATCCAACTGAAGAAATGTTATATGTTGTAAATGTGGTGATATCCTTATCACTTGATATATCTATTTTTTCAACAGACTGACCCATTTATAACCAAAAAAAATATTCCCAGTTTTTCACACTGGTCATGAACAAATATTCTCTGAAATCAAATTTAAAAAAAATCAATTAAAAAATGGACAAGGTGATCAAGACGTTCAATGAATATGAACCTGAAAATAATCAAGAAAAAGAATTGGAGGTAAGATTAAGGTTTTTCAACCATGATCGATCCTTGGTGTCAGACAAGAACCTTGAGTTCCTTGGTAATCCCGCTGAGGAGTTTGTCATCTTTGACTTGATTGAAAATTTTCCCAAACAGTCCTCTTCAAATCGGGTCAGAGAATATTTGTCTGGAAAAAATCAAGGCAAAAAAGAATACATCAACAAGAAGTTGAAGGAGTATGCTCAATGGAAGGAGTTTGATGCGAAGGTTACATTCTCAATTGAGCAGAAAATTTCATCTCAAACTCAAGTGAACTTTGATGTGGTCAGATACAAGAAGGTGAAGCAATACCAATATCAGAATGCATTGGTTGAAGTCACTGATGTCTGGGAAGAAAATGTCAAGAATGGAAAAGTGGATTTAATTCAACCCTATCAACCTGACGAGAAGTCTTACCGAAGAGAAATTGAGCTTGAATTTGGAAGAACAAGTTTTGCTGAGTTCAAGTCAACGATGGAGAGTTTGTTCAAGAAGATTTTGAAATCAGACATCACACTTGAGACTCGAGATGAATTGGTCAGAAGAATGAATCAGATTCTGTTTCAAAAAGATTTCACTCACTTGTTGTTCAAACCAAATCAACCCGTTCCTTTGACGATTCGAGACATGGAAAGAGGAGTCTTGAATCAAGCTCATGCAGTGACACTCAAGTATGATGGTGAAAGAAAATTGATTTTTGGAATACGATTAGGCAACACTGTATATGTTGGTTCACTTCAACCCTTCACGGTCTTGCTTCAGATCAAAGATTGGCCAGACTTTAAGTCATTCTTGTTTGATGGTGAGATGGTAAAGCACAAGGACAGTGAGATTTACTGCATCTTTGATGTGATCATTTTTGAAAACTCCAAGTTGAACATGCATTTCTTTGAAGTTGTCTCTGGAATGAAGTCAGGAAGAATCATGGAACTGAACTCTGCCTTTGACTTGTTAACCAAAATGGCCAAGGAAAAATATTACGATGAGAATGGCAAGACGGTTCGAACCATAAAAATCCCTCAACTTCCGTTTTACCTTGCCAAGAAACCCTACAATGTCCCATTTCCTTATCAGCACAATTTGTTTGTAGATGCTGTCAAAAGAGTGTTGACAAGCAAGATTTCTTTACCCTCAGGGATTGTGAAATTGCCTGATGATGGTGTCATCTTCACACCATTCTCACAATACTCTGACAATGTATACAAGTGGAAGCCTCTTGACAAACTGACCATTGACTTCAAGATCATCAAGGATGGCACACTCTGTGTTTTTGAGAACAACATGTTTGTGCCGTTCAAAGGCTCAAAAGCTTATCCAATTCCAGTTCAAAAAGATTTGGAACACAAGAATCAAATTGCAGAGTATCTTTGGGATGGAAAGAAATTCGTTTACCAACGAGAAAGAAAAGACAAGGAGACTCCCAATTATATCACAACTGCTCAATCAAACTGGGACTTGATTCAAAATCCAGTCTCACTTGACACCCTGTTGGCAAAGGACTTGACCTTGATGAGAAAGTATCACAACCAAGTCAAGAAGGCAATGTTAAGTTTTGTCAGAAATAAAGGTATCTCCACTTTGCTTGATGTGGGTTCAGGAAGAGGAGGTGATGTAGCCAAGTGGAAAAGTCTAGGTCTTAATGTATTTGCTGTGGAACCTAATCAAAGCAACTATGCTGAACTCCAACAAAGAGTCAAAGATATGAACATGGATGTGAAGATGTATCTTGCCAAAGGTGAAGACATTCCTGACTTGAACATTCCTCCAGCACGATGTGTTTGCTTCTTCAACTCATTAACCTTCTTTGGATCACCTGACAAGATGAGCGAGATTATGAATGTGCTTCAAGGTCAGTTTGACACCAATCAGTCTTGCTACTTTGTGTTCATCGTGATGGACAAAAAGTCTGTGGAGAAGAAGCTCAAGAATGGAAAGTTTAAGCTTGAAAGTGATGGAACTCCATTGGTTGAAATCAATCAAATTGGGGAGAATGAAATTGAGATAAAGCTACCAAACACGATTGTGGAAACTCAGAAAGAATTCTTGTTCCCTGTGGATGAGTTCATTTACCAAATGAATGAGAAACTCCAGTTCAATCTGACTCCAGTCTTTGACGAGATGTTGAACCAATCTTCTCAAAGTTCCATTCAAAGTCAAATCAAACTTTCACCCGCTGAAAAGTCTCTTTCAGAAATGTATAGAGCCGTCATCCTCAAGAGAGAAATCATTCCCCATATGGATGAAATTGAGAAGGAGAACCTATTTGCCTTATCCAACAATGAATACAGAAATTATTTGACCCTTTGTGGCATTCCCTTCATTCGAATTGGCATCAACATTGACTCATCTTCATTCTTTATGTGTCTGCTTGAAATTTTCTCCAAAAAGTTTAGACAATATGACTTGCCTGACAAGAAGTTGATGGTCAATGACTTGAGAAATGAACTTGCTTACAAACTGAATCATGACAAGTTAGAAGACTATGATTATATTCCAACCGAGCAAGATATTACTGAGATTTGTCAGTTGATGAAAATCAATTGTATTCTGGTAAATGCCAAGACACTGGAGAAGAAAAAGCTTCTCTTTGACAACAAGAACCCTACGATTGTTTTGTTGAATATTCTTGACCAGTATGAAATACTTGGAATTAAAGCAAATGACACTCAAGCATTTGTCATTTTCAATCCCGATATCAAGGAACTCAAACTATTAATTGAATGCTAAATAAACTTCATTATAAATAAATGAAGTTTCTGCTATTTCTCATCGCTTGTTGTCTTTGTGCCAATATTACACTCAGTGGATATAAATTCAGATTGACACCCAGAAATTACACCATCTTCGTGGAAGATACTGAAACTCAGTCTTACATTGATGTATTTACCAATGTGGAACATTTTCAATCTCAATTTGAGGAACAAACCAAAGTCAAAGTCACTCTCTTTACCATGGATGTGTATGTTCATCCTGAAATGCTTGTCTTGTCCTTGTTGAAAGAAAATTGGTTTGCGAAAAAGTTCTTGGTCAGTGACTTTGGAATATTTTCCATAACCCATGAAAAGGATGTTCAGTTGAACTATGTTCAAGAGACCAATGCCAAAATGTCTGATGGGGTGATTTATATCAATCAAATTTGATAAATAAAAATGCAAAGAAATAAAAATGCAAAGAAATAAACATTTTAGTGAAAAGGATTTAAAAAAAATGAAACGAATTTCAAAAGGTGCTTCCAAAGAAGTTTATTTTGACGAAGAATATCCACATCATCTTATATTATCGCATTTATCTTCAGAGGAGTTTGAGATAAACAAGGTATTGGAAAAAAATTATAGCGAATTAAATGAAAAGGTAGAACTACTTTTTAGAATTCCAAAAATATATAAATATGGAAAAAGAAATTATATTGACATTGTGAAAGATTATGATTTTCATTTCAAATTCAGTGATGTGATACAATTTTTTGATATGAGAACTCCTTATAAAATGCGATTTGAGAAATATGGAACTGCTTCAAACTTTCCATTATCAAATTTTACATCCATTTTTTTGACTGATATAAAGCTAATAAGTATTTTATTAAAAGGTTTAGGTCAATTTTATGCACTATTGAATATTTGTGATATTGGTTGTAGTGAATATGAAGTATTATTTAACACAAAAACATATGAAATTAATATTATTGATTTTGAATTTTGTAATACAAAATTTGAAGGGTTGCCTACCATTCCTCAAAAATCATTTATTTCAGAAGAACTTGATTATAATGATGAAGAATATATTTATATCAACAATGTTTTTACCAATTCATATAACGAAACAATCTTAGCATACAATATTTAAAAATTGTCTTTCAGCAAATTTGATTGATATCAATCAAATTTATTTTTATTTAACAAATGCAACAACCTTTTTCATCCGCCTGAACTTGACTTTCATATTCACCTTCCAGTTGTGAACCGTCTTCAATCGGGAACATCTTGTCATTCAGCCATAAAATTTCCATTTGAACAATGTCTTCCAAATTGTAGTCAAAATAGTATCTCAGTCTGGACTCGTGAATGGTTTCATAAGAAGATTGTTCATTCAACCAGTTTATGAACTTTTCTCCTCCAGCAATGCTTGGATGTTTGTCATCTGAATCTTGTTCAAACTCATAGGCGTAAATAGTCAGTATGCCAAGTAGAGAAAGTTTCTCAATCGCCTCGTAGTCATAGTCCAGATTAGGATAACACCAGTTCAGGAAAACAACACAAGAACCAATTATTTCTGGATTGTCTTCAATCAATGTGTCTACATAATCATAGTCTGGACGAATGTAGATCGTTTGGTCAGACAAAAAAGTTCCAGGCATTGGATCCACGCAAATCCATTCAATCTCGGGGTATTTTTGTTTGGCCATAGATTCAATCTTTCCCGTTCCGCTTCCAACACTCACGATTGGAAGTTTGTATGCTTGGTAAAATTCATGAATATGTTCAATCACAACGTCTTCACCAAATGACTTAATGGCACGATTCATTTTTTCTCTTTTCCAAATTATTTTCAAGCAAAAATAATTTGATTACAAATTTATCTCATTTACTCGAAAATGTTTGCCAAGAAGCCTTTAATGAAGATTGCTGGTCAAGGAAAAACACCTCAACGTTCTTATAACTCTGCTGGTTATGATATTTTTGCCTATTTGTCTGAACCAATTACTATTGAACCTAGTTCAAGAGCGGTCATTCCAACTGGTATTCATATTGAACTGGATACTGAACAAAATGTTTACATCCAAATTGCACCACGTTCTGGTTTAGCTGTTAATCATGGAATACATGTAATGGGTGGGATTGTAGATCGAGATTATACTGGAGAGATCAAAGTAATTTTGTTCAACTCTAATTCCAAACCATTTACTGTGAGAAATGAGGACAAAATAGCCCAGTTCATCATAAAGAACTACCACGTTTTTGACATTGAAAGAGTTGAATCATTGTCTCAAACTGAGAGAGGATCAAATGGTTTCGGAAGCACAGATAACCCTATTTTTGACAATCATTTCCAAGTGAAGAGTCCTGAAAGTGAATTGCCAATGTTTTCTCAAGACAAGTCCAAGAAGAAGCTTGATCTGTTTGGTTCAACAGAACCGATGGTTGATTTTTCTTGGGAAAAATGTATTTAAAGTTTTTTGTATATATTTATACAAAAAATAGTTTATTTAAATTGTTTGGTCGATGATATTTTCTTCTTTGGAGGGTTCAGTATATTTATGTTGAATGGAGAATTTAACAATGTATACAGCAACCCAAAATGCGCATAAAATAATTATTATAACATTCCATGCTACATTCACAAGATATCTTGTATCAACCGCTAACCAAATGGTGA
>Ga0105103_10001654_pt1 | contig 12037 bp, 9 predicted proteins | sample PPLLaktember2015_2_FD_79107 | JGI IMG/M metagenome (GOLD analysis project Ga0105103, IMG submission 79107) | Freshwater sediment microbial communities from Prairie Pothole Lake near Jamestown, North Dakota, USA - PPLs Lake P7 Core (6) Depth... | ecosystem: Environmental > Aquatic > Freshwater >...
AATAACCTGGAGCATTCTGGAAAACAGGGAACTGCCCCGCCGTGCCATACCGGGGCCCTGAGGCGGGGAGCCCTTATATTTTGTGATTTTCATTGTTCTGGTGTGAACTCTTCGTTCATGCCCGTTTCTACAGAGCACCTCTATCAGGTAAATGGATTGCTCAAAAGGTACGACAGCCTATGAAAGGATGGGAATGTCAAGGACGAGCGGAACGAAAACCCCGACAACGAGGAGCAGGATGACGGCACTGACGAAATTCATTATCAGTCCGGCCTTGTTCATATCCCGCATCGCAATCCGCCCGGTGCCATAGACAATCGCATTGGGAGGTGTTGCAACCGGCATCATAAACGCCATCGACGAGGCAAACGCTGCCGCAAGCATCAGTATGACCGGGTTTAACCCGGAACCCGCGCCGAAAACCGCCATTATGGGCATCATGAGCGATGCGACAGCAGTATTTGATGTCACTTCTGTTAAGAAACTGACTGCAAGGATCACGGCAAGAAGGATAAGAAGGGGGTGTGTTGCAGGGATGCTGCCGAGTACGTCCCCGAGCGCAGCGGCAAGACCGCTTTTTATAAAGGCAGCAGACAGGCAAAGCCCTCCGCCGAAAAGGAGGAGGATATCCCAGGGAATTCCGGTTGCAGTCTTCCAGTCCATGAGCCTGCTCCCGTCCTTTTCTCCGGAAGGCAGGATGAACAGGAGAAACGCCCCGCCCATTGCTATCACGGAATCACTGATCTCCGGGAAGATCCGGTCAAGCCCTGGAATGACCACCCCGCCGATTTCCTTGCTGTCGCTTACGATCCATGCCACAGCGGTCAGCATAAAAACGCACAAGGTCAGCAGTTCTGCCCGGCTCATCTCCCCGAGTTCTTCCATGCGGGTATCGATGATCTGCCGTGCACCCGGGATAACTGACGGTATATCCGGATATACCAGCTTCGTCAGGCACAACCATGCCGCAGGGATCAGCAGGAGGACAAGCGGGATGCCAAACATCATCCAGCTGAAAAAATCGATGGTTGGGACGTCCGGTAAGAGGATGGACATCTGGGCAAGGAAGATCCCGTTCGGCGGGCTCCCGATGGGGGTTCCCATTCCCCCGATGCTTGCTGCCCATGCTACCGAAAGCAGCAGGCAGCCGGTAAATGCGGTTTCTCCCGTTGTTATCCCCGAAGGGGCATTTCTGCCATTCCGGACAAGAGAGTCCCCGATTGCAATCGCTATCGGGACCATCATCATGGCTGTCGCGGTATTGGAGATCCACAGCGAGATGAACGCTGTCGCAGCCATAAATCCCAGGATCAGACGCCGGGGCGAGGTACCGGCGATACGGATAATATGCAGAGCGATCCGCTGGTGCAGGTTCCACCGCTCCATGGCACGGGCAATAATAAAGCCACCGAGAAAGAGGAAAATGATCTGGTCAGCATACGGGGTTGCGGACTGCTGCACGGTAAGAACACCCAAAAGCGGGAATAAAATAAGCGGGAGGAGCGCCGTTGCTGCAAGGGGGATTGCCTCGGTCACCCAGAGGGTGACCATGAGAACGGCAACTGCAGCAGTAAAACGGGCGGCCGGGGGGAGGATATCGTTCTGGAGGGGGAAGGCAAGGATGGCAATAAAAAGGACGGCCCCCGCCAGTACACCAAAATCCGTACGCATCAAGCTATTTTACTTGGGAACCATAAGAAACATTGCGATTTGTTTTACTCCTGCACATCGTCAATCAGCGGATTTATCTGCCATATCATTGACGGGGATTAACGAAGAGAATGAACGGTTCACCTGACGCTCAAAGCCAAATCCCCATCACGACACGATTATCAGGCATGGTCCCGTTCTTTTCTGATTCAGCTTTTCCAGAAGATGAGATCCGTGTGCAGACCTGCAGCCGGTTGCCTGAAAATGTGGACAGACTGGTCTTTTCTGGCACAGCGTTTGGGCTGATCTGTTTTCACTTTATCCGATACAACAACCAGCCGGTCGTTTCCAAGCCATGTCACCCCTTCCAGGTTCCCGTATATAATCCGGCCTTTATCATTGCGCGGGAACAGAAACAACCGGCCATCGTCTGCGAATTCCGAAAGGTCATCAGACCCTGAGGACAAGAAGAGATCATCAGGACTCTCCGAGTCTGCCTGCTCCGCAGGCTCCATGAGAAGGCGCCCTATCCACATGGCAGACGAAATCTGGGATATCACCGTCAGGATGCCATCGCGGCAATCGAGGCTTGAGTAGTCCTCGAAACGCACTCCTTCCGGCAGCCTTATGGTCCCGGTATGTTCCCAGGTTTCTCCATCCATCTTAAAGACCTGGATGCGTCCCTTACCCGGTTTTTTCCCGGCCCTGCCGCTTTTGCATTTATTTCCCTCGCAGAGACCGAGCAGGTACTCGTTCCCGGCAGAGCGCAGGGTTGCCAGGCCTTCGAAGCCCTTGTTACCGGCCTTAAGCGGAAAATCCAGCCAGTAACTTTTGATAAACGCAAACGATTCGTCGAACGCATCAACGCGGGGCATGAAGACGCCCGACTTCGTTTCGGCAGCCTCTATCAGGCAATACCAGCGTCCGGCTGATGAATGGTACGTGATATCTTCATACCCGGATCCCGTGCCCTTCAGATCCAGCAGGACAGGCTCCTCTCCCGCGTGGCTCAGGTCCGCGCTGATTCGCAAAAGGTGCGGATCATCATCGAAGACGATATGGAGATACCCGTCCTTTTCGCAGACGCCACTGGCTTCGTAGCGCTTATCACCATCGCCTTTGAGCAGCTCGTCAATCCTGACTTCCCGGATAAGCTCAAGGAACATTGCATCATCCTGCTTCATTGCTCTTACACCCCCAGGAAGGGATTCCAAAGTCGGTTGGTTGATATGAATTATCCGGAGGGAAAAATGTTATTCTCCCCAAACTGTTTCCCGGAATTTTTTATAAGGATTGCTCTGGAGAATCTATTGATTATTCCGTCAGACGCTCGTTTGGGCTTCGCCCCCGCCGCTGCGGCACCCCTATTTGGGATGACCTGGTATTACCTGTATACAAAAGTATTGTGGTTCTCAGGTAATACCGGGGCATCACAAGCGCCCCCGCCCCCACGGGGCAGGGTTGGCACAAGGGGTGGCAATCATCTGCCCTGCCGTGCCCCGGAGGGGCCCTGAGGCGGGGGACCCTCATATATGCAATTTTCATGGTTCGGGTGTGGACTCTTCGTTCATGCCCGTTTCAACAGAGCAAAAAGGATGGTAACATATTCCCTGAATCCAGGGAAACTCACCTTTTAAAGCCACCGCACCTCGTGCCACCTGCTTATTTCATAAATGATCTGCACAAAAGAGAATACCACAGAGGCAAAAACCGTGCAGGACATCCTATCACTCCAGCAGGAAATCCGGCAGCTGAAGGAAGAACGAAACGCAATCCTCCTTGTGCATAATTACCAGCTGCCCGAGATACAGGACATCGCAGACTGTACCGGTGATTCGCTCGAGCTCTCCCGTGCAGCTGCTGCCATGGACGGTGACGTCATCGTCTTCTGCGGCGTGGACTTTATGGCCGAAACCGCTGCCATCCTCTCGCCCCAAAAGACCGTTCTGCTGCCCGCCGGGGATGCCTGCTGCCCGATGGCCCAGATGGTTACGGCAGGCGAACTGAGGCTGGCAAAAGAGCGGCACGCGGACGCTGCCGTGGTCTGTTATGTCAATACCACAGCAGAAGTCAAGGCAGAGAGCGATATCTGCTGCACCTCCGCAAACGCGGTGAAGGTGGTCAATGCCGTAGAGCAGGACGAGGTCCTCTTTGTGCCGGACCGGAACCTCGCCATGTACGCCCAGCGGTTCACAAAAAAGAAAGTCCTCCCGTGGGAAGGGTTCTGTTCCGTGCACGACCGGATTACACCGGCACAGGTACAGGAGGCACGGATGGCGCACCCGGGTGCGGTTGTCCTGGTGCATCCCGAGTGCCGGCCGGCAGTGATCGACAGTGCGGATCACGTGGCAAGCACCTCCGGGATCATCAGAGAGGTGTGCTCCTCCAAATCACAGGAATTCATCATCGGCACGGAGACTGGCATCCTCCACCGGCTTAAAAAAGAGTGCCCCGGCAAACAATGCTATCCCCTCACCGATGCGGCGATCTGCCAAAACATGAAGAAGACAGATCTTATAAAAGTGCGGGACTCCTTAAAAACACTCAGGCCCCGCATCACGGTACCAGCAGATGTTGCCGATCGGGCACGGGGAGCTATCGAGCGGATGCTCGCTATCCCGTAGTAATTACTTTTTCTGCGCCGGTGCCTCTGCCTGCGCCATGATCCGGTTGTAAGTATCCTCGCCAACGCACTCCTTAGCGTACCTGCACCACTGGACGCAGGTCATGATATCGTTGTATACCACAAAACCGCAGGAGCTGCACGTGACCGAGACATCGTTTGAGAAGACCTCGACCTCTTCGCCGCATTGGGGACATTTCTTAACCGAGAGGGTGGGAGTCCGCAGGTTTGCGGCGCCGGGGCAGTGGTCCAGCATGGTATTACACCGGTAAATGAGTCTGCGTCCCGGTATGTGAAGTCAGCGGTTGTATCACGCGTTCGTCATCCACCGCGGTATTATTCACAAGGTCGGATACCGGCACAGCTTCCATGAGGACGGCCGGGCAGGGAACGAGGATCTGCTTCAGCTCCTCAGAGGTAACCGGATCGGAAGACAGCCAGCGTTCCTCAGTTGCCCGTGAGAGGATCACGGGCATCCGGTCATGCAGCGGTGCGACAAGGGAGTTCGCATTGCAGGTGATGATAGTGTAGGTGCTGACCGTAACCCCTTCGGGGTTGTGCCACTGGTCGAAGAGCCCGGCAAAAGAGAAGAGCGGATCATCGGTCAACCGGAAATAAACGGGGCGTTTCCGGTTCCCCTCCTTCTTCCATTCGAAAAACCCACTGGCCGGGACAAGACAGCGTCGGGCATTCAGCAGGGACCGGAAGGCAGGCTTCTCCCCCAGGGTCTCCGCACGGGCATTGATCAGGGGTTTTGCAGCACGGATATCCTTAGTCCAGGATGGGATGAGCCCCCAGCGCATGGTCGGGGCATGGTTCTCCCCGGCCCGCACAATCACCGGCATCTCGTTCCCCGGGGTGATATTGAACCGTGAACGGGAACCCATCATTGGATCGAAGACCCGGAAACGGTTGCCAAGGTCGTCGATACAGATGAGCGAGTACCTTCCGCACATACAGGATCGTTTCGGATCTTTGCCGGGCCGGGTTATTAGCCTGCTGGACGCGGGGTGAGGATGTCCGATCCAGATTTTCTGCTCTGGAGAAAACATCATTCTTATTATCTGAAACCCCCTCTTGCGCCACCCGTCCCCTATTGGGGAACGGGGCGCATCGGGATACAATGATTCAGATTTACTCTGAAACTGTGTGATTTCTCGTTACAGGTAATACGTCACTATCCTTATATGGGGATGCCCCAGGGGCGGGGGCATGCTTGCATGACCCCAGGAGTATTCATGGCATCCGTGCCACAGGGATCCATGGATAATGCATGGGCTTCAGCAAATTGATTCTTTTCTTTCTGAATGGAAAAACAAAAAAGGCAGAGGGGGAAGACCGTTAGACGCCGGGTCCTGAGAACCCGTCCAAGAGTCTGGTCAATTCTTTAACGAACAGGTACCTGTGACCGAGATCACGAATAGCAGCCTGCATATCCTCAAAACCCTCTGCCACTACCCAGAAGGAGGGCAGAGAAAAGATGCATTCACGAGTAAAAATTGCTTGTGGTCTGGATGACCCCCGATCAAATCCTCAAAATTCTCTCGGACGCTGTCGCTGAACTGTCGCCGTCCGACCGAGTTGAATTTAATCAGAAGTTGTCTCGCATGGATAATTCCTGAAATTCCATCCACCCACGGCTCCTTATGGCTATTCATCAGCTTACTGCACGTTCAATTGTTGAACTGAAGCCCCTAGGTTAGTTGACTTATCCAATGCAGCGTTATAGTTTCTGAATGGTTTCTCCAATGCAAAAAACATCAATAACGAAGGCTTTAATCAAAATTTCAGATTTCTGATGTACCACTCGTTGAGGTGAAGGTGATACGGGTCTGACAACCACCCGCCGGTCAAAGGTCGGCTCTGCCTCCCTTCTCTTTTATGAGGTTACCTATGCTCGTTAAACGTCAGCGATGGAAAGTGAGGCGCAAGCCTTCTTTGTCATTGTGGAACCCGAAGAACCTGCGGGTTCTCCTCCTCCCCGCTGGCTGATGACCCCCCGTAATCTTAATCCTCTTGCACCGGAAATCTCCTGAGCATATCATGACCTATCTTGAAAAGATCAAAAAAGTCGGGAGGCAGGCCAACCCTTTTTTCTGCCTGACTGGTATCGATATCGTGAGTGCCGAACCCGGCCTTGCGGTTCTGACCATGCCGGTCCGGCCGGACATGCATAACGGTGTCGGCTGGCTGCAGGGCGGGATGCTGGTCGCAATCGCCGACGAGGCGATGGCGCTCGCTCTCTACCCGCTCCTTGAGAAGAACGAGGGGATTGCCACGATTGCCGAATCGACCAGCTTCATCAGGGGTATCCAAAAGGGGACTCTCCATGCAGAGGCACGGGTCATCAGGAAGGGGCGGAGGGTTGCGTTCATGGAAGCAGAGGTATGGGCAGATGAAGGGGAAAAGACCCTGCTCTCGCGGACCACTGCCTCCTTTGTAATAACTTCAGCAAAGTAAAAAAAGAGCAGTTATTTCTTTTTTGATTTCTTTTTCTTCTGTTCCGGTGCAGGCTCAGCCGGTTTCCGGAATTTGACATACCAGACCACAATGCCGATGACTGCGATGAGGCCGATAACCAGCAGGATAGTCGTGGTCCGGGCAGACTCGGCTTCGCCTTTCTTTGCTGCCTCCAGTCCCTTCGCAGCTGCGCTGTTAAAAGGGTCGGTGGTGTTTGCCTGGTTATATGCAGCAACAGCTTCGATGTACCTCCCCATCTGACTGAGGACATTTCCCCGGTTGATATGGGCCATGGTATAGTTCCGGTCAAAGATAACCGATTTATCGTAGGACATAAGGGCATCCTGCGTCTTCCCGAGACGTTCGAGTGCATATCCCTTGTTATTCCAGAGCATGGCGTCCGTCGGGTATGATGCAAGACCCTCGTCCAGCGTCACAATGGCATCAGTATATTTATCCAGCTGAATCTGGGCATATCCTTTGTCACGATAGAGGTACAGGAGGGCATCCGTTTTAATCAGCATCGTTCTGTTTTCCGCGAGGGCCTGGTTAAAGAACGTGACGGCGTTTCCGAAATCACCCTGGTTGAGAGACTGTTCCCCGTAATTATAGAATTTCGTTGCGGCATCGCTTTCGAGATCCTCGGTATAATTCGTAACACTGGCCACATTTTTTCCGGTCAAAACCTCTGTCATATTTGCTGCGGACAGAGCGGGCTGAACAATCAGCACGGTCAGGAAAAAAACGGCCAGAATGGTGAGATATCTCCGGAAATCCATGGTATATATCTTCTCGTTTCAGCAAGATTAAGATTGCTTTGGTTCCTTTCCAGAACCTGAAAGGAACCTCTCACGCATCCCGGTGAACTGCTGCCCGGATACCCGGATTCTCCCCCGTTCCGGCTGGAAGATACAACTAATAGGGATTGTGAGAAAAATATACAGGAACAATCGGGGTAATCTGTGTGAAGTATATTTTTGTTACCGGTGGCGTGATGAGCGGTCTTGGGAAAGGTATCACCGCCGCGTCAGTAGGACGGATCCTGAAAAACCGTGGTTACCGGGTAACGGCAGTGAAGATCGATCCTTACCTGAATATCGATGCAGGTACCATGAACCCGGCCCAGCACGGCGAGGTGTTTGTTTTAAAAGACGGGAGCGAAGTCGACCTCGATCTCGGGAACTATGAGCGGTTCCTCGACATCGAGCTCACGGCGTCCCACAACATCACGACCGGCAAGGTGTACCGCACGGTCATCCGGAAGGAACGCCGCGGAGACTTCCTCGGCGAGACCGTCCAGATCATTCCCCATATCACCGACCAGATCAAAACCTGTATACGGGAGGCGGCAGAAGAGGAGTTCCCGGACGGTACAAAGGCGGATATCTGCCTCGTCGAGGTCGGCGGTACGGTGGGCGACATCGAGAGCATGCCGTTTCTCGAAGCCCTCCGCCAGATGCGGGGCGAGCTCCCCCCGCACGATTACGTGCTGATCCATGTCACCCTGTTTCCTGAGGACACGATGGGCGACATGAAGACCAAGCCGACCCAGCACTCGGTCAAAGCCCTGCGGGAACTGGGCCTCCATGCAGATATCATCGTGGGCAGGAGTACCAATCCTATCGGGGCTGGCACAAAACGGAAGATCTCGGCGTTCTGCGATCTCCCCCAGAGTGCGGTCATCTCTGCAGCAACCGCACCGGATACCTATGCCGTCCCGATGGAGATGGAGAAGGAGGGTATCGCGGACGTGCTCTCCACCCATCTCGGCCTGGACAGGAAGGAAGCGGATACCACGTGGTACCGGATCGTCAACCGGGAGTACACGAACCGGGTGACCGTTGCCATCGTGAGCAAGTACGGGATCGAGGATGTATATATCAGCATCAAGGAGGCCCTCAAGCACGCGGGGAGGGCACTCTCGACCGAGGTCAAGATCGCGTGGCTGGACGCCGAGCGCTACGAGCGGTGCTCGCTCAAGGATTATGACGGCATCCTGATCCCGGGCGGCTTCGGGAAGAGGGGTATCGAAGGGAAGATCGAGGCAATCAGATTCGCCCGCGAGAATAATGTCCCCTACCTTGGCCTCTGCCTCGGGTTCCAGCTGGCAACCGTGGAGTACGCCCGCAACAAGGCCGGTATTGCCGATGCCACAAGCGAGGAGTTCGGCGAGGGCACGCATGTAATTGCCATCCTTCCGGAACAGGAGAAGGTGAACGAACTTGGCGGCACGATGCGTCTGGGGGACTACACGGCAGACATCCGCGAGGGCACCCTGGCAAAAAGGCTCTATGGGCAGAAACAGATTGTCGAACGCCACCGTCACCGGTACGAAGTGAACCCGCAGTATATCAGTATCCTTGAGAAAGCGGGACTTGTCTTCTCGGCAACGAACAGGAACCGGATGGAGTGCCTCGAACTCCCCGGCCATCCGTTCTACTTCGCCACCCAGTTCCACCCGGAATTCAGGTCGCGGCCGGCCAGACCGTCGCCGCCCTACCTCGGTTTTGTCGAGGCGTGCAGGGCAAACAAGCGGACAAAATAGGAAAAAGGGAACAATGATAAAAAACCGGAGGATACCATGGTCAATACAGAAAAATTCATACTAAAAGCAATAGAGGAAATCAGGACGGCTGCTGGCAGGAACAAGGTGGTCATGGCCCTGTCCGGGGGTGTGGACAGCTCGGTCTGCGCAGCCCTTGCCGCCCGCGCTCTTGGCGACAACCTGATCCCGATTTATATCGATACCGGCCTGATGCGGAAAGGGGAGACCGACCGTATCCGGACGAACTTCAGTTCTATCCATCTCGATATCGTGCATGCAGAAGATGAGTTTCTCGATGCCCTGAAGGGGATCACGGACCCCGAAGCGAAAAGGAAGGTAATCGGCGAACGGTTCATCCGGGTCTTCGAGCGTGAGGCAAGGAAGCATGGAGCAACCTGCCTGCTGCAGGGGACCATCTATCCGGACCGTATTGAGAGCGAGGGCGGGATAAAGAGTCACCACAATGTCGGTGGCATGCCGCTCCACATGGAGTTTACCTGCGTTATCGAACCGGTCCGCGACTTGTACAAGGACGAGGTCCGGGAGGTGGCCGGGGCGCTGGGACTCCCCAGGGAGATCCAGCACCGGATGCCGTTCCCGGGCCCCGGGCTGTCCGTAAGAGTTCTCGGTGAAGTGACCCGGGAGAAGGTTGCTGTTGTACGGGAAGCCAACTGGATCGTCGAGGATGAACTGGTCGAGAAATACCGTCCCTGGCAGTGCTTTGCAGCCCTTCTCGGCCTCGGCACCGGTGTCAAGGGGGACAACCGGATCCACGGGTGGATCGTAGCCGTACGGGCCGTGAACTCGCGGGATGCCATGACCGCTGACCCGGTCAATATCCCCTTTGAGCACCTGACAAAGATCGGGTCGAGAATCACCGCAGACATCCCGAGCGTTGCCCGGGTTGTCTATGATATTACGGCCAAACCGCCGGCAACGATCGAATATGAATAACCCAAAAAAACAAGAGCACAGTACCTCCTAACAGTACCTGTCAGCAAACGTGATACCATGGAAACAACCAGCCAGTATAAAGCACTTGACGAGCGCTACTTCATGCCCGCCTTCTCCCGTGAAATTGCCCTTGTCAAAGGCGAGGGATCGGACGTCTGGGACGCAGACGGAAAGAAATACCTCGACTGCGTGGCGGGCATCGCCGTCTGCAGCACCGGTCACTGCCACCCGGATGTGGTCAGGGCAATCTGCGACCAGGCGCACCAGCTCATCCACTGTTCGAACCTGTATTATGTCCCGCACCAGGGAGAACTGGCAAAAAAACTCGTGGAGATCACCGGCATGCACAAGGCCTTCTTCTCCAACTCCGGCGCAGAAGCAACCGACGGGGCGCTCAAGCTTGCCCGCGTCCGGACCGGCAAAAAGAAGTTCGTCGCGTTCACGCACGGGTTCCACGGGCGTACCGTTGGTTCCCTCGCTGTGACCCACAAGCCGGCGATTCGCGAACCGTTCGAACCCCTTGGGATGGTCAAGACCTTTGTCGAATACGGTGACGTCGACGCGCTTCGCAAGGTAGTTGATAACGATACTGCCGGTATCATTGTCGAACCCATCCAGGGTGAGGCTGGCGTTATCATCCCGCCCGACAGCTTCCTTGAAGGGATACGCGAAGTCTGCGACAAGAGCGGCGCCCTCATGATCGTGGACGAAGTGCAGACCGGCATGGGACGTACCGGCAAGTGGCTTGCCATGCAGCACACGAAGGTGAAGCCGGATATCGTCACGCTCGCCAAAGGGATCGCGAGCGGCTTTCCCATGGGTGCCCTTGTTGCCCGCGAGGACCTCGAGTTCAAAAAGAGCGAACACGGCAGCACTTTTGCCGGTGGCCCGCTTGCCTGCGCCGCAGCGCTTGCAACCATCGGCGTGATCGAGAAGATTCTTCCCGGCGTGGGCCGGAAAGGCGAGCGCTTCCGTGACGGCTTAAAGAACCACAACCCGCGTGTCCGCGGGCTGATGATAGGGATGACTATCGGTGACAAATGCCCGGAGATCCAGAAAAAGTGCGCAGAACAGGGTGTTCTTGTCAACTGCGCAGCGGACGGGAACCTGCGTCTCGTTCCCCCGCTCGTCATCACCGATGCCGAGATTGACCGCGTGGTCAGGGTGATCAATGGAGCGCTTGGTTAGGTCCTGTTACAAGAAGAAGAGCGGGTACTCCTTTGCAAAGAAGGCCGGGGATATTGCCCGCGAATACGGCATCGACCGCATAGCCCGGCTTGCGAGCAACGAGAATCCCGAACCTCTCTCCTTACAGGCCTTCTCCGCAGCGGAAGAAGCGCTCCGCGGGGTGAACCGGTACCCGGACGAGCGGGCAAATATTCTCATGAATGCCCTCCGGGCGCATTACGGTGATTACCATTTTGTCACCGGTGTCGGGATGGACGGGGTTATCGAGACCATCTTCCGCACGCTGGTCGAGCCCGGCGAGAAGGTAGCGATTTCCACACCGACCTTCTCCTTTTATGCCCTTGCGGCCATGGGACAGGGAGCAGAGGTTGTTCCTGTCCCCCGTGAAGCGGATTTTGCTGTCAATGCAAAGAATCTGGTCCTGGCGGCAAAGGAGGCAAAGATCACTGTTCTCTGTTCGCCCAATAATCCCACGGGGAATGCAACCAGGCCTGATGTTGTTGAGGAAATTCTTGAGGGGATCGAAGGCCTCCTCTTCCTCGACAATGCATATGTCGAGTTCTCAAAAACCGACTATCTTCCGCTGATGAAGAAGCATGAGAACCTCGTCCTCGGCC
>Ga0105103_10001655_pt1 | contig 12035 bp, 10 predicted proteins | sample PPLLaktember2015_2_FD_79107 | JGI IMG/M metagenome (GOLD analysis project Ga0105103, IMG submission 79107) | Freshwater sediment microbial communities from Prairie Pothole Lake near Jamestown, North Dakota, USA - PPLs Lake P7 Core (6) Depth... | ecosystem: Environmental > Aquatic > Freshwater >...
CTCAGCGCAATAATAACGAGGTAGAGGGCAGCACGGTTGGCAAGGTCCTGTGCCCGGGATTTGCTTTCCTGTGCCTGCTGTACCAGGGTGATAACCTGGTTCAGGTACGTCTCCTTCCCGGTCTTGTTCACTTCTGCAACAACTGACCCTTCACCGTTGATTGCCCCGCCAGTCACCGGGTCACCGGGATATTTCGACACGGGTTTTGATTCCCCGGTAAGCAGCGATTCATCCATGCTGCCTGAACCCTCAATAACAATACCGTCGACCGGTACCTTCTCACCCGGTCTGATGAGGACACGGTCACCAACCTGTAACTCCGAGACCTTCACCGTTACCGTCTCATGATCTTTGAGCAGGTGTGCGTCCTGGGGCATGATCTTTACCAGTTCCTCAAGCGCACGGGAGGCCCCCAGGACCGACTTCATCTCGATCCAGTGCCCGAGAAGCATGATATCGATAAGCGTTGCCAGTTCCCAGAAAAATCCTTCTCCCATAAGGCCGAACACCACGGCAGCGCTGTAAAAATACGCTACGCTGATCGCCACCGCAATCAGGGTCATCATGCCCGGGGAGCGGGCACGCATCTCCCTTACGATCCCGGTGAGGAAGGGATACCCGCCATAGAAATAAACAATGGAGGCAAGGGCGAGGGTAACGAACCCGGAACCCGCAAAATCACACCGGAATCCCAGGAACGACTGGATGACCGGTGAAAGAAAAAGGATCGGGATGGTGATAATTGTTGACAGGATGAACCGTTTTTTGAAATCTTCCAGATCGTGGATATGCGAACCGGCTCCGGTATGATGGGGACCTGTATCTCCTCCATGGTGCACCGGCCTGGCCGTTGTGATATGATCCGATCCTGCAGGATCCGTATCCCCATCGTCATGCACCGGTTGGATTGTCTTGTCATGATAGGGTTCTGTTCCCTGATCTGGTGAAGGATGATGCATATCATGGTTCATTAATGGTGCTCCATTCCCCTGTCGACGTGATATTTCCGTTTCGGATATATCGGAACAGAGTACCAAATCAAGATAAAGGTATCTGAAGAGGTCAATCGAAAATCGTGTCCAGGAATGTCATAGGATCCCTGTCTTCCAGAAACTTTACCAGATGGTTTGAATGGGCGTAACGAGCAGCGGTGCCCTGAATGGCAATCTGACGGGTCGGCGGACACCACTTCCGCCTCATCCCGCTGCTCTTTTCATTTTTCACCTGTCAGACATGAAGCGGCGCTCAAGCCGACTTATTTCCACTGGAGAACTCCATTTCTTCGGCTTATTCAGTGATATGCGGAGTCTCCACAGGAGATGCCACAGAGGGACAGCTGAAATCCGGGAGACAATTCAAACCCGTTCCAGAGGAAATACAGATTTCCCCCTTTTTATTCCGTCCGGAACCAGAGCTTTTTGGTGCGTAGTTTGTCGCTACTGTCTGCACGCAGACTTCACCTTTCCAGAACGTTCATACATAAGTACAGATATCTGTTCCGGAACGCGAAAATGAAAATTAACAAAGAACGGGAAGATCCTCCAGAAAGTTGTGAAAGGTCGGATCTTCCCATTCACAATTGTGTAACAATAAAGAATAATACTTGCGAATTTATGTCCCTTGCCCCGTATCCCCAAAGTATCGTAACAAAGACAGGAAATCGTCCATGTCATGAATATCTAACGGTAACGGTTCTCACGATTGCTGGTGCCTTCCGGATAGGGATGCACAACCCGTTTCCCGTTGTATCCATAGGACCTGATGCACGGTATGAATGCTGGGTCGGAAATCTTTCCTGAAATACATCCAGTTCACCTGCTCCCTGCCCCGAATCACTGCATACACCTGCTTCCTGCTATTTTCCGAGTTCTTTCAGGACGACATTTTTATTATTCCATGCACCCGCCAGCCGGGGGTTTATCTCAAGAGCTTTATCGAAGCATGCAAGTGCTTCCTCACGTTTTCCAAGTTCTTTCAGGGCAACTCCCTTTGAGGTCCATGCATATGCATCGCGTGGATCTAATTCGAGAACCTTATCATAGCAGTGAATCGCTTCCTTATATTTTCCGAGCTCTTTTTGGGAGACTCCTTTGTTGTACCACGTATCAACATCTCCCGGGTCCAGATCGAGAACTTTCTGAAAGCATCCAACAGCTTCTTCATAGTTCCCGAGTTCTTTCAGGGTGACTCCCTTGTTGTACCATGCATCGACATCTCCCGGGTCCAGGTCGAGAACTTTCTGATAACATGCGATAGCCAGCTGAGGTTTTCCCAGTTCACCATACGCAACTCCCTTGTTGTACCAGGCCTTGGATATTTCCGGGTTTATCTCAAGAGCTGTATCGAAGCATGCAATTGCCTCCTCAAATTTTTCAAGTTCTTTGAGGACGACTCCTTTATTGAGCCATGCTCCCAGGAGTCCCTGGTCAGTATCGAGTGCCTTATCGTAGCAGGCAATGGCTTCCTCATAATCCCCGAGTTCCTTGAGGGCAACTCCTTTGTTATTCCATGTCCCCCCCGATCCGGGGTTTATCAGGAGTGCCTGATAGTAACAGCCGATTGCTTCCTCATATCTTCCGAGTTTATACAGGCCATTTCCCCTGTTGTTCCACGCGTCAGATAATCCCGGGTTTATTTCAAGAGCCTTATCGTAGCAACCAAGTGTTTCCTCGTATTTTCCGAGTTTGCCCAGGGAAACTCCTTTGTTGTACCACGCGTCGGCATCCCCGGGGTCCCTGTCAAGTGCCATATCAAAGCACCCGATGGCTTCCCCGTAGTTCCCCAGTTCTTTTAAGGCTACTCCTCTGCAGGTCCATGCTCCCCCGATTTTTGGGTTTATCACGAGTGCTTTATCGCAGCATGCAATTGCCTCCTCGTATTTTCTGAGTTGTTTCAGGGCAACTCCTTTGTTGAGCCATGCATACGCATCCCGGGGGTCGCTTTCGAGGGCATTATCATAGCATGCAATTGCTTCCTCGTATTTTCCGAGTTCTCCGAGAGTAACTCCTTTGTTGTACCAGGCACTGGCATTTTTTGGGTTTATCGCAAGAGCGTGATCGTAGCAGCGAAGTGCTTCCTGAGGTTTTCCAAGTTCACTGTAAGCAACACCTTCGTTATACCACGCGTCACCATCCTTCGGAGCTGTTTCGAGTGCTTTATTGTAGCATCCAATGGCCTCCTCATATTTTCCGAGTTTGCCAAGGGCAACTCCCTTGTTGTACCAGGCATTGGCATTTTTTGGGTTTATCCCGAGAGCCTTATCGTAGCAGACGCCTGCTTCCTGAGGTTTTCCAAGTACACTATACGCGATTCCTTTATTGTACCACGCATCACTATCCTCCGGGTTTGTTTCGAGTGCTTTATTGTAGCATCCAACAGCCTCCTCATATTTTCCGAGTTTGCCGAGAGTAACTCCTTTGTTGTACCAGGCATTGGCATTTTTTGGATTTATCTCAAGAGCCTTATCGTAGCATGCAAGTGCTGCTTCATGTTTTCCGAGTTCGTTAAGGGCAGCCCCTTTATTGGTCCATGCCTCCACAGATGCCGGGGTTATCGTAAGGGACTTTTCGTAGCACCCGATCGCTTCCTCATATTTTCCGAGCGCTTTGAGGGCAAGTCCAGCACAGGTCCATGCATACGCATCCTTCGGATCCCTGTTAAGAGCCTTATTATAGCACCCGATCGCTTCCTGGTATTTTCCGAGTTCTTTGAGAGCACGTCCTTTGCAGCATAACGCATCAACATCCCCGGGGTCCCGGTCAAGGGAATTATCATAACATTCAATGGCCTCTTCATATTTTCCGAGTTTATAAAGGTCATTTCCTTTGGAATTCCAGTTTTCAGACCGTCTCATGCTGGTATCAACTCTTCTTTTTTCAGGGATGCTGCAAATCCCGTTGTGTCTTTTTCTGTAGCTGTCTACATGCGTACATTCATTTTCACTGGTATTATTGCTGTCTGATGTGGATATGCTGCATTATTATCTCAAGCTATCAATAATTTTGTTCTTTTTCACTGCCGGAAACAGATTATGTGAAGATTATAACTTTCAGGCTATTCCTTCATGGGGGGGCTTGTTTTTACTCTGACGCATAAGACAGGGAAAACAGGTGTGAAGTAATGCTGTCTGATCATCAATTGCCCGACTATAATATTCATTTGAGAAGCGATTTTATCCTGAACCAGAGCAACGCGACAAGAGTCAGAATCGGTCGACGGTAATACTATCGGGAATGAAACGTGGCGTCAGGGATTTTCTGGGAAAAATTGGCTCTGGTGAAACAGGCATGAACGGGAATGGTTCTCACCCAACCATGAAAAATTGTGAAGGTACGACTGGCATCCGTCACAGGTTCTTGAGGTGCCAGGGGCGGAGTTTTCAGCTCATTGAAGCGCCGCGGGGGCGTCCCTTTTTGGGGCGGCGCAGGTCTCGCAACAGCAGGACTGCCACTTCCCGAAATTACCGGGATTGTGCAATTTTCATAAGGAAATCCTCACAACATTTTTCTCAACGCTCTTTTGGGCTACGGCACGTAATGCCTCCGCCCCACCGCTTTGGCACCCCCCTGGAGCGATAATTCCAGAGGAGGTACTACAACACCATCGCAAAGCGAAGGGGCGGTTCGGGGGGACAGGCACTGTCCCCTCCAATACCAGGTGATTCGCAATTTGTTGAAATTTTAGGGTTTCAAAAGAGCCGGAAAATCCTTTATTTTGATTATCCTGAAAACTCACTAAGCCCACATTCAACATCTGTTTGACAGATCTTATCGGGTGTAATCCGATATTCTCCGGGTTTCCCACAATGGGGGTACCTGAAAAATACTCATGCCCGATTTTTCACACCGTTCTTTTTAAAAATTAATTCCCGTCAGGGAGTACAGTCCTCCCAAAAAAAAGAGCCATATGACGAGTATTAACAAGAGGAGTAAAATGACAATTTTCAGAATCCCGTGCCCCGCCTTTATTACATTTCCCATGTTACCCCACCACGCTTTATAATCAGATGTTCACCAGTTCTTTTCTCCCCCGCGGGATATTAATGTTATTTTTCCTTTCACGGAGTGTCGGAATATCCTTTTTCAAAAAAACAGATTATCTCTTCCTGTTCGCATGATACCTTGATAATGTCGCCTGCCGCTGGTCAAGGTACTTCGCATCGCTTTTCTTGTAATAGGGGTTTTCTGCCCGCTCGGTCGTGTAAAAGACCAGCTGGCCGATCGGCATGCCCGCGTATACCTTTACCGGGCGTGCGTTGACATTTGCCATCTCGAGCGTGATCGTGCCCCGGAAACCCGCATCGATCCAGCCACCGGTCTGGTGGAGGGTGACTCCGAGGCGGGCGATGCTCGACTTGCCTTCAATCGTGGCCACAATATTATCCGGCAGTTCAATGCACTCCAGCGTTTCAGCAAGGACGAACTGGCCGGGATTGAGGATGAATGTGTCTGCATGGGTCTCCTCAACATCCGAAGATACGCTGTCCGGGTTGTAGGGGTCGATCACCTCGCTGCCCCCCTTATACCAGACAAAATGGTTTCCCAGGCGGATATCCACGGAGTTGGGTTGCACAAGTTTCGGGTCGTACGGGTCGATCCTGATATGACCCCTGGCGATGCGGTCCAGGAGCTGCCAGTCCACGAGAATCATTGATCTGACATGTGGGTGCTGCCGGGTCATTATGGCTTCGACATACCGAAGACCGAAGATACCGTAACCGGCCTCTGTGCCCTGATCCCCGCGCGGGGACACCGAGATTTTTCCGCAATCAGGGTAATGCCCGCGCTTATGTTTTTATAAAACCGGCTGGTGACAGAAGAAATTTGTGTCCTTTGCATCTGCCTGGAAGATAAGAAAATTCACGGGAAAATGTGAAATATCATTGTATCCTCTCATTTACAGGCAGGTCACGTGTCAGATGTTTGTCGATGAAAAATCATCATTTCTTTCAGGTTCTGGTATGTATCAATGTGTTCAGTATCCGTGAAAAACCCAAACTCATAGAGATGGTGCATTGTTACAATAGTTTTCGTAGTATATGCTGACGGAGTTTAGTTTGAAGCTACAGGAACTCTGACATCATGCGTTGCAGTCATGGTATCACCACTTGGAAAATATTTGTGGTTGCTGATATACGTTGATGACAATAAATCTGGATAATTTGACTCAATATGAGATTATCACCATTCGATAGTCAAATTGAGCCGGTAAATCCCGGTTCTGCTGTCAATGTAGTCTTTGAATAAGTGCTCCCAACGATGGTACCTTCAGCAGCTGGACCGTTCCCTCAACACTGACGACGGGGCTGACTACCGTCTTCGGATTACGAGTACGGCCAATCCGGCAGTCACAGACATGAGCACCAGCACCTTTTCCGTCAGTTTGGCGGGGGGGGAATTGATTTCGCATCCCCAACCATGCCACTGGCGCCTAAAATGATTACGATAAAAAAGGTGAATGCGGGTAAGCATGCGTTCCGTCCTGCCTGTCATTTGGTCCCCAGTTTCCAATCCTTGACAACGGTCTGTGCACGTAGTGAAACACCAACCGGGCAATGAGCAGTAGAGGGGAGCACTATCGGAATACCCGGCATACGCGGCACGTTTGCACTATTATTGAAAAACAAACCAATCCGGCACCCGCTTTGGAGGTTTGTTTTTTTGTTATTCCGAAAATTCTCTATGGCAGAAATGGATATTGGATAAATCATAGGAAGACTGCTGATACCGGGAAAAATTTATCGTTATATACTTTAAAGGGAAAACTTGAATGTTGAATATTTTATAAGTAATGTTATTATAAAACAGGAATCGAAAACATTCTCAATTACGCGCGAAAATATCCAAAAATTACGAGTGCAGATGAACCAGAACTTAGTGCGATATCTCCCATTGGGCGCTCTCTTTCTTGCTATCTCTCTCTTTATCAAATTGAAATATCTCTATCTTATTTTCGATCAGTATGAGCAGATTCCGTTGGTATTTCGTGCGCTGAATCCGGCATATCTCATGAACGACTGGTATGTGAATGCAAATTCCGGGATATCCGTCAGATTTTTCTATACGATGTTTGTGAGTGGGTTTGTACAATTTATTTCGTTGCAGGATACAATGTTTCTCCTCTTTGTTGTCTCAATTTTTGCAACAGGGTTTTTGGTGTATTACATCGCAATGGAATTGTTTGATAATCCGGTTATCGGAGTATTATCTTCTATCCTCATGCTATTTGCGCCGGATATCTCACTCGGCGGAAATGTCGGTGTCATGTTCTATACAATCCCTCAGACAATCTGTTTTCCGATAGTCCTGCTCGGGTTCCTCTTATTTCTAAAAAACAAACGCATTGAAGCGTTTATTGTTCTTGGTGCTGCCACATATTTGGAACCGTTGTGGGGGATACAGGGAGCATTAATCCTGTTGATTATCGTTGGCTTGAGAGATTTGATTGAGATAGTCCCACTCACTATTGTTTATAGTGTCGTATCAGCCCCTGTACTGGTCATATCCGCATACGTATCTCATCTTAATTCACCAGAAATTATCTCGACTATTTTAATCCGACACCCACATCATTACCTGCCGTTCAGATTCCCGATACGTGCATGGATTATATTTGTATCCTTTTGTATTCTATTTTTTATCGCACTATGGTTTGCAAGGGATAGAAAAACTATAGTGCCACAGATTTTTGCGATTGTTATCTTCTTCTGCACCCTTGGAACGATATTCGTAGAAATTTTTCCAGTGTCTACGGTAATCAAACTGCAGCTATTCAAGGCGACGTTGTTTGTTGTAGTATTCGGAATAATCTATGTATCGAATATGATTGTGAAATTACTCGCATTACCGAAGATATCAGTTCCAAAACGGATTGTCATTATAGTTTTAATTGCTGCGTTTGGTCTAGGCAGCATAGCAGTTCTGTCAACAAACCGGGAACCAGTTCTCTCCGGGAATACAGTAATGTATCAATGGATAGGTGCCAACACACAGGAAGATGCGATATTTCTCATACCACCAAATATGCAGGATTTCCGCGTGAAGGCAAACCGCGGCGTTGTATTTGATTTAAAGCCGTTTCCATTCAGGGACGAGGCAATTTTGGAATATCGGGAACGGGCAGACGATGTGACAAATAATCGGTTCTATCTCCCTCTTACTGTTACGCAAACCGATGATGGTTATCGTAGTCTGACCGAACTGCAAATTGTGAAGATTGCGAATAAATATAATGCGACATATGCCATATCGTTCGCTCAAGGCAAATATCAATTAAATCAAGTCTATTCAGATGAAAAATATTGTATCTACAGGATGTGACCTTGAAAAAGTGGATAAAACATCGCAAGGAGGATTTGTTAGCCACTATTATCTTGTTTTCTGCAGCGAAAACACACCTTATTGTACTCGATGAAGTAGGTTTGAATTAATTTTGGATAGAACATATTCCGATTGACAAATACATGAACCGGGTGTGCCCGGAATGTGGATTGATGCAAGAGGATGGATAGCAATCGTATCCCCCCTTACATGTACCAAAACAGATAACAATTTCATACCAAAAGCTGTATGCGAATGTGATGAAGTCTTGAATGAAAACAAATCAGTCTCACATAATTCGAGCAGACCACCAGTAATATCGCTAATAAAATCGAACGAAAACTCTTTCATTTGACAAAATTAGTTGAATGTAATCCTAAATTTTGTCAAAATAATTGATAAATAAACCAGGGAAGATCCCCCGTTCCTGAAAAAAGAGATGCTGAAGGAATCACCTAATAATTTAAAAAAAATTGACGTTTCGATGACCAGGGCATGGACAAAACAATTCTGTCAGATCCATTATACCATAAAATCCAGCAGAATTTTTACACTCAGCCTTTTTTTAAGGTTATAACCGACTGACTGATCCCGGACAGGGTATCAAAATTTTCAGTAGTTATCATTTCCAGAGGAATTTCGATGGAATATTTCCCTTCAAGGAAATCAATCAGCTGAAGTAAGGTGATCGAATCTATTACCCCTGTTTCCGATAACGAGTCATTTTCCTGTAATGTACTGTTATCCTTCAGAAATCCCTGCGTTTTTAAAAATTCCAGTATATCCCCGCGAATATCGTTCATGGTGGTTCACATCTATTGAGGTGGAAAGGCAAATATTTAAATAAAGTGTTCGGTATAGTATTTCTCATAAGTTATATAAAAAAATATGGTGAAACATGGCTGACAGAACCTTTGAAAACGGGTTTGACCTGAAAAAAGAGATGCTCAAAGACAGTGATGATCTCAAAGAAAAATTATCGACATTTATTCGGCAAACCACACGCGATCTGTTCAGAAAAGATGGCATTGTCATCGGAGTTTCAGGGGGGGTCGATTCTGCAGTTATTGCCGCTCTGTCTGTTGAAGCACTGGGTCCGGAGCGGGTGTACGGACTGATCCTCCCGGAAAAGGAGTCGTCTCCTTCCAGCAGGGAACTGGGGACAGACCTGTGCAAGGCATTAAGAATCAGCTATAGCGAAGTCCCCATCACTCCCATGCTGGAGGCATTCAATATCTATGCCAGAAAAGAATCGCTCATTTCCGAACTTTTCCCCAGGTTTGATCCGTCATCCCATACAACATCCTTATCCCGACCCCCGATGATTGCCAATGAAGAACTCCTCAACATACCGTCACTCCGCCTGTTGAAAAATGGGAAGACCATCGGCACAAAACGGCTGTCCCTGCAACAGTTTTTTACCGTGCTCAGCCTGCAGAATGTGAAACAGAGAACGAGGATGATAGTTGAGTACATGTATGCCGAGAAAATGAATTATGCCGTCTGCGGGACTACCAACAAAACCGAATTGCTGACGGGATTTTTCGTGAAGTACGGCGATGGGGGCGTTGACCTGGAACCTATTGCAGATTGCTATAAATCACAGGTTTATAAACTTGCAGAATTACTGCATGTTGACCGGCGGATCATAGCCCGGGCACCAAGCCCTGATACCTGGAGTCATTTCACGTCGGACGAAGAAGTGTCGCTGAGGATACCCTATGATATTCTCGACCAGCTCCTGTATGCAGATGAACATCATATTCCCCCGGAAATAGTCAAAAGAAATACGAAACTCAGCAAACGCCAGATAGAATCGGCATATAAGCATATTCACAGTCTGAAGAATGCTGCCCGCAGTATCCAGGCATCCCCTCCCGTGTACCTGGGATAAGCACAGGAGAAATTCCTTTAAGGTATTTTTTGAAGATTCCGGAGAAATCGCTGAGTTCTTTGGAGTAACCAACTGAGCAAACGAGATGTTTGGTGGCATCTCCCTCGTCTCTTCGAGGATTTCTCCAGGGCCTGCACTATATGGTTTTAAACAACCAGTCCCAGCCTTGGATTCCTGCACGCTCTCTCCGGACTCAGGTAAAACCAAAGCATGTTAAATAATAATGCCGTCCATATTCTCTTAAAAGGGAAAGATTCCCCGTTGATCGCCCGGGGTATCATTTTCCGATACCTGTGACAAAGGAACCCACAACCATACCTGGCACCGTAAGAACATGAACATGCATCAGCTGTTACATCAGGATCCGGAAATCTGGGATCTGTTCACCCGCAAAGAGGAATATACCAATCCCCGGAGAGATCAATATGACAGGTTTCCCTATTATGCCTGCAGGGATCTCAATATTTTCGAACCCAAGGCGTCACAATACCTCATTACGCACGGTTATTCATGCGTTTATCCCGATAACGCACCCTTTGCCGTCTGCCTGACCCACGATATCGACAGAGTCTATACCTCGCTTCATATAAAGAGACAGTCAGCACTTCGCAACCTGAAAAGAGGCCGTCCCCTGCAGTCATTCCACTCAATTGCCCGGATGCGATCAAAAAAACTTCCCCTCTGTAACTTTTCTGCAATCATGGACCTGGAAGAGAAATACGGTGCGGGGAGCACATTCTTTTTCCTGGCGGAGAAACCCGGAGAGCAGGCTTACACGTACGCTATCGAGGACCTTGAGCCGGAGATCGGCGGGATCATCGATCACGGGGGAGAAGTGGGACTTCACGGGGGGCATACTACGTATCTCGATGCACAGGAAATGAAGGAGAAAAAGGAGCGGTTGGAGAAGGTTACCCGCAAACCCGTGAAGGGGTACCGGAATCATTATCTTCGCTTCAGAATACCGGACACCTGGGAGTGCCTGAGTTCAGCGGGGTTCCAGTATGATACAACATTCGGATATGCCGATTGTTTCGGGTTCCGGAACGGGATGTGCCACCCGTTCAGACCATTCAACCTGAACACGAACCATACGATTGATATCCAGGAAATTCCCCTGACGGTGATGGACCGCACCATGGACCAGACCTACATGGGGCTTGACAGCAGGAAATGGGAAGCGGTAAAAATGCTCGTTGACCGTATTGCAGCATGCAACGGCGTGTTTACTGTGTTATGGCATAACGTCTACATGGAGGGGGAAAACCTGAAGCTGTATGAGAAAATTCTCCGCTATTGTCATGACAGGAAGGCATGGATGACGAACGGGGAAGATATATCCCGGTTTTTCCTGGATAAAACCGACACGTATCTCTCCTGAGGATCAAAATCCGGATCCTCGTACATTTCAAAAAGTATTCTCCTGATCCGGAGCAACCACTGGATAATTTTTCCGGGCTCATTCACGTTTTTTTATCATGGTGATAAACTGGCCATATTCCAGTCTTTTTTTGGGAAGAAGCCGGCCCGATAATGGTACCAGGAGAATTTCAATTGCATGAACTACCGGTGAGTGGATGTTTTTTGAGGGTGGAGGCGGGGGGGAGGTTTCCCAGATCGACCGGGGCGATGTATTCTGCCGCGGTTGAAATCGGGAAAGCATGAGTCTTACATTTTTACGGTGATCATACGGCTCATAAGCAACCTCAATGGCAGCAGGACCCGAGAAATAGTTCTGCCAGAACGTCTCCGGGAACAGGGTAATGACATCCGGCGGTGGTGAGCCTGCCCAGATAGTGTCAGATTCTCTCACGGACTGGAGA
>Ga0105103_10001656_pt1 | contig 12029 bp, 11 predicted proteins | sample PPLLaktember2015_2_FD_79107 | JGI IMG/M metagenome (GOLD analysis project Ga0105103, IMG submission 79107) | Freshwater sediment microbial communities from Prairie Pothole Lake near Jamestown, North Dakota, USA - PPLs Lake P7 Core (6) Depth... | ecosystem: Environmental > Aquatic > Freshwater >...
CGACGGCTCGCGGATATGACCCTCGACGGTGTTGTCGCCGTAATTTTTGCAGACATAGGGGTTTCCGACTCAGACCCATCGGTTCAAATGGAAATGAGGTGCTATGATTTCAGGATATCCTTTTAAAGTGAGACGAAGATCGCTGCTGATGACACGAAAGTTCTGATTTAGCAGGAGTTCGAAAGTTCGGGGTGAATATGCCGGTAGACGCAGCAGAACGCGATCTAACTTTAAAATCTGCGCCATGCTCAGTATATCGGTAAAAAAATAGGGAAAATAGTTGTCAGGAGTTTGGGGATGGGCATAAAAAGCAATGATGCGGAGCAACGCATTTTGTTCTTCAACTTGAGTCGGTTTAGTCTGTAAGACGGCAAAGCCGATGGAAGTGTCTTTGCGACGGAACAAGAGTGATTCGCCCAGTTTGAATGAATCGATTGATTCAATTAAATTTGTATAATCGGTTCCGTTTCCAGCCATCTGCATCAAGTTCCAAATCTGAAATCTGAATTCTTTTTTGCCATTGAGAGAGAGCGTCGAATATCGTATAGTGGAATGGGGTTGTTCATCTGAATTGATCAGTTTGGAAGGTACCGGCTTGATCATATCGATTGAAAGAACGGATGGTACAAATCCACTTTTTCCATAAAAACCGATATTGCGACTACTGCGTGGATTGGTTTCCAGTCCGATGGTTTTGCATCCCGCGGTTTGCAGAAATTCAATGCAGGTGTGTAAGAGTTGTTTTCCAATGCCCAAATGATGTCGTTCCGGTGCAACCGCCAATGGTCCGAACCATCCAGTTTTGCCCCAGATATGACAGAATGCAGCGCCTCGCAACTGTCCGACTTCTTTATAGACAAAACAACCTTGAGGACATTGTTGGAGATACATGGCGAGAAAGTCCGGTCGGCACATGGGCACATCGGTGATAGCATATCCGTCATCGATGCGTCCTTGGGAGAACGCCCTCGAAATCAAACCGTTCGCCTGCTGCAGGTCTGACGGCTGCATGATTTGTATTCCATTCAGTATTGGCAATTATGCAAAATCCCTGTCATTTTTGATCAAATAAAGTGCAATTAACGTACCGAAAATCTGCTTTCAATGACGGATACGCAGAAAATTTAAAAACAAATCCATTGGTATTGCCGGAGGGATTAGCGGAGAGGACAAGCTCATTCATTCGTAAAGAGATTGCTGTCTGTAGGCCGGAAGTGATGTCGTTCAGCGTTTTTTAAGTTGTTCTTTGAGTTTGCTCTTGAGCATTTCTCTTGCCCTGAAAATACGAACCTTGACCGTTCCGAGGGGAATTCCTAATTCCTCAGCGATCTCCTCATAGGATTTGTCCATACTATGACGAAGCAGAATTGCCTCTTTGTATTTTTCAGGCAAATCTTCAATCGCCAAATGAATTTGACTGGTTCGCTCCCGATTTATCAGCTCAAATTCCGGACTCTGTTCCCGATCGGCGAATTCGCGATAAAGCTCACCATCTTTAGATTGCATGGGGGTGTCTAGAGATAATGTCGGCAGCTTTTTCTTTCTAAAATAGTCTATACAATTATTGGCAGCAATTTTATACAACCAAGTTGAAAAGGCATAATCCGAGTTAAAGCTGGAAAGCGCTCTGAACGCTTTAATAAAGGTTTCCTGCATTAAATCTTCCGCTTGGGATCGATCTTTTACCATTCTGAGGATGAAATGATAAATCTGCTCCCGATAACGGCTGACAATTTCAGCATAAGATTTTTGGTCGCCGGATAAAGCTTGTTCAATCAGTTGAGAAATTTCTGCGGTCATAGATTATTCACGTTGTTCTGAAACAAAAAAGTAGCACAAATTGAGTAAACAATCAAGCAAAAGTTGTTGCAAAAGAAATTGCTGCGTGTTATTTTGTTTAAACTTTTGCACATTGTTGTTGTGCTTCAGGAAAATAAGAATACGTTTAAAACCGAGTTTTTGTTGATTATGATTCATTCCATCGGCGTTGACATTATTGAAATAACACGGATCAAACGTGCCGCACAGCGATGGGGCGATCATTTCCTCAAAAAAATTTTAACGCCGTCTGAATATGACTATTGTGTTAACCCTTCGTTGCTCATTCATTCAGTCGCTGCGCGCTTTGCTGCCAAGGAAGCATTTTATAAAAGCCTTCCGGAGTCCTTTCAAAAAAAAGGTGTCGGTTGGCAGGATGTTCAGGTTTACAACGACGAAATCGGTAAACCGCATTTTTCATTTTCAGATTCATTGAACATCTTGGAAAAAAACTACCGCATCCACCTCAGTGTCTCTCACAGTTCATTTTCTGCTGTGGCGGTAGTTATATTCGAAACATGGGGAGCTGCAACCTGATTGTTGTCGTAACTGCCGAAGAAATGGCAAAGATTGATCAATCGGCCATTCAGGACATTGGAATTCCCGGAATGGTGTTGATGGAAAACGCAGGCAGAGGGATTGCTGAAATCGTTTGTGCGCGCTTGACGGCTCCCGACAGACGATTGGTGTATATTTTCTGCGGTCCGGGGAATAACGGCGGAGATGGATTCGTCATTGCACGATATCTAATCAATCGAGGTTTCCATGTATATACGTGGATGTTGGGTTCGCCTCGAACCGATAGCGATGCGGATAAAAACTTGAAGATATTGCAGAAAATGGGGCATCAACCCTCGATAATTATTCAACCTTCCGACCTGCCCTTACAAACGCCTGATCTGATTATCGATGCCCTGCTGGGCACCGGCGCAAAGGGAGGTCTGAAGGGGCTTTATGCAGATGTGGTGAATTATATGAACGCCCAACAGGCGCCGATTTTGTCTGTTGACATTCCTACCGGTGTTGATGCAGATAGCGGGATGGTAGAAGGGGCGGCTGTTTTCGCCGATGTGACGACCACCATGGCTTTGCCCAAGCGAGGTCTGCTATTTTCGCCGGGACGTGAGCATTGCGGTGATTTGCGAATCATCGATATCGCCTTTCCCGCGACAGTGGTTGAAAAGAGTTCTCCTCACGTATTTTGGGTGGAAGCGAAGGATATCGTTGCTTTATTGCCTCAGCGCCCTCCGGATGCCCATAAAAATCGTTGTGGAGCATCCGCCGTCATCGCCGGGTCACGAGGTTTTACCGGTGCTGCTGCTCTGACGAGTCAAGCTGCTTTACGCGTCGGTGCGGGTTTGGTTTATTTGATCGTCGCTGCGGCGTTGAATGATATTTTGGAAGCCAAAGTCACTGAAGTCATCACCCTGCCGCTTGAAGATGATGGATCGGGCAGGTTGACCGATCGAAATTTGGCGATGGTGCTGGAGAATATACAGGGTAAGGATGCCATTGGTTTGGGTCCAGGACTTGGACACCATCCTCAAACTTTTGAATTGGTTCGGCAACTATTATCGACTCTTGACAAACCTCTTGTATTGGATGCTGATGGTCTAAACGCTTGTGCTGCAGAGACAAAACTGTTCTCCAACTATTCCGGATCATTAATCCTCACGCCTCATCCCGGCGAATTGTCTCGGTTGACTGGAAAGACGACTGCTGAAATCAATGCGGATCGCATCGCTGTCTCACGTCAATGCGCTGAAACATGGCAATGTACTGTGGTGCTGAAAGGCAGTCCAACGGTGACAGCGACGCCTGATGGTCGAGTGTTCATTAATTCAACCGGAAATGCGGGTATGGCCACTGCCGGTTCCGGAGATGTATTGACAGGGATTATTTGCGGATTATTGGCTCAGGGTTTACACGCTGAAGATGCCGCCATTGCCGGTGTCTATATCCATGGTCTTGCGGGTGATGTTGCCAAAGAGCAATTGACCGAAATGGCAATGGTGGCGGGCGATATTTTATCCTCAATTTCTTCGGCCCTTTTCAAGTTGATATCGAGGTAGAAATGATCAAATGGAATCTGCCTTTGTTCGTATGGACTGTGACCATCCTGATTTTGACTTGGTATCCCAAAATTGAAATGCCTGATTTTGGATTCGATGCCCAAGATAAAATTGCGCATTTTGCTGTTTTTTTTATTTTAGGCGTACTAGCGTGTCGTTCTTTCAGTAAATATGAAATAAATCGACTCGCTTTTGCGGTTACCATAGCATTAAAATATACTCTCTTTTTTGCCGTCATTGATGAAGTCGTGCAAAAATATATACCGGGAAGATTGTTTGATCCGTATGATGCACTGTTTAATATTTTGGGTTCAGCAACTTCAGTGATCTTTTTTTGTAAACTTTTGATGCCGATGGTAATTAAGCGGCGCTTTTTGGAAAGGTTATAAATCACTTGAAAAACTGGGTGGTCATTTTCTTTTTGATTTCGCCGCTGTCTTTGATGGGGCAATGGTTCGAAGACATCCCATCCAAGATTCAACCGCGATTCATGTTGGGTGGTGATGTTGCAGCGTTTCGAATTTCTTTAATGGATTTCGAGAACTTGTATGCCAATCGCTGGGGAGCAAGTTTTGGCGGGTTTGCAGGCGTTAGGGCGTTTGGTGCTTATTATTTTACAGTTAAATATGGCAATTTTCACCAAAATGGAAAGGAGGGCATTGATCCATCCACGGGCAGCAGTTTTGCGTCGGCGAAGTGGCGCGAACAATGGGGGAAAATAGGCTTCCGCGTTCATCCACCTTTGGAACGCAAATGGAGTTCTTTTTACGGATTTGGGATCGCCGCTTACCGAATCAGTGAAAACGCTCAGCTGTCGTTTTTTGAAACCGACCAGCAGGAAAGCACTGAAGAAATCGGCTCTGGCTTCTATCTCGAGGCGGGAATCAATTATTTCGTCGATCCAAAAGCTGCTCTATTTTTCGAATTAGAAATCGCTTCCGGAGGCGTTGGTGGACGTTCCGGATTTGAGGCGATGAGTGTAGGTGGGTGGCGTTTTGCGACCGGCCTATCTTTGTGGCCGTTTTAACCAGCAATACGCTGACCATATAAGCTAACCCCAAATGTTGGAGGTAATCTGATGAAAGACACCTTTTATGATGTAAAGCTGAGGAAAAAAGTTGAGGCCGAAGTCGTTGAGAAAGTGACCTTCGGGGAACCCGGAAAACTACGGTATGCCCTCAAAGGAAAAACCTCCGATGGGCGCAATCTGACAAAATTTGTAAACAAGGAAGCATGGGATAAAGCAAAAGTATAACCCATAATCAGTTATTTAGTAAAGGCGGACCTACGTCCGCCTTTTTTTTATTATCCGCACATCATACAGACGTACATTTCAAATGAATTTCATTGCTGATTTGCATATCCATTCTTTTTATTCTCGGGCAACGAGTAAAGATTTGAACCTTGAAAATCTTTATCGTTGGGGTAAACTTAAAGGATTATCGGTCATTGCCACCGGCGATATATCTCATCCTCAGTGGTTTCGTGAAATGGAAGCCAAGCTGGGCGAAGCAGAGCCCGGTTTGTTCCGCCTAAAAGATGAATATGTCCCCCATGATTTATTGCCGACGGCTTTATTCAATAATGCGACAGTCCGTTATTTACTTTCGGGAGAAATCAGCACTATCTATAAAAAAAATGGGCGAGTCCGCAAAGTTCATAGCGTGGTCTTTATGCCGTCTCTCCAGGCTGTTCATCTTTTTCAGAAACGACTTGAACGAATCGGTAATATCACCTCCGACGGGCGCCCTATTTTAGGATTAGACACTCGTGATTTGCTTGAAATCGTACTTGAAACCGACACCGATGCCCATTTGGTCCCGGCACATATCTGGACGCCCTGGTTTTCAGTGTTTGGATCCAATTCCGGTTTTGATTCGTTGGAGGAATGCTTTGAAGACCTCTATCCGCATATCTTTGCTTTAGAGACGGGTCTTTCGAGCGATCCTCCCATGAATTGGCGATTATCGATGCTTGATTCATTTGCGCTCATATCCAATTCCGATGCTCATTCACCTGCAAAACTGGCGCGCGAAGCTAATCTTTTCAGAACAGAGCTCAGTTATCAAGGTATTTTTTCAGCTCTCAAGAAGAAAACAGGCGATGAATTTGCGGGTACTATTGAGTTTTTCCCCGAAGAAGGTAAGTATCACCTTGATGGGCATCGCAAGTGCCGTGTGCGGTTTAAGCCCAGCGAAACGATCGAACATCATAAATTATGCCCAGTCTGCGGTGGACCTGTTGTTTTAGGCGTCAGCTATCGTGTCGAACAGTTAGCGGATCGGCCGGAAGGATTCCGTCCGCAGGAAGCAAAGCCTTACCATAGCTTGATTCCCTTAACAGAAGTGCTTTCCGAGGTGCATCAGAGCGGGGTCACTTCACAAAAAGTTCAAAACACTTTCATGACTCTGTTAAAGGAATTAGGCTCTGAGCTGTACATTCTGCAGCAGGCGCCCCTGGATCAAATTGGACGGACAGCGGGAGATTTGACCGCTGAGGCGATTCGGCGAATGCGGGAAGGACAGGTTCATCCGGAACCCGGGTATGATGGCGAATTCGGCGTCATTCGTATCTTTAAACCGGAAGAACGTGAACAAATACTGAGGCAGGGATTACTCTTTTTTGTGGAGGCTTCATCCGCCCTTAAAAAGATTCCGACAAAAAAAACGACTGTTGAGGACGAATCTGTTGAATATTCCGTCGTCGAGAGCCCCGCTCCCGGCCTCAATCAAGAACAACAGCAAGCTGTAAGCCATAGGCACACTCCTCTTTTGGTATCGGCGGGTCCCGGCACTGGAAAAACAAAAACCCTTACGCATAGAATTATAGCACTCGTTTCCAATAATGAATATCGAGCTGAAGAAATATTGGCTTTGACCTTCACGAACAAGGCCGCAGAAGAAATGCGGGTGCGATTGAAGTCAATGATCGATCCGAAGGTGGTCGACAAAATGACCATTTCCACATTTCACGCGTGGGGAGCGGCATTGCTCCGCGAACAGCAACAATTTTGGGGACGTAATCAGTTTTTTGCCATAATTGATGCACAATTGCAGAACCATATAGCAGATCAATTGGCAACGCAGTTTGGCAAATTGTCCGCATCATTATTTGAACGTATCGCTTGGTGTAAAAGTCGTGGATATACGTCTGAATCCCTTCCTGTAGAAATCTGTGAATCTGAAACGCCGGATTTTGCCGGTTTGTTTGAACGGTATGAGCAGATTCTCATCGAGGAGAACTGCGTCGATTTTGAGGATTTGATTATTCTGCCTTTTAGACTTCTTAGCCAGAATGCCGAACTGCGGCGTACATGGCTTAAAAGATTTCCAGTCATCGCTGTTGATGAATTCCAGGACCTCAATCGTGTACAATATGAACTGTTCAGATTGTTGGCCATAACTGCCCGAGATGTCTCAGTGTATGGCGATGCAGAGCAGGCAATTTATGGTTTTCGAGGCTCTGAGCCTTCGATCTGTGAGCGCCTTATCAATGATTTTCCGCATGCCACATCTTTGCGGTTGATGCAGAATTATCGTTCGATACAGAATATATTGACCGGCGCGCGACAAATGTTGACCCAGGAAATCCAGGCTGATACAAACCAGCTGTGGTCCACCATGCATGCTGAAACAAAAATCCATTTGGGGGCATTTTCAACTGAACACAGTGAAGCGGAATTCGTGGTTAAACGGATTGAGCAGCTCTTGGGTGGAACAGCCTTTTTCTCCTATGATAGTGATCGTGTAATTAGCTCTGTCACAGCGCGTTACAGTTTTTCAGATATCGCAGTTCTGTTCCGATTTCGCACTCTGGCTCTTCCATTAATTGAGGCATTGGGTCGTGCCGGTATCCCGTTTCATTATGCCGATGATGGCTGGCTGAGCAATGAATCTTTTGTCAGATTGATTCTCGCTGCGTGGCGGAGAGGCAACAATATGGCAACCGAGGATGTATCATCTGTCGCTTCCGAATATTTTATGGATCAAATGCAGGTTGACCATTTTTTGACACAATTGGAAAAGTGGCGTGAACAACCGGATATGGATTCATTTTTCCCATTGATGAAAAAATGGGTGAAGAAAGACGATACCAGAGCAGATACATTGCGTTTATTGAGGAAATTACAGGAGCGGTCAGGACCTTTTTCGAAAAGTCCAGAACATTTGTTGGATGCACTACTGCTGCAAAGGCGCATCGATGAAATGGATGATCGTGCGGACCGGGTTCGCCTATTGACATTACACGCATCAAAAGGACTCGAATTTCCCGTCGTATTTATTGTGGGTTGCGAAGAAGGAGTGTTGCCGTTTTATGCTGAAGGGAGAAAGTGCGATATTCAGGAGGAAAGGCGCCTAATGTATGTGGGCATGACGCGAGCCCGTTTTCATCTGCATCTCACCCGTGCAAAGCGTCGGATGCTGAGAGGCAGGAGGCAGAACCAGGAAGCCTCCCGCTTTACCGCCGGGATTTCAACCGATCTTCTGCAGTTCTGTGACGCTCATATAGCGTCCCAAAGACGATCCCAACAGCTCAAACTCTTTTAGCCATGAACAGGTTTGCATTTATGCTGGTTCCACGATTATAATGTAGTGAATTATTTACATTCATATCGCGTCTCGAAAATAATACTCATTTAATGTGGAAAAATAATGATAAAAACGCAGTTTGCCTTTGTACCTGTCAAGTTTGATGAAATTGATGACGCGGATCACACCTATTATATCCCGTCATGTCGAAATATAAAGCCTTTGCTCACATCGATTGAGCAAATCGGTTTGTTGAATCCGCCGATACTGCAGCCGAACAATTCAGGCCAATTTCGGATTGTGTGCGGATTTCGACGTGTCAGGGTGCTCAGGGAACTGGGAATGACGACCAAACTGAGTGCCTTTGTATTTGACTCGGTGGAACCAGCTTCGGAGATTTTATTGCATGCATTACTGGATAATCTCACTCATCGCGATTTTAATCCTGTAGAATTATCCTATATTCTGCAACGCCTACAGGAATTTGGGCTGACGCGGGAGAAAATTTTAGCAGATTTTTTGCCAATACTCGGATTTGGACGAAATCCGAAAGTTTTTGAGCTCTATGAAGGAATAGCCCATTTATCACATGATTGGCAAAAGGCGATCATCGATGACCGGGTACCCCTTGATCTTCTTCACACGATTCAAACTCTCGACGATTTGGATAGTGCCGTCATGATCAAAGTCTTTGACACCCTTCGTTTGGGGAAAAATCGCCAACGGGAATTTTTGCAATTGCTGGTGGACGTTGCACAGATACAGCATTTGACGATCGCACAACTTACTGCAGAGCAGTGGTTTACGCAGATATTAACAGAGCCCTCCTGGACTTTTTCTCAGAAAACCGAGCATTTAAAAGAGTTGCTGTGGGAAAAACGATATCCGCGATATATTACTGTCAAGAATCAGTATGAGGAAGTTTTAAAGGCCTCACAAATGCCGCCGGGACTCGATTTGCATCATCCGCCCTATTTTGAGACAAATGAATTCAGCTTGAATATTCGGTTCAGCTCCTTATCCGAACTTTTGCAAAAACTGGATCATCTTGAGATGATGATAAAAAATGGATACATTCAAAAGATGATTGATTTGGTATGAATAAAAATTTTATTCCCGACATATTTCAACCTAGACGAATATTCGTTGAGTCTGGTGTATCAGATTTGGCGATGACGCGACGAATTTTGCAGAAATTTCCACACCAAACAATTGAATATATTGATGATGCTAACCAATTTCCTGCGACTTTTCAATTAGGATCTGATGAGAAATGGAATCATGATTTGCTGTTGGCAAAACAACGAGGCCCATTTTTGCGGTTGTGTCCGGGCACTCAAAAACATCTTTGCTGTCTTTATCACAATCTTGACGTCGCGGCTGGTTGTGACCTCGGCTGCAGCTATTGTATTCTCCAAGGATATCTTCATAATCCGTTGATCACCATTTATTGCAATATCGGAGATATGTTTACTGAACTGGACAATAAGTTATCGCAGCATCCCAATTCCTTTTATCGAATCGGCACCGGCGAATTAACAGACAGCCTGACTTTGGAACCTATTTCTGAACTGGGGCCTGAACTGGTCACTTTTATTTCAAAACGGCATAATGCAATCATCGAGCTCAAGAGTAAAAATGTACATTTGCAACCACTGTTGAGTTTACGCCACAAGCGTCGAACAGTATTAGCCTGGTCTTTGAATGCAGAAACAGTAACTCAAAGCGATGAAGGAAAGGCCGCTTCGATCGAGGCGCGTCTGGCAGCAGCCAGGGAAGCTCAAAATGCAGGATACAAACTGGCATTTCATTTTGATCCGATGATTGATCATGAGAACTGGCAGATTGGATATCGTGATATTGTCGAACGGATTTTTTCGACAATACAGGCCGACAACATCGCCTGGATAAGTTTGGGCGCCCTTCGTTATCCTTCAGCTTTTGACGAGATCATGCGCGCGAATCATCCGCGATCCCGCATTTTTCTGGGGGAGCTATTGCCGGGGGTCGATAAAAAGCTTCGCTATTTCCGTCCCATTCGTGTTGAATTGTTTCGCGCCATGTATTCATGGATCAGATCGTATTCTTCTACGGTTTTTGTATATTTGTGCATGGAGAGTAGAGATGTCTGGCAAAAGGCATTCGGTTGGGCGCCGAGAAACAGCGCTGAATTGAAATCTCTGCTCGACGATTGTGTATTACAATAGCTGATCCATCGATTGATTTGAGAGGTTTTGGTCTGCACGCATTCCAGCAGCAAACCATTTCATCCTCAGTGAAGCATACAGCGGTGAAGATTAACCATTGAACAGCTGATATTCCGATAGCAATTGTTGATGTATGTGATCCAAAAGCTTTTTTGTCGCCGCAATACCGTCTTTTTCAGAAAGCGGCTTTCCGCTGTACTCAATTCCGACATGTCCGCGATAGCCGGATTTGACCACGATCCGCATCATTCGCAAAAAATCAGTGCGAACTTCAATTCCGGCTTGGGAAAATTCACTCGATTTGGCGCTTACTCCTCGGGCAAAGGGCAATAATTCTTCAACGCCGAGATATCGATCATAAAATTCGTTATCACTGATGCGAAAATTGCCAAAGTCAGGCAAAGTCCCAACGCGTGCATGGTGAACACGCTTCAAAAGGCCTACCAGCCATTTGCCATTGGATGAATTGCCGCCATGATTTTCTACCAGCACACTGATGTTATGATCATCTCCGAACTCCGCCAGCTGATACAAGCCATCTGCCACCAGTTTCTGTTGCTCCTCAGGGGTTCCCTCGCTGTTGGCATTGACCCGAACGGAATGGCATCCCAAGAATTGTGCTGCAGTTATCCATTTATAATGATTTTCAACGCTCTGTTTGCGGATCATTGCATCAGGATCGCCAATACGTCCTTCGTTGTCGCACATAATGAGCACACTTTCAACCGCCAGATCATCACATCGATTCTTCATTTCAGCAAGGTAGCTTTTGTCCTCCGCTTTATCCATAAAAAATTGATTGACATATTCGACCGCATTGATGCCGAACTCCCGCTTTGCGATCGCTGGAAAATCCAAATGTTGTACGATACCCGAAAAAAGTGATTGATTGAGCGACCACTCGGCGAGGGAAATCTTGTAAAGATGACCAATCGGACGGATACTGCATCCGGCAAACCATCCTGCCATGGAGATTCCAGCAGTCAGACTGTTTTTTAGAAAGCTTCGACGATTCATAATCTGTCCTTTCTCGTTTCATCAACGTGACCGTCAAATGCAGATTTGGCTTGATAAAAATGGATGAACTTTCGGTATAAACGGTTTGAGAGTACGTGGGTGTCGAGATTAATGTTGGTGGTGTTCAGGAAAACCGAGGAAGGAGACGATGCAATATGAAAGTGTCCATGTCCTTTTCGAAGGTTAATCATCTTCGATATCTCGAATCAGCATCAGCAGTGCGGCATGAGGTACAATCAGATAGAGGTCGCCATCGAATTTGATCTCAATTGCGGATTTGCGCAAAAACAGGACATAATCCCCAACCTGGGCTTGCATGGGGTGCTGACCTTTTTTCATTTCGTGTGGTTTCCAAGGCTCGTCTTCGATTTCTTCTGGGGAGATCA
>Ga0105103_10001657_pt1 | contig 12027 bp, 6 predicted proteins | sample PPLLaktember2015_2_FD_79107 | JGI IMG/M metagenome (GOLD analysis project Ga0105103, IMG submission 79107) | Freshwater sediment microbial communities from Prairie Pothole Lake near Jamestown, North Dakota, USA - PPLs Lake P7 Core (6) Depth... | ecosystem: Environmental > Aquatic > Freshwater >...
AGGGGATATGTTTTGGCGCCGGATTTCACTGGAATGTGAGCGGGATGAAGCTGATGATCGATTATGCGTACCAGGATTTCGGCGTGCTCAAGGAAATCCAGATGTTCAGCGTCGCACTTGGTTTCTAATTCACCTGATTGATACTTTTTCCCCAAGAGAATGGGAGAAATACTATGCGTAAAATACAGATATCTTTGATTTTCCTGATCATGTTGTGTCTGCCGCCGCTTTTGCTTCAGGCAGGAACGACGGGCAAAATTTCCGGTAGGGTGTTCGATGCCGAAACCAGAGAGATCTTGCCGGGAGTTAATATCGTCATCGAGGGAACTTCTCTGGGTGACGCCACCGATATAGACGGCGAATACGCCATCATCAATATTCCGCCAGGCAGATACACGCTGATTGTTTCGATGATGGGATATAAAAAATCCCGGATTCAGGAAGTTGATGTGAAAATTGATTTGACCACTACACAAAATATTCCGCTGCAGGCGGAGGTCATTGCCGGTGAGGAAGTGACCATTGTCGCCGAACGGCCCATGGTACAAATGGATATGACTTCCTCATTATCATCGGTAGGTTCGAACGAAATCGCCAATCTACCGGTGCAGGAAGTGCGGGATGTCCTCGAACTTCAGGCCGGTATCGTTCGATCAGGAAGCACACTGCACATTCGCGGCGGACGCGGCGGTGAAGTGGCCTATTGGGTGGATGGTGTAGCGACAACGGATGTGTTTTCCGGCAGCATGGGCGTCAATGTTGAAAATTCAGCCATTGAAGAGCTGCAGGTCGTCAGCGGTACATTCAATGCCGAATATGGGCAGGCGATGTCCGGCATCATCAACATCATCACCAAAGAAGGTAGTCAGAATTATAATGGTATGATTCGCGGATATGTCGGCGATTATGTGACCGGCGGAGACGAGTTCTCAATTCTCAAACGCGTCAACACCATGGTTGATCCTGTCACGGGTGCGGTTACTCAGAGCTCCGAGTACGAAAATCCTTTGGCAAAGCTGAATCCGACTTATAATGCTGAAGGCAGTTTGAGCGGCCCAGTCCCCTTTACCGGCGACCGGTTGACCTTTTTTACCAATGCGCGCTTTTATCAATCCGCCGGATATCTCTATGGACGTCAGTGGTTTACTCCTCAGGGGAATCCCGGCGACAGCAGCCTGGTACCCATGAATGCCGGCCACCGAACCTCCCTGCAGGGAAAACTGACATGGAAAGCCACCAATTCAATCAAGGTCAGCTATAATGTTTTTTGGAACGACTTTTATAATCAGCGCAGTTTTTCTAAAGAATGGAAATATGTCCCGGACAGTCAACCGCAGCAATTGGGCGGCGGCACCAGCCATATCCTTTCTTTGAATCATGTGTTGTCGCAAAATACATTTTATGAAATCAAGTTGAATCGCTTTTACAACGAATACGAATCCTATTTGTACGACAATCCTTTGGCGATGCCCAGATACCTGATCACTGTCGCACAAGATACGGCGAATAATATTGAAGCGCAGGTTTTTGATCCTAGCTCCACAGATGGGGCGGCTTTTCTGCAACAACTAAAAGACCTGCGTGTACCCTTTAATTATATCATTGATTCATCCGGACCTTCAGGATACGTTCATCCTGATTCAGTTTCTGCTCCGGCGACGTATAGTTTTAATAATGTCGGAACTTCAAACAACCGTTACCAGCGGAGCACAGCATACACTGTTGGGAAATTTGACTTAACCAGCCAGATTAACCGGACTCATCAGATTAAAGGTGGTTTTGAATTCCGCAATCATGAGTTGAAATTGGATTCTTACACCCTGCAGGCTCAGGTTTCTGCACAGAGCGGCGCGGAGATTGTTCCCTTCCAGCCGTTTATTCCCCCGACTTCGAGCGTCTATCATGACCAATATACTCGAACACCGAAGGAATTCTCGGCTTATCTGCAGGATAAAATGGAGTTCAAAGAGATCATCGTCAACCTGGGATTGCGTTATGACTATTTTGATCCGGATCACATCCAAATTGCCGATCCCAGTGATCCCAGCATCTATTCTCCTTTAAAAGCGATACACAAATATGTGAATCCTGATGCTGCCGAAGCGGATCGTGTTGAATATACGCCGGAGGAGAGGCGCGCTCTCATGCACACCGGCGTTGATCCCAAAATGCAGATCAGTCCGCGGTTGGGCATCGCCTATCCGATCACAGATCGCGGCGTCATTCACTTTTCCTATGGACATTTTTTCCAGATTCCCGAGTTTCAGTACCTCTATCAGAATCCGGATTTCAAGATCACCGAAGGCGGTGGCTATTTTATCATGGGAAATGCCGACTTGAAGCCGCAGAAAACCGTCATGTACGAAATCGGTTTGCAGCAGCAGATCACTCAGGATGTCGGCGTCGATTTGACGCTATTTTACCGAGATGTCCGCGATTGGGTCGGCACCAGCCCGCTCATCCAGACGCCGGTACCTGGAATTCAATATGCTGAATATGAAAACAAGGACTACGCCAATGTTCGCGGCGTGACCTTGAAGCTGGAAAAACGATACACCAATGGATTCTCCGCACGGGTGGATTATTCATTCCAAATCGCGGAAGGCACCTACTCCAATCCAACCGATGCTTTCAATGCCGTTCAGGCGCAGCAGGAACCGCGCTTGAACCTCATCCCATTGAACTGGGACCAGAACCATACGCTCAACGGATCATTGATTTGGGATATGCGGGGATGGACTTTTTCAATGGTCGGACGTTATTGGACCGGAAGGCCATATACGCCGAGCATCCCCGTCGGTTCTGTGGTCGGTGGCGCTGCTCAGATTGGTCTGAAAGAAAACAGCGAAAGACTGCCGAATCAGAAGAGTGTTGATTTATATATCAACCGCAAATTCGAGGTCAGTTCCGGAGTCGGCCTGAATGTTTTCTTGAATATCTACAACATCTTTGATATCCGCGATGAAGTCGCTGTCTACGGCGATACCGGCGTTGCAGACTATACGACAACGGTTCGTCCCTGGGCGATCACCTATAATCCGCAGCGTATTGGTACGGTTGATGATTATGTTAAACAGCCGGGCTGGTATACAGCGCCACGGGAAATTCAACTCGGTTTCTCCCTGGAGTTCTAAAGAAGGAGAAGGAAAATGCATTATTTTAAATCACTTATTCTAATTGTCCTATTCACCATTTTGGTGTCAGCCGCCGCCTTTGCGCAACTGGAAGGCTTGCATGGCGACTTTGCCAACCACCGAAATGGCGTACATGCCGGCAATCAGTTTCGAACCACAATATATAATGACGGTACTTTTGGCACCAAGCAGACCGGTGATTATGGAGGCGAATGGCCGATCAACACCGGACACATCTACATGCTCGACGGCAATGTCTTTGTAGGTGCTGAAGTGTTGGATGCGACGGGTGAAGTCACGCACATTGTCAGCGATGTGACCAGTGCCGGCGATGGTTCTGCCGGTTCCTGGTCATCGGGCGATACCGGCCCTAACGGCGAATGGTGGACATTTCTTCCCTTGCCCAATTTTGCGAGCGCAGACACCAATAAAATCGCCATGAGCAAATGGAAATGGGCATGGCCTGACTTTTGGCCGGATAAAATTGATGATCCGGTTGATCCGGGTTGGCCGGGACAGTGGAACGGCTATTTCGGCAAGGACGTTTTCAATGCCGATGAAGAAGCGTTCTTTGTCTCCGATGACTATATGAACAAGGAATTTAATTTCTATCCGGATGTCAACGATTCATCGCGCAAAGGCCTGGGCATTCGCATGTGGGTGCGGACTTTCGAATGGTCCAACGCGCTGGTTGAAGACGGAATGTTTGCTCTTTTTGACCTGGAAAATATCGGCACCTACGAGCATGACAAAGTCGTTTTCGGCTACAAATTCGGCAATAATATGGGCGACGTGATGAATGGCTCCGGCGACTCTGGTGATGATATGGGCGCCTTTAATCAGGAAGAGGACGTCGCGTTTCTGTATGATTATGATGATATCGGCGGCGGCGGATGGACTCCGGTAGGTTATTTTGGCGGAGCATTCCTGGAGAGTCCAGGCAACCAATACGATGGCATTGACAATGACGGCGACGGCAGCGGCTATGCGGGCCCGGTTATCGAAGAATCCATGTTTATGCCCAGAACTCTCAATACAGGCGACGATATCGTACTCATCGACTATAAAACGTTCCAGCGCACCTTGACAAAAATGGGCACGGATACTGTCAAAACGTACTATCAGGATTTGGTATTCAAGTTCTGGCCGGGCAAGGCTGTTGAAGAAGTACAGAACAACTTGGTCGATGATAACCTGAATGGTATTATTGATGAAAACAATGGTTCGACCATTGGCGAGCCCGGGAGCGAAACGACCCGCTATCTCTATGTCGGATTAAAATATCACGATTACTTGACTGGCGCCGGCAGTGATAATATTTTACTGGACGAGCAACGCGATGATTTTGTCGATAATGACGGCGATTGGAATATTTTGACCGATGATGTCGGCTATGACGGTGTGGCATTTTCCGGCGATCCCGGCGAAGGCGACGGTATGGCTACCTCCGGCGCCGGTACTGAATTCCCCGGCGAGCCCCATATCGATAAAACAGATATCGATGAGACCGATATGATCGGACTCACCAGCTTTAAATTGTACATCTGGGAAGACATGCCGCATTATCAGGACGAATTGGTGTGGGGTAACATTACCCCCGGATATTTTGATAACTTGCTGGAAAACGCCAACATCGAGCTGCTTTATGGGTCAGGTTATTTCCCCATGGTACCCACCGAAGTCCAGCGATTCTCCATGGGCATCTTGTGCGGTATCAATGCGGATGACTATATGATCAATGCCCGTTGGATTGCCAAAGCCTATAATGAAAACTATAACTTTTCCAAAGCGCCCAATATCCCCAAGTTGACGGCAATACCGGGAGATCGACGCGTTACCCTGCTCTGGGATGATTTCGCCGAACAATCCTATGATCCGATTGCCGGAAGAGATTTTGAAGGTTACCGAATCTATCGCTCCACAGACCCCGGGTGGAACGATATGATTCCCATTTCGGACGGCTATGGCTCCACGACCTATCGCAAACCGGTTGTTCAGTTTGATCTGAACAACGAATATTCAGGTTACGCACCGGTCTCCATCAAGGGTATTCGTTTCGATCTCGGAACCAATACCGGATTGGTTCACAGCTGGACCGATACCACGGTGGTCAATGGACAAAAGTATTATTACGCCATCACCTCCTACGATCACGGTATGCCTGAATCAGGGATTGCCCCGTCTGAATGCTCCAAGTTCATTTCCATCAGCACATCCGGTGAAATTGACAAAGGCAGCAATGTCGCGATCGTTCGTCCCGAAGCGCCGGTTTCCGGCTATGTCGATGCAAAATTGGATGGATTTACCCTGCTGGAGGGCAGCCGTGCGTCAGGGAAAATTGGATATAAAATCATAGACCGTACCGTGATACCGAGCAATCACAACTTTAGAGTGATTTTCGAAGATACATTAATCAAGGATGCTGCGGGTGTCTTTACTCCAATCACCAAAACGCTCAGCCTGATCGACATAACCGCTGTACCGCCGGATACGATGATCAATAAATCTCCGGCTGTTGCGGCCACGGATCAGCTTCCGATTGTTTCGGGATTTCAGCTAAAGCTGCAAAACGTTGCGGAATTGACGCTCAACACTGACAGCACGCGGTGGAGCAGGCCGGATGTTTACGGCTATGTTTTCCAGGGTTTCCGATACAGCACCTTGATCGGCACCAAAACGCCTGATGACTATATGATCGAGTTTGGCCAAGTCGGCATTGACACCGCTTCGGAAGTGGCTGTTTCCAAAACACGTACTCTACCGGCCATACCGGTTAACTTTAGGATCACCAACACCATCACCGGTAAGAATGCGACTTTTGGCTTTTGGGAAAAGGATGTACTGAGCGGTGAAGAGGGAAAATTTACCGGCTTTACCGATAAAACCCGTACCGATCAAGTTGTCCTGTTCGAGACGGATCAAGATGGAAATGCTCAGTTCTCCTGGTCATTCGAATTGGACACTGCCACTAACGACACGCTGCATACCAATCCCCAGCCTGGCGATGTCCTGCGCATAAAGACCGATAAGCCATTTCTGTCGGCCGATGTTTTCGAATTTACCTCAAGCGGTGTATCTATTGACGATGCGCTGGCTGCTGCGCAAATCGACCGCATCCGCGTGGTGCCCAATCCCTATATTGTATCCAACAGATGGGAACCGTTGAATCCCTATTCCAATGGTCGCGGGCCGCGCGAACTTCATTTCACTCACCTGCCGCAGAAATGTACCATTCGTATCTATAATGTCCGCGGACAATTGGTGCGTGAGCTCGAACATGTGTCCGAGTCTGAATCCGATGGAACGCTGATTTGGGACATGCAGTCCAAGGATCTGTTGGATATTGCCTACGGCGTTTATATTTATCATGTCGATGCCGGAGAAGCGGGTATTAAAATCGGCAAGTTCGCAGTGATTAAATAATCAAATCGCTTCGTTATAAATGAAGATGCCCTGCAGAATGATCTGCAGGGCTTTTTTATTTATGGTTTGAGAATTGAAATCCCCGATGAGAGCCCGGTTGATAATTTGCGATCTTTCAATAAAAAAACCCCGACTTATGAGCCGGGGTTTAATTTATTTGGCTTTTTTAGCGCTGCCGCTTTTTTTCGGCCGACTTTTGCCGGTAGTGCCGCGCCAAATCTTCCCGCGACGGCTTCGTTGGTCGCCTTTGCCCATAATTCCTCCAATTAAGCTTTTCTGCAATCTAAATTAACATTTTTAATGAAATTATCAAGGAAAAGCTTCAACAGCTTGTCAGAAATCATATTCAATGCCGAAGATCGGCAGCATCCCCCATTGATTAATGACTTCTTGACGGTTGCTCTCCGGATTCCAAAACAATGCCGAGACGTTTTTACGATTCAACACATTGTAGATACTCAGATACATGACCAGATTGCTGTTGAGAAAATGAACTCGTCGATCGACTCGAATATTCAGCCAATTAAAAGCCGGATAGCGTTCACCATTCACGCGCTTTGAATCAATGATTCCGGAGTTCATCTCCTCCGACATTTGGATATCAAACGGCGTATAAGGCCGTCCACCTGATAATGTCCAATGCAGACTCACTTCCCACAGATTATTGGGTTTATATCCCCCTTCGGCGCTGAACAGAAAGCGTTGATCAAAAGTGCGCCGATATTTCATACCGTCCAGTCCGGTGTATTCTGCGCGATACAGGCAGCCGCTCATCAATCCATAGACATTTTTCGTCAATTTATTCTGCACCATCAATTCAATGCCCCGTGACAATGCCTTGCCGTTATCCACCAGGGTTTCATAGGGTCGATAAAAACCGTTATTATAAAACGGCTCATCGATGATGAAAAACGCAGGTTGCTGTTTGTCCATGGGGAAATGACTATATTGCTTTTTGTAGAGTTCCAATGTCAGGCGAGTATGTTCGTTCAGCATATGCGAAAGACCCACGATATAATGATCTGACTGCAGGCTGGACAGTGTATTAAAAGACGGATTTTGCGCAACGAGTTCAAGCGGTAAATTCTGAACATATCGACCAACAGCCGCGCTGAGCATGGTTTTTGACGTCAGCTCAAAATTCAGCATTATTCGAGGAGAGAAGTATCCATTTTTCTGCAGCGAAGAGTAATCAATTCTCATACCCGCCTCGGCAGTCAATCGAGAATATGGTCTCCATGTATGATTGATGAATCCTCCATACATTTCCATATCGAGTTCTCTGTCAACCGTCAACGACGGAAGGGGAGTCCCTGAAGCATCCCATTGCTCTTTAAAAGTATTATTTAAATCAGCTTTATAAAACTTGGATTCAAATCCGAAAGCCAGCGTATTTGAATGATTGAGTTTCAGTTGGTTGATATTGCGAAAGGAAAAGATGTGATTTTGACTGCGTCGCTGAAGCAGCATTCTGTTGCTGCCGGTATCGAAAACATCTTCATGGTATTGATCGCGCGTACAGGCGAGGGATGTGTTGGAAAACCCGTTCTTGTTCCACAAGGCCCGCCAGTTCAATCCTACAGTGTTTTGCAGCAGATTCTGATTCATGTAGGCGATCATTTTGTTGTCGATGGCGGTTTGGCGATCGGCATGATTTTCATCAACGGCGCCGATTTCCAGCAAGGTGAGCTGATGGTCAGGATTTATGTCAAAGACCACTTTGGCCTGCGCATCGCTGTACCGTGGAGCGATTGTATTGCCGACATCGATATATTTGACTAATAAATCAAGATAACTCCGGCGCAAGCCGGCAAGCCATGAACCACGTCCGTTCGCCAATGGCCCTTCTCCCATCACTCCGAATCCCGCCCAGTTTAAATCTACTTGACCTACCAAATGCTCGCGATTCCCCTGCCGGAATGAAATATCCATGACAGATGAAAGGCGATCTGCAAAAGCTGCCGAAAAACCGCCTGAATAAAAGGAAAAATCATCGATAAATTCGACGTTCAGGATTCCCAAAGCGCCGCCTGCAGAACCTTGAGTGGGGAAATGGTTGATGTTGAGGATTTGAATATTATCGACGTAAAAGCCGTTTTCGCCGGGATTACCGCCGCGAACAACAAGGTTGTTGGTTTGGTCCGTTGATGGCGCGACGCTGGGCAGAACCGCGACGATTCGACTGACATCACCATGGGCGCCGGGCGATCGACGAATTTCTTCATAACGCAGGCTTGTCGCACTGAGGGGAGCATCTTCAGTCTCGGTAAAATACCCGCCGACGATACTGACGCCTTCCAATTCCAGGACTTCCGGCGGCAATTCCGCATTCACCATGGTGAGACGATTTGATTTGACAATGACATCGGTGATGACGACTCGGCGATAACCGATGAAAGAAAAGATCACCTGGTAGCTGCCGACTGGAACCTGCGCGATCGAATATTGTCCGTTCGTATCGGTTGCCGCTCCCCACATCGATTTTTCGATAAATACATTTACACCCGGCAACGGGGTGAGTGTTTCTTGATCAATAACTTGTCCCTGGATTTTGCCGGTCAACTCTGCCGCTGCTTGAGGGAAAGAGTGCAAAAGAAAGAGAAAGATTGCAAAAGAGATAACTTGATTCATTGTGAAGCTCCTTATTGACAAGTGCTGTTTGATGAATCAAGATAGCATCTTTTACTGAGTTAATCGCCCTTGCCAATGGGATGGAACACGTTTTGATGAGAGAGGAGGTGTCAGCCAATGGGGACGAACATCATGACTATTGTTGGGAAAGTACCCGATTTCGATATTCAGAAGGCGTGTTGCCCGTCATATTTTTGAAAATGGTATTAAAGGCTGTTTTAGAATTAAACCCGGCATCAAAAGCCACCGCCAGTATCTTTACATGAGCATGTGCTGAATCGGCTAATTTCCCCTTGACTTCATCAACCCGATAGCGGTTGATAAAGTCAAAGAAATTCTGTTGCAGCTGGGTGTTCAATACCTCCGACAGGTTATGAGCTGAGATATTGAGTTTATTCGCCAGTTGCGCCAATGTTAACTCACTGTCGCGATAGCATTTATCATTGTCCATAAGTCGGGATAATGCTTCGACATAGGCAGTTGCCGTGTCCGGACTCAAACCTGATTTGGCATATTTTCGAGATGCTTGCCTGCCTCTCTGAAGACCGATCTGCTCATCCGATAATTGTCGTATTGAATCGGCAATCACCGGATTCTTGAACGTATCGGACTTGAGCAACGCCCAATAACCCATAACATATACGCTGACCGCTGCGAGCAGGGAGGTCAGATCAAATCGATTGGAAAGCTGGATGTCAAAGAACGAGAGGCCGTATTCGATGCAATAAAATATCACCACCACCGATAAGATGGCTGTTAAATTGCGCAGCCATTTCAATTTTATGGATTCAATGCTGGAAAAAGCAGTTTTCAATTTCTGGGTATATCGCCTTAAATAGGCCAACGTGGATGCCAGATAGAGAGCCGGTTGCAGCAAAACGGCCGGGTAAACCAGCGCAAAGTCCCAGGGCATTTCCTGATCATTGGGATCAAAGTGGCGAACCCTGTCCAGCAACTGATTATCGGATTCGAAAAGATGGCGGCTCATCAGCAACAGATAGATTAAAAAGGGGAGAAAATGAAGCAGATCTTTCCTCTCCATTGAAGGACGTGAATTGGTCAGATATTTGGTATACAGGAATAAAAAAGGTGCAATGAGAAAGACCAGGGGAATGGTTAAGAATCGTAATTGGGGATGACTGAAGTAGAAACCGCTTTCCCAAATATACAAGTCCAATACAATCAGCGAATAAAACAGCATTAGACAGGCGATAAAACGATTGGCGAATAAATCGCTGTGCTTGTGAAATAGATATAAAGCCAGCAGCAAACCCTGTGCTGCGGCCAAAATTAAAATGAGGTCTTTCAGGGGCATGGCAAATCCATCAATTGGATCGATCGTAAATCACACTTGCATTTCAAGATAATAAATCTCAAATTCAGATGCAAATAGTGGATTGATGAGCTCATCATCCGATTTATCATTTCCAATTGCTTATCCTCGGGCTGATATGGAAACAGCAATGGCTAAAATTCTTGAAACCGAAATGGCGGAGACTTTTGCCGGCAAGTGGTTGACATTTCGACCTGATTTAAAAGTACTGGATTGCACTCTTCGTGACGGCGGCCTGATGAACAACCATCGGTTCAGCGATGAAATTGTTGCCGCTGTCTACAATGCGTGTTCCGCAGGCGGCATTGATTATATGGAGGTGGGTTACAAGGCGTCCAATCGTCTGTATTCGCTGGATGAATTTGGAAGCTGGAAGTTCTGCGCCGAAGATGATATCAGGCGCGTCATTGTTGAACGCGATGCTTCGGTCAAACTGGCGGTGATGGCTGACACAGAGCGAACGGATTATCAAACAGATATCTGTCCCAAAGAGCAAAGCATCATCTCGATGATCAGGATAGCGGCTTATATCCATCAGATCCCTGCTGCGATCGATATGATTCAGGATGCCCATGACAAAGGATATGAAACCACCATCAATCTCATGGCGGTTTCTACCGTCCCTGATCCTGAACTTGACGAGGCCTTGGAACTCTTGGCAAAATCACCGGTCGATATCATCTATCTCGTGGACAGTTTTGGCTCCCTGTACAGTGAACAGGTTCGATATTTACTGCAAAAGTACTTCCATCATGCTCAGGCCTACGGCAAAAAAATCGGAATGCATGCCCATAATAACCAGGAATTAGCTTTTGCCAACACAATTGATGCCATTATTATGGGCGCAACCATTGTCGACGGCAGCATGGGTGGATTAGGCCGAGGCGCCGGCAATTGCCGCACCGAATCTCTGCTGAGTTTTCTCCACAATCCCAAATATAAAATCCGCCCGGTTTTGCAATGTGTTGCTGAACACATTGAACCCCTGCGGCATGATCTCCTCTGGGGATTTGATATTCCTTATATGCTCACCGGCGTTTTGAATCGCCATCCCCGCGTCGCTATTGAATATAATCAAACCGCGGACCGCGGAAATTATGTCAAGTTTTTTAATCAGATTATTGAAACTGACTGATATTTCGTTATGGTGCTGTTTAAAACGAGCAGAATCGCCATTACCAACATAACTGCGCATGTCCAAAAACGTTCAGCGATGGTGCATTGATTATCTGGCTTTTTACAAGAAAATAAATTTTGGATTCAATCGAGAATGTATCTAGAGGATGAATAATTACGAGCCTTAACGGTGCAACTTGAAGTATCTAAAACGTGGCGAAAAAAATTGACTCGCTTTCGCTACAAGGCTGAATGCAGGCAACAGATAGCCGTATCCGATACAGGTTTGTGTTAGCTGCCAGGAGCGCTTCAGAACGACATCTATCTAAATTCTTCAATTACGAATTGTAAAAAGGACACAGCGCTTCTTGCTCGACCTTGAGTCGGTCG
>Ga0105103_10001658_pt1 | contig 12022 bp, 28 predicted proteins | sample PPLLaktember2015_2_FD_79107 | JGI IMG/M metagenome (GOLD analysis project Ga0105103, IMG submission 79107) | Freshwater sediment microbial communities from Prairie Pothole Lake near Jamestown, North Dakota, USA - PPLs Lake P7 Core (6) Depth... | ecosystem: Environmental > Aquatic > Freshwater >...
AGTGGTGATGTTAGCCGATGAGAAGCATTCCGCCATGAGTGCGGCTATTGCCGCTTCACCGCCAACGGCGTCGAGATGCCCGCGCTTTTGTAATTCTTCAGCAACAATCAGTTGATCTATCGGTGTGTTCTGGCTGTATAAATCACGGATGACTTTAAAAATAGACTGATATACCGGGCGATAGAATACAGTCTCGTCGATGAGATCGAGCGCAACGACTATCGCTTCTGGGTCTATTAGCATAGCACCAAGTACGGCGCGTTCAATTTCTCTCGACTGCGGAGGTATATCATTCATGCTACTTGCCCTCTATGTTTGCTCGTACCCATTCGTCAAAGGAAACTTCACGACCGTCGGCAAGAGTGTAGGTCTTTTGGGATTGGGCAGCTTGTTTATATTTTTCTGGATGCCACTCTCTGTCATTTCTCAACCAAGTACGGAACCGCAAATTAACATCGAATGTCTTTTGCATTTGCCAACGTTCTTTTTTGCCGTTTGCGTTCTTTTCCGTCCAATGTTTCAAGAATGCGTCTTTGAGTTTGAGTTCTTCTGTGGTGAAGTTTTTTTCTATGCTTTCAAAAAGCTCAGATAAGGGCGTGACAACGCCTATTCTTTTATTTCTTTTTAATTCTATTAATTCTTTATCTTCTTGTATGTTGTTATTTGTTTGTTGTTTGTTTGTTATTTGTTTGTTGAGTTGTTTGTTATTTATATCATCGTCACTTTGGTAAAGTTCCCAATTACATATAGTTATAATAGAAAATTTGTTTGTTGATTTGATTGTTAGATTTCGCATTGCGGTAAGGCTTGCGATACACGAGCGGGTCTCCTGAAAAGAAAGCGGTATTTCTTCAATACATTTTTTTAAGCCAAATACAAATTGTCCAGGCAAAAGATTGATATTTTGGTGTCCAATTATTGTGGTATATGATTGATAAGTAGCCTTCATAAGACACCAACTCCAAAATATCCATAAATTCTTGTTTTTTATAACAGAACTATCAAGACTCTTGCGCCATAGTTTGACATATCCCTTTTCCATTCCATCAGTCATCTTGCGCCGCCAGAAAAAGAAAGCCCCGCAGGGATAGAGCGGTCGCCAAAAGTCAACCGTCCAGTATGTCGCCATACCAGATTCCTGCGGGGCGTGTTAATTATCAAAGGGTAATAAAATAAAGAATGAAGCACTTTCGCGGCTCCTTGTTTACGCTTTTGGTTTGTTTCCTCTACCCTCAATGTAAATCGCTGGCGAAGCAAAGTCAAGTATTTATTTTAAGGTTTTTAACCGCTCTGTCGAATTTTTCCATTACCATGTCAAGGTCTGTTCCGTTGAATATCTGCCATCCTTCTTTTGCGTCAAAGATAGCCTGATTAAATTCTTTACGTCGCATGTCTTTTGTATCGCTGTCAATTGTCAGGTAGCGGAGAAATAGTTGTCGAAGTTTTTGTAATTCGGCTGTTGTCATAACTTTTCTCCGTAAGTTTTATTTTGTGCAGGCGGTGAAATGGCTCGGCATCTTTCGCCACTTAGTCCGATATAGTTTTAATGGACACCCTAAACTTCACCGCCTGCACTATTAATTATTATTTCTCTCGTAGTATTTCTCGGTAATTTCTACTGCATTTAGTAGCCCAATGGCGTGACCTCCCAATATTTTCTTATAGTCCCCGTCGATGGGGGTTGTATTTGAGTATTTTAACAATCCCGCCGTGAATCACAAAGGCGGGTACTAAAACGGCAAATCATCGATACTTAGTTCTTCGGTTTTATTGCATATCTGAAGGAAAGAGGCCGTCGGCGTCTTTTTGTCGTGGTTCTTGCGGTTCTGTGCTGGATTCTTCAGCGGCTGGTGATGTTTCTTCTTTTTTTGGTCTGCCGCGCTTAGGCTGTTCCTTGACAACTGGTTCTCCTGTTTCCGCCGTCTTTGGCTGTTGGGCAACTATTCCGGCAAGTCGTTCTGTGCCTGACTTCCGTTGTTCCTCGGTTGGAAACGCCTCGTCAACGGATATGTCGCCGTCTTTTATGGCTGTTTTGATACCGGTCATTATTTCGAGGTCGTTCAGGTCAATATCCTCGATACCCTTCTTGCCCAGGGTGAGCAACAGGCGGTCTTGCGTGACGCCCATTTTTTTGAAATGATCGACGGCTTTTGAGCGCCTTTCGATGAGTGTTGTCGCATCTCCTATTGCCACCTGTTTCGCCGCTTCATAGATCGAATTGATAAATACCTTCGGCACGACCTTGAATATGGCGTTTCTGAGTGCAATGGCACAGGCGGCGTTCGCGGTTACGGCAATCATATCAGGATTGTACTTGTTGCCGTTTTTATAGGTAATGCGACGTCGTACTTCGATGGTGGATGATACGTTCCTTTCAAGATCGTGCGCTACACCCTGCGCTGTGATGAAAGTTGAATCTTCGGACACAATCCGCGCACCGTATCGCATATTGCCCCACGAAGAGCCGACAATTTCCGCAAGCCTGATGCCGGGGCCTTCTATGAACTTGGTTCCATCGTCAGATTTACGGGTCAACTTGTAAAAGCAAGATGCGGCTGTTTCCTCGTCATACGTTGCCATCGTCGTCGCTTCTTTTTTGAACTGTGCGATACTACGAGGGAAACGGTGAGCCGTCGCAATCTGTATGTCGATTTCGGCGCGGGTCATGCTTTCGATTGCTGTTGGTTGAATGACTTCCAATACTTCTACTTCGCCTGTTTCTGCGTTTACTTCGTTATTCATATTGGTTTATCCTTTCTTTAATCTGGCGACCCTGTAACGGTTCTCCTGTGCAACTGCATGGTAGACATCGGGATATTCTGTAAGCAACTTCTGGCGATTGATAACGTCGGCTCCCTTCTGTTTGAAATATGTCAACATTCTGCCGTCGTTCAGATACGCTCCCTCGGCATCGCCCATGAATGTGAGAAGTTTAGCAAACGCTTCCTTCTCCTGCTTTTCTGCGTCGAGTCTTGCTTGCCTCCATGTTTCCCACTTAAACACTATGCCACTGTCAACTTCAGCGAACTTCTCCGGTACGCGAACAATGCGCTTGAACGTCTCTACATGTCCAGCTTCGGTTTCTGGCGGTGGTGTTTTGGTGAGTACATAGTCATTCCAAAACTGTGTGCCCCTGGTAATAATCGCCTGAATGATGTCCTCATTGCGCTCAACAAGGTACATTTCTTCTGTTAGTCCCCACTTACCCAACAGAACGACAATGTGCGCCTTTGAAAAGCCCGTACAGAGCATTTGATGCTGTACCTGTAGGTTTACCCTCAATGGGACATCATCGGTTCCTGGCTCTCCCCATTCGCCCGTCAGTCCAGTTGTTTTTGCCTCGACAATTTCCGGGATGCCTTTCAGGATGTCAGTATATCCGTCAAGATTACATTCAAAAATGGGAATGCCGTTTAAATCAAGGTGTTCGGTGTCAATGAACCGAAGCTTTTCGGGGTCGGTTTCAATATAAACGCCCAATTCCTGTGAGGCGAACTCGATAAGTGCGGCCTCGTACCGATTGCCCCTTGCCATTGCCACCGATTCCTTCTCCGGCTCCAATTCAAAAACCTTTGATGCCCAGACATCCGCTGATGTTGCAAACGGGTTTAGCGACTTGCCTTCTTCATCGACAAACAGGCTTGCAATGTCGCTGCTGCCCAAATACTTCCGGCGTTCCTGTCTCTGTTGTTCTGTAATCATGCTTTCACCTTATCCGTTTTGAATAAGTCTGTCTGTTGAATTTTCACCGATGTCGGGCGCGTCATCTTTTGAAACTTCCGTTCCTCGATAAGTGAATATTCGCCATCGAGAATGTAAGTTTCAGGATGTTTTCTCATATCCTGTTTGAGCGCATTCATGTTCTTAAACTTCTTGTCATTTGAAACTGCAAGCGTTACGGCCGATCCATCACCTGTTTTAGGCATCTTCTGTACCAGTAGCATGTTATCCTTCCTCCCTATACATTCAGTTCAAGTTCGGACACGTGTACGAGAGAACCCAGTCCATCTTCACGATGGCCATATACTACTTCATCGTCAGTTGGAACTGGTGTGTCTGATAATCCGGTTCTTATTGCATATATCATGCAGGCGGGATTGCCAGTGCAATCCATCCATGATTTATCGGACAGTCTATCCCACCAATCTTCAATACGGAAATTACTACCTCCGAAATGAGGATATTGGTTATGCTTGACTTCTGGTTTGATTTTTACTGTTTTACCAGCCTGTGGATGTGCTTCTGGATGTTTAGACATATTATCTTTCCTCCCTTACTTCTTCAGGCATGAGTAGTTCACCTTGTTTTGCCCATTCACCGCGTAGTTCAAAGTATTCATCCGCCGTTAGTTCCTCATAGTCCTCCGATTTACAGCACCGGGTAATGAGTGTCATTTCATCATGAGGCTTTTTATGACCCCAGTATTCCGTCCATATAGTGCCGTCAATACGAGCCATGAGGTCACATGGTTTATGACATTTAGAACAGACATAGATCATGTTTTCCTCATCTCATTCACGATGATAATGATTGCGACTATGGTTATGAACCAGAACAAGATAGTCATACGAATATCCCCGCTCTGTCGCTTTTTTTTGCAAGTGTTATCCACTCATTGATGTACTTCCACTGCGCTTTCCGTTTCGCCGTGATGTCAATGTTAAATTCAACTTCTTTTCGGATGTCGAACCAGCCTTGAATAAATTCGGCAATGGTTTCCTGTTTGACACGTTTCCGCTCCATAGCTTCAATGACTTCGTCAAACAACGCTTCCATATCCACTTCGAGCTTTGGATTCATCGTCTTGACGACGTGTTTTAGTCGTGGGGGCATTGTGCCTTCTTTCTGTTGTGCTGTTTCTTCTCGATCCGCTCGTCTCGGAAAGTCTCGACATCATCTTTCCAGTAGAAGCTGTGTCTGCCTTTCCTCGTATACGGCAATCTCGTCTGTCGGAACGTATGCCGAAGATGGGCAAGATAGGTTGGTTTTACGCCGAGAATCTCAGCAGCCTGCTTGTCAGTGATAAGTTTATTCTTTTCCATCGACATCTCCCTCATCGGTTTCCGCCGACACCGGTTTGACATATTCGCTCGATTTGAAAACCACTTCGCCGGAATCAATGACCGGTACAGAAGCGGGCGTCAGATGAACAGTGTACGAATGCTTATCCGCGTCCAGAAACACCAGTACAAGCTCGCCTGACTGGTTAAGGTATGATTCCCGGAGTTTGAGTCCGGGCACTGTTTTTGATACGTTTTTTGCGCGGACGACATCGCCCATGTTGACATCAGCTTTCATTTGAAACTCCTTTGAAATTGATTGGTTGAAAGGTACATATTAAATCTCGACATTTGAAGCCTTCGTGTCAATCACAAGATATAGTGTCTGCCAGTTCTCCCCATACAACCTGTGGATTTATATTGACAACGCGATTAAGTGATACTGGTTTTCATTTGCGCTATTTGAAATCCTCCATCGTGAGTTCTACCACTCTCGGCGTCCAGCGTTCGGCTTTCCCGCCACGTTTCAGTTTCAGCTTTCTCCATGACCATATTTCGAGCTTGCCCCCAGGCGTTTGAAGCCAGTCGATACAGTCCTGCGCCTTCTCCTGTGTCATCTTGCGGTAATGTCCAGCATAGTCAGCCCCGCAGCACTGGACACCGATAAAACCACGCGCCGGATCACAACACAAAATATCGACGATGCCAAAAAGGTCTTGTCGTTGTCCTGTGGTTGTGCCATCGGGCTTTCGGAGTCCTGCATATGGATTGAATACTTCTACTTTCTGACACTTTACGCCCAGGGCGCGTAAAGCCCCCATAGTCCGTTGTAACGGTGATGTTCCCGCCATTTGATACCTCGTTTGAAAAGTGTTATCTGTCGAATCCGTGAAACATCATAGATTCAAGTATTGCCTGCCCGTCCGTTTCCAATTCAACGTCGATCTGCTCCCTGATTGCATGAATCTCGATCAGTTCTTCATCTTCTGCCGTGTAGTTATCGTACATTTGATACCTCCTCGTTAAAGTAATTTATCCAGTTCTTCGACGATGCTTTCCAGCCGTTGCCATTCCTTGTATGCGTCGTGTTTCATCAGGTCAGAAGAAGGCATCTGGTCATAAAACCGATATGCTCTTAATGCCTTCTTTTTCGCCAGTATATATTTCTCTGCGGGTGTTTTCATGCTTTCCCCCTTGCCAGCGTCGTTATGATACCTTTGCCCTGAAGCTTCCTTTGAATCCGTGCGGCTGTGTTATAGGTCTGGCATATCAGCCGCTTGCCGGTCTGATCGGTGAGTGTATAGCGTTTCATTGGTTCCCCCAGTCTGAATTTAAGAAGTTATCAATAATCCGTTTCGCTTCCTTGACTGTCCATACGCAACGGTGAAGCCCAGGAATAATAATCGGCGCTTTCTCCGATGTTTGTTTCTGTCGCTTAATATCAAAACCTCTATATCGCGTCATGGGTTTCCCTCCGTGAGGGGGCTGTCACCAGCCCCCCCCCGGTTAGTGGTGAGCTATTCTGTTATCTCTGTGACTTCAGCAACCTGCGGTTTTACCGCTTGTCTCTCGTCGTAAGTATCGAGTGGCGTCCGGTCGTCCTGATCGAAGCGCAAGGGCATTATCAGCCCTTTGAATGCGTATCCTTCTGGGCGGTCATAGCTCGGTATTTGATACATGACCGCCTTCTTGTCATCGTACACCCGGAAAATGATTTTATGACAGGATGGATCGCCGTGTTGAATAGCCAGCTTGCATATCTCGGCAAGCATTTTACCGTCAAGTGAAAAATCGGTATGCGGATTGTCGCCGCACGGCCATACTTGTTTGACGTTCGGGTATACGTATTCCGGCGTCCGTGTGACTGTGGTAACGTCGGCCATATCCGTTCCGATTGCGGTGGAGGTTTTGCCGTCTTGGGTGAGTACGATATTTTGTAGTATCGGCAGTCTCGATTTTTTCAGCAATGCGGCGAAAGCCTTGTCAATCTGTTCTCGGCTATACATGGCGTCGCCTGGCGTTTCCCCGATGTTGTCCGGGAGCTTCGGATAGTCGCTGGTATCCGTTGGGAAATGTGCGATTACCAGCATGTGGCCGTTGGTAGCCTCGGCCATGCCGTTTGAAACGTGGATGTGTTCGAGTTCTACATGACGTCTATAGTCTTTTTCGCTGGAACAAAAGGCGGTCATGGCTTTGAGTCTTTTGTCTGCTAACATGGTGATACCCTCCGGTTAGTGGTGAAATATTATTAGTTGTTATCCCCTAGCCGCGTCGAGAGCGGCTTCCAGATATTCCATGTTTAAGTCGATGTCTGATATGACTCGTTGCGTCTCATTTTTTGGTGATAGTGAGCCGTTTAATTTTTGACATGTTTGAAGTATCCGTCTTCGTCCATTTCCTGTTGAAACATATCTTGTAATTCGTCGGGGTCACACTTTTCGGCAATAAGTAGCATTGCATTACGCAGTTGCGACCTATCCCATCCCTGTGAAGCTGACGAAAGCCATTCAAGCGGAGTATCCCATTTATAGTTTTTCATTGTATCCCCCTTGAGGCGGTTGCCCGCCCCCGGTTGAGTGTTAGTTACCTATTCAGGTTAGCAAGCTTGTATTCACCACTTGCTATTTTGCGCTCGGTTTCCTTCTTGGTTTCGCCGAGAAACTGATTGCGATATTTACCGGTTGTCCGGGAATAGTCCCAATTCGCGGCGTCAAGCGTGATAACGTCGCCTTTTTGCTTGGCAATAACGGTATTGTACGACTGAAAATAGGTTGCGTCGTCGGCGTATATCATGAACTGATTGGCGATCGCACGCCCGGTTCTTTCGCTTGTCATGTTCTTAACTTTCATTGTCTTTTCCTTTGAAAAGTGGTTTAGTGCTTGTGAATCCCATATCCCGGCTTCACGGCGTCATATTCTTTGGCACTGATACGGCAGCCGGTTGCCCGGCTCTCGCTCTTCGGGTTCAGCCCGCATATATCGCGGGCGTGGTCGATGTTTCGGGCAAAGCAATAGTAAGTGTCGCCGCGCCCGTTGTTTGATACCAGTCTGTAGTAGTACATTGTTTCCCCCTTGCCCTCGCGGGCGGTTATAGTGCTGCATGAAATGCAGATTCGTATTCGGGATAGAGATAATCGGCAACATCCTGTAATGTTATCATAACGCCGTTCGTGCATGTTAATCCAGTCGGCGTGTCCATTTGAAGTCCGCGCTTTACTGCCTGGCGGACATAGGCGTCTTGTGTCTTGCGGAGTCTGCGCCTATCGCGTAGATTCATCGGATGGTATGTCATCTTTCGCCTCGTCTTAATACCGGAAACGCCTCAATTATGAGGCCATGCCATGTGATAGCTATACCGCTTGTCTTGCCCTTGTCTGTCAATTTATACCGCTTTGCCTTGGGTATTAATTCCCGTTCTATGGCCTTAATACAATCGTCAATAGTACCGCGAAAATAGCCACATATAAGACCGTTGACTGTAATAGTGTACTTTGTCATTTGATTCCGCCTTGTGTTATTTGCTTAACGATTGCGCCTTATTGATGGCTTTGACCTGTGTTGTTTCAATACCAGAAAAGTGTTTGCCTTGTGAATTGACGGCTTCCCATGCAAAGCCTGTTTTGCCATTGTACCTATGGCGCGAATTATCGTAGCTATATTCATTTGGCAAAAGCCTGTTTGATAGTTCTAATTCTGTCATTTTATCCCGCCTTGTATAGGGTTATTTGATTGCCCCGATAAAATCCGGCGCTTGTTCCATGTCGATAATTGATACTCGGATATTAGTATAGCCAGCATTGCCAGCAAGCCGTTTGATAAGCGCAATGTCTTTATCATTGCGGCATTGCGTTGATAGTATGACTTCTTGCCATGCCTCTTGTCCTTTTGGCACTCCCCAAATAACTATCTCTTTTTTCATGTTTCACCTCACTGTTTGATTGCCAAAGATTCACAAGACTGATTGTCGGGTTCAGATACTTTGACCTCCCACAGTTTACAGCGGTTTTTTGAGTAATATTTGCAGTCCTCACAACCATACGTTTTATCGGTTTCCATTGCCCGCCCCTTGTTTGGTATTTGATATTTGAAACGCAGTTTCATAATAAAAACTTTACGGTACTCAATACCAGTGTCATAATCACATAGCACATTGCATATATACTCACTTCACTATATAGCTAATACAGCATTCACCCTAACCATGTAAAGTCTTATACTTATACCGAATTCACTATATTGTTTATAGCTATATTACTTTATCATCAATTACCTAAAGTACCTCGGTAATTCATAATTATTACCGTCAAAAGTTATATAACCATTTCCAAAATTATCCTCTTCCATCTTGTACCAATATCCATCCACAAGCGCATAATCACCGTTATACGCCGTCGGTATCGCCATGCACCAGCCATTTACGATTTTAAACATTGCCTGCCCCTTGTTAATTGTTTTAGTCTCTTCAGTACTGGCCTCTACCAGTAGACCGGGTTTCCCCGGTTTCGACCTATTTATCGTTAGCCGTTAAAACCTCCCAAACGCATTCACTCAGTATGCTGCTTTTCCTTTTTCTCGGCGTCGCCTTCTTTAACATTTCAACTGCACTCTCTAATGGCAGCCCGATGTGTTTAGGTTTAATTGTAATTGTTTCCATTGCCTTACTCCTTGTAATTGTTTTCTGTTTTCCGGCCTTGTCACCGGTTTAAGGTGTTTACAGCGCCCGAAGGCGCTTGACTCACTTTACCTTGTATCGCTGACCTCAGGGAAAGTTCGTTTTTGAGGCCGTGCCCGATACTCGTTATTCTGTTTTCAAAGATCAATTGTTACTGTTCTCGTTATTGATATATAAATTATAGACTTTTTATTAAATGTCAACAGACTTTATTCTCATACTTTCCCGCATTGTACGTCACATACTAATATTGAGACTATAGCATAATAGCTTAAATACTCAAAAAGTGCGCAATCTTATTTCTGGTATATAATAAAACTACTTATCCCATGTAAGGGGGGGGGATTATAGGGGGGAGAATAGTAAGATAGTAGTACAACAGTATTAGGATAGTATATAGATAGTATCCAACCACCACCACCACCACCCACATATAATACAATACAATATCCTCTACTTTATAACCGCCACCGTCAAAATGCATAATACCATACCCCTATAATTAAAATTAAACAGTCACCAATGAGGACAGAACGCATTATCTCGCCCCTCAATGTATATTGTGTCACTTTAACAGAGATAATGCAATTAAACCCCGTTTCCGCCGCTTTTCGTTATAATGAACGCGTACGTGTATAATACATGCAGGTAAATGTATCAAAATGAGACATTATGTATCAAAACGATACACGAGGGGTGATACCCTATTAGTGTGTCCTTAAAATTAGACGTCTAAATTCTGACAGTCTAAAAAATAGAGTGTTAAATACTGACAGTCAATTCTTTACACCTATACATCGATAGGGAAGAAGAGAAGTGTAAGGATTATCCCCTATCGTCGCTTACTCCCGCTTAGTTCGCATAACTAACATTATGTAAACTAACATCCTATATAGATAAATTATTACAGTAAACTCCCCCTCCCCTTCCTCCCTATTATTCCGAAAAAGTCATATTCAAATATACGACGAACGGGGGATGGGTGTCATTTCCCTATAGCGTCCCATGAATAGGGGGTTTAGGGGTAAAGCTAAGTTTTATTGGAGTGGATATTTTGAAAAATAAAAGGGTGTCCCATGTTTGAGGAAGTCACCCTTAAAGTAGGTAGTGTGGTATTGTAGTGATGGTGGGGAAAGAGTTAAAGATCGGAAAAGCTTATGTAAACTTAGGGAGAGATTCATTTAGTGTTGAGGGGTTTTTCTTGGTTGGTAATGTCTGGGGATTTATTATTAGTGGAGAAGTGGAGGGAGGTGTCGAGCCAGAGGATGTCGTCTTTATGGAAGACGACGGGTTTGGAGAATTTAATACCGAAGATGAGGTTAATATTTTCGAGTACGTCAGCGGCGCGGAGTTTGTCTGACATGGGGGTTAGTCCTATTTAATGAGATTAACGATAACGGAAGCGGCGGCGATAATAGCTGCGGCGATGGCGATAAGATTAGACCATGCTTTTTCGCCTTGGGTGCGTTCTTTGTAGAGTTCGAGGGCAGCGACCTTGAGTTCCATGAGTTTGTGGGTTTCTCTTGGGACGTAGGTGGACTGCATGGATTTTAGTTGTTCAGCTTCGTGGTTGAGTTCGGCAAGGTGTTTATCATAGGCGGTGGCTTGGAGTTTAAGGGCGTCGCGGGTATTCTTTATATTGGTAGCAACGCGCTCAGAAAGTCTGGCAATGTCTTTCCTGTGCTCGGTTTGTAACACAGCGAGTTCTTTTTCGAGCTTGGCAACAATTCTGTTTTCGTCATCGCCGTTCACGGACAATCCTTTGCGGTTGTTGTCTGATGGCGGCGAGAATGCGGTCTTCTGACTGTTGGCGTTCTGACAGGTAGGTATTGAGACGTTCATTGACGCCGGAGATAGTTGTATTGAGGTCATCGTGGGCGCGGATGCAATCGGCTTTATCGACTGTATGGGCTATTTTATCGGACAATGCGGAATCGTTAATATTTTGCCGGGTAACGTCGGCTTGCAAGGCGATAATCTGTTGTTTTATCTGGCCTTTTGTTCTACCATCGTTCCAGACAATGACGGCAATGGTGATGAAAGTGCCGGTGGCAGTGATGGTTCCGAAGATCAGTGATGGCTCGATCATTTGTGATCGTCCTTTTGTGGATTAAGCAGAGCGGTTAATTCAGCAATAACGGTATTGGTGGCGACGACAGTGATTTCGAGTTGTTTACGTTGCTCCTGCCAACGGGCAAGGGTGGCTTCGACAATGGAACGCGGGATGTCAGCGCCCCCGGCGTCGATAACCGGGGGCGTAGTGGGGAGTTGTCTGGTCATTAATTACCGCCATTCTTTAACGCAGTAGTCACATCGACTGCGGACTGACCGAGTAAGTAAGCTACTACCA
>Ga0105103_10001659_pt1 | contig 12020 bp, 14 predicted proteins | sample PPLLaktember2015_2_FD_79107 | JGI IMG/M metagenome (GOLD analysis project Ga0105103, IMG submission 79107) | Freshwater sediment microbial communities from Prairie Pothole Lake near Jamestown, North Dakota, USA - PPLs Lake P7 Core (6) Depth... | ecosystem: Environmental > Aquatic > Freshwater >...
ATGAATTAATGAGTCACTTGTTGTATCTGAATAGTCGTGACAACTATCCCAACAAGTGCCCACACATCTGTCTTCATTTGACTGTTAAACAACACCCTACCGCCAGGGAAGGGTCTCGCTCTTGGGCATAGCCCGAAGTGCGGACGCGTATTATACCGATCGCCATCGTCTTGGCAAGGGCTTAATTTACAGCCCGCGGTTGCCAGTTTTCCCTTCCGCCTTGACTCACCATTCCAGGGCTAATCACTTGAAAGTGATCGCCTTTCTGGCCAGAAAACCGGCCCGGAGAAGGGGCGCCGACGCGAAGGGAGGCGAACTATACGCAGCCGGTATTTCCGGCGCAAGTCCTTTGGCAGGAAAATCCGCATATGTGCATTTGTGCCAGTCCGGGGCAGCGGGCGTTGCCACCGGACCGTTCACCCGATATCAAACAGGTGATACTTTTTCTTGCCGAGCCGGACCAGGAAAAAGCGGCCAAAAAGGGCCCGGGACGGATCGAAACACGCGGCTATTGCAGTGTTCTGGGCCCAGCCTACCGGGTAGTTATTGACCGTGACCGCATCCCGGCCCAATGCATCCTTTACCTGTTTGCCGGATGCGGCCATGCCGGCATCAACCAACAGCTGGGTGAGGGTATCGGGAAAATCCTCTCGCCCCAGTGTCGACGCGGGCAGCCCATCCTGCCGCAGCTGCAGGACATCATCCTCCGACAAAGCCTCGATCGACCCGCTGAACAGTGCGGCGGAAATCCGCTCGGCCCCCGCGAGCCCCTCCTCCCCATGTACCAGCCGGGTAACCTCCTTTGCCAGCACGGACTGCGCCTCCGGTTTGCCCTGCCTCAGGGTATCGGCCTGCTGCAGCGCGTCGATTTCGGTCACTTCCAGGAAAGTGAAGTATTTCAAGAACTTGTAGACATCAACGTCCGCTGTTCCCAACCAGTACTGGTAAAAGGCGTAGGGCGAGGTGCGCGCCGGATCCAGCCAGATCGTGCCCGACTCGGTTTTGCCGAACTTGGTGCCATCCGCCTTGGTGACAAGGGGCATGGTGAGGCCGAACACCTGCTTGCCATTCATCCGGCGCGTGAGGTCGATACCGCCGGTTATATTGCCCCACTGGTCCGACCCGCCAATCTGAAGGCTGCAGCCGAAGCGCCTGTTCAGCTCCGCAAAATCGAAGGACTGGAGGATTATATAGCTGAATTCGGTGTAGCTAATCCCACTGCCATCGCGCTCGATACGCTGCTTGACGGACTCCTTCTGGATCATGGCATTGACTGAAAAGTGCTTGCCGACATCCCGCAGAAAGGTCAACACATCCATATCTGCGGTCCAGTCCAGGTTATTTACCACCTCCGCCGAAGTCTGGGTGGAATCAAATTCGATGAAACGGGCAACCTGGGATTTCAGCCTTTCGCCCCAGCCATCCACCACCTCGCGGGTGTTCAGCTGCCGTTCCTGGGCCTTGAAACTCGGGTCGCCGATCAGGCCAGTGGCGCCCCCCACCAGGGCCAACGGCCGGTGCCCGGCAAGCTGGAACCTGCGCAGCATCAACAGCGGCACCAGCGAACCTATATGAAGACTGTCCGCCGTGGGATCAAAGCCACAATACAGTGTACGCACCCCACCATCGAGCCAGGCGGGAAGGTCGGCCTCTCCCGCAATCTGGAATATCAAACCGCGAGCACGAAGGTCATCGAGTAGGGCGCTGCTCATTCAGACTCTCACTTGTGCGTCGACGAGGGGGGTCACTGGGCTGGGGGCGCCAACCATACAACATCGATCCTGTGCAAGTCATGTTTTGGCTTTGGCTTTTGTGTATTTTTTACTATACTCGGAGCCTAAGCAGATAATACGGGTCACCGGGGCCATGCCACCAGCTCTAAAGGAACCGCGGAGGGTTGCTGCCCTTCGCAGAGAAGACGGGTCTTTGCCACGATTTGGTCTCCCCGGCAGAGGCATCATGGCTGGTGCGGCACTTGCCACCTGCTTTGCAAGCGGCCTTGTATTGCACTCATCCGAGGCAAGGCAAATTCCCCTGGAAGATTCCCCACGCACCGAGTTGCAACTGGAAGACACCTTCCGTTCCAGGGACCTTTGGCTGGTGACCAAGCCCCCCCTGTCCGAATTCCAGCTCAATCTCGCCGAACCACCGCCCACACCCGGACCGGAGGTCGAGTCGGTCGGGCAGCCCTGGATAGACCAGGTCGTCAGGCGCGGGGACAACCTTGCCGTGATTTTTCAGCGAGCCGGCTTCGATAAACGTGATGTTCACCACGTGGTTAGCGAAGCCGCAGCGGGCGATGAACTCGCCCGCATCTTTCCGGGCCAGTCAATCTCATTCCAGGCCGACGAGGCCGGTGCGCTGGCAGCTGTGCGCGTCGTCAAGTCGCCACTGGAAACCATTGTCTACCGCAAAGGGGAAAACGGTTTCACCAGCGAGCTTGTAAGCCGTACTCCCGAGGCCAGGGAGGCCTGGGCAAGCGCAAAGATCACCTCGTCCCTCTTTCTCGCGGGTCGGGAGGCGGGACTTTCCCAAACCACAATAATGGACCTGGCCAATATTTTTGGCGGTGTTATCGATTTTGTGCAGGACCCGCGCCAGGGCGACACCATCCACGTGGTCTATGAGGAGCTCTACGTCGGTGACGAAAAATATGCTGATGGCGCCATCCTGGCGGCTTCCTTCACCAACCAGGGCAAAACCTACAACGCCTTCCGCTTCATAGATGCCAGCGGGGAGGCCAGTTACTACAATGAGGACGGCGTCAGCCTGCGCAAGACTTTCCTGCTCACGCCCCTGGATTTCACCCGGATCAGTTCAAATTTCAACCTGAGACGGATGCACCCCATCTACAAGACCGTTCGCCCGCACCGCGGTACAGACTATGCCGCCCCCACCGGAACGCCGGTATACGCCGCCGGTGACGGCCGTGTCATCAAGTCAGGCTACAAAGGCACCAACGGCAATTACGTCTACATCAGGCACAGCGACCAGCACGTCACCCACTACCTGCACCTGAACAAGCGCATGGTTAAGGAGGGAGACCGTGTGACCCAGAGCCAGCTTATCGGCACGGTCGGCTCAACCGGGGCCGCCACGGGCCCTCACCTGCACTACGAATTTCTGGTAGACGGCGTCCACAAGGACCCGCGCACAATTGCCAAAACGTTGCCCATAGCCAGCACCATTCGGGGTGCGGAACTGGCTGCCTTCCGTCAAACCATACGCCAGAGCTCTCTGCAACTGGCCTCCCTGCGTTCAGATAGCCAGCTGGCTTTGAACAACGCGAACAAAGCGGACAAAGCAACCAACTGACCGCACCCATGGAAAACGCCCTGTTCATCGGTTTGATGTCGGGCACCAGTGTCGATGGCATCGACAGCGCGCTGGTCAGCTGCCATGGCGAGCAACTTGCGCTAATCGCCACCCACCAGCACGAGCTACCTGAAGCCGTCAGGCAGCGCATAGCCGACATCAGCCATTCCGGAACAGACGAGGTCGAGCGCATGGGTCCGCTGGACCGTGAACTGGGCAGGCTGTTTGCCGCCGCCGCGCTGGCGCTGCTGGCAAAGTCGGGCCGACGCCCGGACCAGGTTCAGGCCATCGGCAGCCACGGCCAGACCATTCGCCACCGACCCCCTTCCGCCGGCGCCGGGCCAGACAGCTTCACCCTGCAGCTGGGGGACCCCAATACCATCGCCGAAATCACCGGTATTACCACCGTTGCCGATTTCCGCCGCCGGGATATTGCGGCAGGCGGTGAGGGCGCTCCCCTGGCCCCGGCATTCCATGCCGCGGTCTTCGCCAAACCGGGCGTGAATCGGGCTGTAGTCAACATCGGCGGCATCGCCAACGCCAGCCTGCTGCGGGGGCCGGATCTGCTCATGGGTTTCGATACCGGGCCGGGCAACACCCTGCTGGATCACTGGGTGAAACGCCATTGCGGCCAGGATTTCGATCGCGATGGTCGCTGGTCGGCCAGCGGGACAGTCTCGGAGGCACTGCTCGAAGACCTGCTCACGCACCCGTATTTCGCGATGTCCGGTCCGCGTAGTTCCGGCAAGGAGGCTTTCAACCTTCAGTGGCTGGATCGAAAGCTGGGGGCGCACCCGGGATTGGAAGCCGAGGAGGTGCAGGCCACCCTGGCGGAACTGACGGCGGTTACCATCGGCAGGGCAATCAGGCAAAGTGGTATAGAAGTCACGGAAGTCTATGTGTGCGGCGGAGGCGCCCATAACAGCAACCTGATGGATCGCCTGCGGCGGCAGCTTAAGCCGGCCTCCCTGGCCTCAACTGCCGCCATCGGCATGGATCCGGATTGGGTTGAAGCCGTCACTTTTGCCTGGCTGGCGCACCGCACCCTGCAAGGCCTGGCCGGCAATGCACCTGCGGTAACGGGCGCGGACGGGCCGAGGGTTCTCGGCGGGATATTTCCGGCCGGCTAGATGGAGAAGGAGGAACCGCAGCCACAGGTAGTGGCGGCATTGGGGTTGTTGACGATAAAGCGGGATCCCTCGAGACCCTCGGTATAGTCCACCTCGGAACCGACCAGGTACTGGAAGCTCATGGGATCAACCAGGACGGTTACACCATCCTTTTCTATGGCCGCATCATCCTCAGCGGCAGCCTCCTCGAAACTGAACCCGTACTGGAAGCCGGAGCAGCCGCCGCCGGTGATATAGACCCGCAGCTTCAGCGCCTGGTTTTCCTCCTCGGCCACCAGCTCGCGGACCTTGCGCACCGCGCGGGCGGACAGGTTGATACTCGCCGGGTTGAAGGATTCTGCTACAGACATCGGTGTTTCCTGGGGCTAAGCGCCGTCATCCCGGCGCACCATCGCCCCGCATTATGAGAAGACTGAGTAATTTAGTCAAGTTTAGCAGAGACGACCGCGAGCTCTGCGGGGTGCCCGGCCTCATGGCCTGAGGCCTCCGCGTTCCCTGCCCCGGCTTTTTCCGGGTCGGCCATATGCGCCAGGCTGCCATTGACCTCCGCGCCCGCAGCCATTTCCACCAGCACATAGAAGACGTTGCCCTGGACCCTCGCCTTGGCAGCCAGTTCCAGGTGCCGTGTGGCATAGACATCGCCCTGCACCGTGCCGTTGATAACCACCGACGGGGCGCGAATTTCGCCCTCGACCCGGCCCTTGTCCACCACTCTTACCAGCGCTTCCTTGCCGGGCTCGGCAATAATATTGCCTCGCACCAGACCCTCGATATCGAGTACCCCGCTGAAGCGGATCTCGCCCAGGATCACAGTGTCACTGGACACCAGGGTGGTCTTGCCCGACACGCTAATCGTCGATTTCTTGCTTCCCAACATGGGTGAACCTCTCCTCCAACTGCCAGGGGTATTCCTCCCTGACCTCAAATGCATTGGGCTTCTGGGTCCTGGCATGCACCTGCACAGTACCGGGCTCAAAACCCGCAGGCAGTGCAAGCTCCCCCTCCACCGACTGGAAATAGCGAAACTGCAAGGTGCCACCGCTCGCTTTGAAGTCCTCGCTGAGCTTCGCCAGCGAATACGTGACTGGCCGGCCATTCTCCTTCCCGCTGATCGCCACTGACAGGCTGCCCTTGAGCGGCTTGTGGGAGCGCGCCTCCTGCTGCACTACAATGCGATAAAAATAGTGCCCGGGCTGCTCCCCCGCCTTGAGCTCCAGGCCGCGTAAGCTCAGGCCCGGCGCGATCGCCTCCGGGGAGATCAAGCTGCGGTAAAAGGCCAGCCCCTCCTCCAGACCAACAATTTCTTCCTTCTGGCCCGCCAGTTCCTTGCGCACCATTTCCAGTGCCTGGCGATCCACATCGTGCCGCGTAGTCTGGATCGCCAGCTCGTTATCCCGCGATTTCAGCGTGTCCTGCACCGCCACCAGTTGCGACTGCATGGCTTTGTAGTCCTTCGGACTGGCCCCCATGCCGCGGTAGGCAAAATGCTGCCCGAGATAAAACCCGGCCTCCAGCACCAGGGCAAGCACCAGCGTTACCCCGATGCCGATGACAAGCCGGCGCCGCTCGGCGAAAAAGGTCTTCAGGTCCAGGATGGCCACTGTCCAGCCTTCAGGGCAACAGCCCGACCTGTTGCAGACCCATGGTTTCCGGCAGGCCCAGCATGATATTCATATTCTGCACCGCCTGCCCGGAGGCGCCCTTAACCAGGTTGTCGATGGCGGACATGACCACGACCGTGTCCCGACCCTGCGGCACCGTCACCGCAAGCTGGCAACGGTTGGCCCCGCGCACGGTGCGGGTCTGGGGAAACATGCCGGCCGGCAGCACATCAACGAACGGCTCGCCGGCGTACCAGTTTTCATAAAGTGCCTGTAAATCCCCGGCGTCACCCAGCAGTCGCGCATACAGGGTCGCATGAATTCCCCGGATCATAGGCAGCAGGTGGGGTACAAATGTCACGCTCACCGGCTGGCCGGCCACATCCGCCAGGCCCTGCTCAATCTCCGGCAGATGGCGGTGGCCACTGACGCCGTAGGCCTTGAAACTGTCGGCCGCCTCGCTCAGCAGGTTGTCAATTTTCGCCTGGCGCCCGGCGCCGCTGACACCGGAGGCGGCGCTGGCGATCAGGTGCTCCGGGTCCACCAGTTTGTGGGCCAGCAGGGGGATGAGGCCCAGTTGCACCGCAGTTGGGTAGCAGCCGGGGCACGCTACCAGCCTGGCACCCGCTATCGCCGCCCGGTTGACTTCGGGCAATCCGTAGACCGCCTCCTCCAGGCATTCGGGGCTGGCGTGCGCCTCGCCGTACCAGCGCGACCACAGGGCGGCATCCCGCAGGCGGTAATCCGCTGACAGGTCGATCACCCGCGCGCCGGCGGCCAGCAACTGTGGCACCAGGTTCATGGCAACATTGTGGGGGGTGGCGAAAAACACCACATCGCAGGCCGCCAGCTCGTCCACGCCCGGCTCGGAGAATGCCAGGTCGTAGTGACCGCGCAGGTTGGGAAACAGCTCGTCCACCCTGCGCCCGCTCTCGGCGCGCGAGGTTATGGCGACCACCCGTGCCCGCTCGTGTGAAGCCAGCAGGCGCAGCAGCTCGACACCGGTGTAGCCGGTGCCGCCGACAATGCCAATTTTTACCATTTCCCTATCCAGATTTCGTCCAAGCGAGACTGCAGACCCGTTGGCGAAGATGCGCCGCCCGGGGAGCGCCAGTATAAAAGCAATGGCAGGCGAGATAACTGGTAATATTGTTTTTTTTGCAATGAGCCCTGTCACGCGTGCCTGTGTCGCTCAAAAACTACCGGCGTTATCTGGCCAATCACGACTCGGCCATGGCCTCCGCGGTGCTGCGCCAGCTCATGGACACCCTGCGGGCCAGTACCGCGGAGGCCGTTTGCGTCTACGAGCGCAGCCGCGCCACCGGAAAGCAGATCCTGCACGGCGTGGTGACCCGGGACAGTATCGAAAAATTCACCCTCGATCGACTCTGACAGGAACCCGGGAGACGCGCGCATGCTCTGGCTGAAAGCCTTCCATCTCATCTTCGTCGTGTGCTGGTTTGCCGGGCTGTTCTACCTGCCCCGCATCTTCGTCTACTACGCCGCCAGCGAACACCCCGAGACACGGCAACAGCTGGCGGTGATGGCCCGCCGGCTGTACCGCTTCGTCACGCCCTTCATGCTTATCGCCATCGCCCTGGGCCTGGCCATGATGGCGCAAAATCCCGACTACTACCTGCATGCCACCTGGCTGTGGCTGAAGCTGGCCGGCGTCGCCTTCCTGGTCATCTACCACTTCCAGTGTGGCCGCTACGTCAAGGCCATCAACGCCGATGCGGACCGGCACAGCCACGTGTTCTACCGGTTCTTCAACGAGGTCCCGGTCATTTTCCTCTTTGCCATCGTGTTGCTGGCGGTGCTGAAGCCCTTTCCTTAAGTTTCCCCGGCAGCAGGCACATTGCAGCGCCGCGGCGATGGCCGAAGCGAGGCCAATATCTGTATGAATGGCAGTGGTAGTGGTAGCATGATTCATGGACATAGGGGTCCACACATTGCGTTAAAGTCCAGTTTTGTTCATGCTATGCCTAGAATAATTAGCATGCGCGGAATGCAGGCGCGTCGGGTCTCCTTACCTGCCAGCCTTACTTACGGAACTTACGGAGAGCTGATCAATGAGCACACTGTCCATCGCATCCAACGTGCGTTCGGACGCTGTATTGCGGGTGCTGGAAATGACCCAGAAGCTCGCCGCGAATTTCGATCTGGACAGCCTGCTCGCCGAAACGCTCCAAACCGGAATGCACCTGCTCGATGCAGAGATGGGGGCGCTTTGGCTCTACCGGCAGGACAGCGGCGAACTGGTCAGCCTGCTGCCGCGCCTGGGCACGCCCCTGCGAGTTGCTTTGGGCCAAGGTTTATGCGGCATCTGCGCCGCCGAGCGCCGAATTATCAACGTACTGGATGCAGCCGTCGACCCCCGTTTTCGCGGCTCCATCGACAAGGCGGTAGGATTTACCACGCGCTCCATGCTCAACGTGCCGCTAATTGCGCGCGACGGCGCCCTGATCGGCGTGCTGCAATTTCTCGACGCCGATCTGGCCGGTTATGACCAGAACTCGGAATCACTTGCCGCCGTGCTTGCGGCGCAATGCGCCGTGGCACTCCAACATGCACGCCTGAGTGACAGGATGCAGCAGAGCGAGCAGCTGCAGCGCGAGGTTGAGGTAGCGCGCGAGATTCAGCGGAGCACGCTTCCCACCACTATGCCGGCCATCCCGGGTTACGAGGTCCAAGGACATTTCCAGCCGGCGACCTATGCCGGCGGCGATTTGTTCGATCTGGTGATGCTAAATGGCAAATTGTTCGTGTTGCTCGGCGACGCCACCGGCCATGGCTTCGGTCCGGCCCTGTCGGCGACACAGATGCAGGCGTTGCTACGCGTGGCATTTCGCTGCGGTGCCAGCCTCGAGGAAGCCTATCGACACGCCAATAACCAGCTGGCAGAAGACCTTCCCGCAGACAGGTTTATCACTGCTTTTATAGGCATGCTTGACCCGCGCACGCATGAGCTGCGCTTTCATTCGGCCGGACAGGGGCCGATCCTGCACTATCGCGCCGCTGAACGCCGCGCCGAGTGGCACCAGCCGACGACCTTCCCTGTCGGCATTCTCGAGATCGACGAGGTTGGTGCGGCTAACTCGCTCTTGCTCGAGCCGGGGGATATCGTCGCCCTGATCTCAGATGGTCTATACGAATACGCCAATCCCGCCGGGGAGTTATTTGCTGAAGCGCGCGTGGCCGCCACCCTTGAGCAGGGTCGGGAGCTGCCGATTTCGGCCCTGTCCCGGCTGTTGGTAGAAGAGGCGCAGCGCTTTGGTGCCGGGGCGCCGCAAGCCGACGATATTACGCTGGTGTTGCTGCGACGCCTGGCGAATTGATTGCAAATTGAGGAGTTGAAGAGCGTGACAACAACTTACCCGAGAAACCTCGCAGCGCTGGAAGAGATCGTCGCGGACACCGCGCGGCAATTCGCCGCGTTCGGCATAGACGACTCGCTGCGCGATACCGTCGACCTGGCCATCGAGGAGTTGTTTGTAAATATGGTGAAATACAATCGCGGGGCGGCCCACGACATCGCCCTGGATATTCACCCGATAGACAACGGTGTCGAGGTCAGCCTGACCGATTTCGACGTCGATCGATTCGACCCGTCGCAGCCTGTGACCGTTGATATTGACGCGCCGCTGGCCGAGCGCGAGCCGCGCGGGCTGGGACTTTACCTTATTCACAAGATGGTCGATTCGATCCAGTATGAGTACCGCAATCGCCAGAGCAGGATCACGATCACCAAACGGGTGGAACACGCTGATGTTTGATATCCAGACCAACGAGTTGGGGCAAGTGGCTGTCTCGGGCCGACTCGACGCGGCGCAGGCAGAGCGGGCACAGCAGTTCCTCGACAAGGTAACGGGTGAATGCGTTATAGACATGAACTCCCTCGAGTACGTGTCCAGCGCCGGGCTCGGTGTGCTGCTGAAAACCCACAAGCGCCTCATGACCGGGGGTAAAGGCATCCGCCTGATAAACGTGAGGCCGCACATTAATGATATCTTTCGCTACTCGGGCTTCGACCGCTTGTTCAGCATCGAGTTGTCATCGGGCTGACCGGGCGCGACCGTGATGCGAAAAAAAGCCTGCCATCAGCACCAACTTTTAGCCGCCCCGGCGGTACTTGTTTCTGAGTAGCGATGACCTTGCACTGATCGAGCGATGTCGCATCGGTGACCGGCGTGCGCTGCAGCTATTGGTGGAGCGCTACCAGCGTCCTGTCCTGAATGCGGCATTTCGCATCCTTGGCAACCGCGAAGACGCCGCAGACGCAACCCAGACCACCTTCCTGAAGGTGTTCGAGCATCTGGACCGATACGATGCCAAATACAAGTTATTCAGCTGGATTTACCGGATAGCCGTCAATGAGTCGATCGACCAGCTACATCGCAACCGGCAATTACAGGATCTCGACGACAATGAAGCTTCGGACGCCGACGGCCCCGAGGAGCAGACGGCGAGCGCCCGGTTATCACACCAGGTGCAGGAGGCCCTGATGGTCCTGGGGGAGGAATACCGGGTGGTGCTGGTGCTCCGGCATTTCTCGGAATGCAGCTACGAACAGATTGGCGAGATTTTGAATCTGCCAGAAAAAACTGTTAAATCAAGGATTTACATGGCAAGGCAGCAACTGAATAGCCTGCTCGTTGCCAGAGGAGTCAGCCAGGTATGACAATTGATCGTGCGCTACAGTTGCTCAATGCTGAACTCGACGGAGAGCTCAGCGCCAGCGACCGGGTGGAGCTGCAAGAATTGCTTGCGGCGCGACCCGAGCTCCACACCCAGCGCGAGGCCCTGCGGGACCTCACCCGGTGTCTGCAACGGGCGGCAGACCTCGAGCCGCCGCCGGGCATGACCCAGCGGCTGCTGTCCAGCATCCGCCTGCCGGTGCGCCGGCGCATGTCCTGGAGCCTTCCCCGGTGGCAGCTCAACCCGCGGGCCCTGCCATTCGCAGCCCTGGCTACCGCACTCATGGTGGCCGTAGGCAGCTACTGGTCCCTGCCCCCGAATTCAATGGTGGGTGATTCGGCGGCGATGGTAGGAAGTATGGTGAGGGACCAGAGCCAGGCAGGCATGGAACTGCAGGACAGGTTGGCCCTGGACCTGGATGAACTTAGCGGCGAGGTGACGCTGGCTACAGCAGCGGCTGGCACCCGCCTGCTGGAATTTGAGCTGGCATCCTCAGACGCCGTGGACATCGCCATCAGCCTGGCCGGCAGCGGCCTGGTATTTGGCGGGTTTTCACAAGGCGAGAACAGCGTAGACCTGATCGCAAGCGATGCCGCTACGCTGCGTTTACGTAGCCACGGAGAGCGCCATTTTGGCGTTATCCTGCATGCTCCCGCAACTGCCAACGCAACCGGTTCCAGTAGTATTGGCCTGGAGTTCTCAGGGCAGCAGAAGAGCTTGTTCAAGGGCGAGCTAAAGGCCCCGTAAAATATTTTTCGCGAGCCCGCCAACTTTTTGACGGGCCGGGAGTACTACTTTACAAGACCCGCTTAACGACCCAGTATGTGGCTGCAGCAGGTTCAATTTTCATAACAATCGGAGCGCGAGCAATGAATTCAAATCGTAGCGGCAATACCAAAGGTTGGATGTTGGCAACAGGCCTGGTTTCAGTGGTAGCTGCCGGCCTGTATGTGGGCAACCAGTATCCTTTCGATGACACGGCATTGACGGGCACCATTGCCCCGGCGCAGCGCTATCAGGCAGCACAGATCGGCGCCAGCGACGTGGTGCTGGGTGACGAAACCATCGCCCAGTTTATGCAGACTGACGCATTCCAGATGATTGTAGAGAACCCGCAGGTAGCCCAACTCTTTGCCGACGAACGGTTCCTTGCGCTGGCCGCCGATGAGCGTTTTAACAAGCTGATGGCCGACGAGCGGTTCCTTGCGCTGGCCGCCGATGAGCGCTTTAACAAGCTGATGGCCGACGAACGGTTCCTTGCGCTGGCCGCCGATGG
>Ga0105103_10001660_pt1 | contig 12008 bp, 21 predicted proteins | sample PPLLaktember2015_2_FD_79107 | JGI IMG/M metagenome (GOLD analysis project Ga0105103, IMG submission 79107) | Freshwater sediment microbial communities from Prairie Pothole Lake near Jamestown, North Dakota, USA - PPLs Lake P7 Core (6) Depth... | ecosystem: Environmental > Aquatic > Freshwater >...
AACGAGGGCGGCAGGCTTGAGGTCAGCGGTTCGGCCTCGCAGTTGCAGACCATCCTCAAGTCACCCGCCATCTCTGGCTCGCCGGGTTCGTCTCTGTACCTGATGTGCAGCACAGGGCCGCTGAGTTCGGCCCTCCTCTACGGTGACATCATCGGCATCGGCAACGGAATCTACGGCGACGTGGATGACGGTACGATTCACCTCTATGGGGCCGTCAACATGGGGCCGTCGCGGGCTTCCAACATCTGGCGCGAGTGGGACTTTTTCGGCACGGCCGGTGAACACAGCACGGGCAACTCCTCCGACATCTGGCAGTGGCTGCAACTCGACTCCTACTCTGTCGCCGCCTACGACGGTGGCGCAAACCATCCCGGCTGCATGAGCTTCACGACCGGGACTGGTGCTGACGACGGTGGCCGCTGCTACACGAACACCACGTCCTTCACCCTGCCATCGACGGACTCAGAGGACTACTGCGAGTTCACCTTCCGCTGCCCTGCTCTCGTAGCCAACGCGCGCATCAACTTCGGTTTCCGCGACTGGTGGACGGCTGATGGTTCAGACACGCCTCCCGCTGGTAGCTACGGTGCCTACATCAACATTCGCGGCACGACGCTCTACGGCAAGGTGGTCAGTGGCGGCACGCAGTTCACGACCGGCTCCAGCTACACGCTCAGTACAGGAACGTGGTACACCGCGCGGGTCGTCTGCACGAAGACCGCCATCCTCAATCAGACGGCCTTCTACCTCTACTCTGAGGCAGGGGCTACCCTGTGGTCTGCGACCCTCGCCTACCGGCCCTCAACGGTGCCGTTGATGCACGGCTTGAACTTCTACAACGTCGGCACCTCGGCCCAGAACATGCTCATCATGGACTACATGAACTTCTGCCTGGAAGCAAGGAGCCGCTGACATGGCCTACGCGGGTCTTCTGGACGGCGGCCTCTCAGTCAAAATCGGCTGCGCCGCAGACTGGACTGGCGGCACCGAACGCCGCACGACCGTCCACGGCATGAGAATCACGACGACCAACCAGGGCATCGGCTCCTGCTCGTTCTGGATGGAATGCGCGGATCCCTTCAGCCCGCAGACGACCTACCCAGAGCTCGTCCACGGCGCGCGAATCTCGGTCACTCACACCTACGACGCCGCGACCACCGTCCTCTACCGCGGCTTCGTCCTCATCGACCCGCGCACCGCGCACGCCGGCGGGAGCTCCGTCATCAACGTCGAGTGTGGCGGGCCGATGGAGGTGGCGCGCTGGCGAGGAGACGTGGGCTTCGTCTACACAGAGCGCGACACTGACCAGTGGTTCGAGAACAAGAACAACGGCAAGTGGGTCCACGTCGACACCGGCGATCGCCTCTACCTCGGCGTCGATGACGACACGAAGGTTCCTTACGGCAAGTGCGGCGCGGTCGGCTACCTCATCTACAAGGGCGCCGACTACCTCGCCTACGCGCCGCAGTTGTACGGCGTGAAGCGCCTGCGCGGCACCGTCCGCATGAACCTCAAAGAGGGCATGGTCGCCCGCCTCGCCTACTCAAGCGGCTACAAGGTCAGCCGCGAGCAGGCCGACTACACAGAGATCAAGACGTGGTCGGCCGGCACGGTCCTCGCGAAGACCGCCTTCGACTCGACCTCCTGGGGCTGGACGCCGCCGACCAAGGGCTGCCACTACCTCGTGCTGCTGCTCTGGACGAGCAACACCTCGGGCGTCAAGGTCACCGCCGACCGCTTCATCGAGTTTGACAACCTCGAGATGTACCTTGGCAGCGACACGAACGAGAAGCGCATCGACCAGGCGCTCGTGGATGTCGCCAACTTCGTCGGCCTCCACACCTCGACCCTGACCTCGCCCATCTACTCGGTCGAGCAGTCGCTCGCCGCGCGGCCGATGACCGATCCGGTCAGCGCGATGAACACCTTCTCGCTCCAGGCAAGTCAGTTGGTCGAGTACGGCTGGTGGCCGACCGCGGCTGGCATCGAGTTCCGCGCGCGGCCGGTGCCCACCGATCCGACGACCATCCGCGCCCTGTCGAACTGCTACCGCATCGACGCCAGCCTCGCCGGCGTGGACTGGGACGTGCGCCAGCACCCCGATGAGGGCATCATGCGCGCAATCCGCTTCACCTACGGCAAGCGCGCCGCCTCCTCCTACCCGGCCGGCTTCCCCAAGAACGTGGTCGCACCGGACGGGCCGGGATGGGTGTCAGGCGAGCCGTTCGTCGGCACCAACTGCCCGGTGCTGCCGGTGGACTTCACCCAGCACAACTACTCTGACGACCGCGCCAAGGACATCGCGATGGCCCTCGCCTCGCACCTCGGTGAGGGACTCTCGAGCGGCCCCGTCAGTCTGCACACGCAGACCGTGCCCGTCTACGGCACCAGCGCGCCCTACCCGGTGCCCTACCTGCGCGGCGGCGACTGGGTGGAGTGTACGCAGACCCAGACTGCCGCGGCGGCCACCGGGCCGCTCTACATCACGAGCTCGACGGTCTATGTCGACACCGGCTTCGTGGACCTCGAGGTCGGCTTCGCCGCCCAGCAGTTGATTGAGCAACTGACGGCCGCCGGCGCCATCAACAAGATCAAGCTGGCGAAGGTCAGATGAACCAGACGCACGCCTCGTGCGCGAGATAATGAGGTGCGATGCCTGACAACTTCGAGAGAGCCAAGGACGACATTCTCAGCCGCACGGCGGCCAACGGCGGGCCAAAACCCATCGACCTCCTGACCGCGATGGGCGCGCTGGCGCTGGACGTGGACGACGCGATGGGCGGCCTGTCGGAGAAGTTCGACAAGCACTGCGTGGACTCCCAGACACGCCTCGATGACATGGAGGCGTGGCGTGGCACCTTGTGTGAAGACCTTGAGCGTCACCACGAGGACATCTGCAGGAAGCACGTCGAGGCGATGCACGACGAGCACGTCGATGAGATGCAGAAGCTCGGGTTGATGGACGAGGAGAGCGAGGAGGTCAAGCGCAAGGTCTGGTTCATGTGGCTGCTCGGCACCAAGGCGTCCTACGTCATCGTCGCCGTCCTCATCTTCGTCCTCCAGATGCTCTCGAACTGGATGTGGCACGAATACCTGATGCGCGAACCGTGATGGCCCGCCGGCGCACCACCGTCACGGCGACGATCTACGACTCTGAGGGCTTCCCCTTCGTCTGCTTCAGGGGCAACGCCCAGGACATCGCCGACTGCACGGCAATCTACGTCATGAACGTGGCATCCCCGCTGGGCCTCGTGCCCAACTACGAGGTCGAGCTCATCGAGCGCCGCACCGAGGACGACTCTCAGCCCAAGGACGAAGGAGCGTGACGTGGACCTGAAGTTCAAGAACATCACCAGCCCCAACAAGTCGAAGCGGTCGAACGGCATCAAGACGGTGCGTACCGGCATGGTTCACTGGACTGGCTCCACCGCCGGCGCCGTCGCGATCGGCAAGTACTTCGCCATCGACTCGGTCGATGTCTCCTCGCACGACGTGATCGGCAGGGACGCCCTGGTCGTGCGCTGCGTGCCCTTTGAGCTCAAGGCGTGGCACGCCGGCCACTCGCGCTACGACTTCAACCGCGACGGCAAGTTCAATCCCGCTGAGTACAACCTCAACGACACGACCGTGGGCTGGGAGCTCTGCCACAAGCCGGGGCAGGACTGGCCCGACATCCAGATCCGCGCCCTCGCCCAGCGCATCCGCAGGGCCAACGCCGTGTGCCCGAACTTCGCCTACAAGCACATCATCGACCACGAGGCGGCGAGCCATGCGCTCTCGGGCAAGTGGGACGTGGACTCGACGTTCCCGGCCTACAAGATGTTCTGGTGGGTGCTACACGGCCCCGATGCGACCATTCCCCACGGTGTCATCGAGAAGCTCCCCGACTGGGCCGTGCGGCAGGCCAAGCTCATCAAGAAGGAGTTCTAGAGGAATCCGCTTGCCGGTGTAGAATGACCGGAGCGCAGTTTCCTCGACTGCGCGAGGACGGCGAGGTGGTTGCTGCATGGCGCCTCGCCGTCCGTCGTCTTACTGGCGGGTGGAAGGAGAGTGTGTGCGCTATGGAGCAGCTCTACTGATCCTGTCCGCGGCTGTTCTTCTCGTCGGCGTGTTCTTCGTCTCAGCGGTGCGCGCCGACGCCAAGCCGAACCCCTATACCAATCAGCGGTACAGACCGGCTTCCCAGGCCACCGTGGACTGGGCGCTGGGCTGGCGTGCGACCGCGGTGCGCGAGTGGAAGACCTGGACTCGCGCGCGGCGCTGCTTCGGCTGGGAGGCGCGGCCTCTCGTCGCACAGCCGGCGCCGACACGCTGGGTGCCCCACGGCCTCTGGGTCCACGCCGGCAAGTCCTGGCGGACGCTGGCCCGCGACTACCGCGATCGCACCGCTCGCCTGCGCTACCGGATGACCCATCCTGGTGGCGGCGGTGCCGAACGCTGGCGCCCGCTGGTGCGTTGGCACTGGCCGGCCGACCTCGTGGACACGGCGATCGTCGTCATCGCGCGCGAGTCGGGCGGCAGTCCCCTGGCGCGCAACGCCTCCTCGGGCGCCGCTGGTCTCTTCCAGCTCTGCCCCGCCCCGGCGGGCTGGGCGGACCCCGACTACAACGTCTGGTACGCCTACCACAGGAAGTTCGTGCCCGCCGGCGGATGGTCGCCGTGGGTGTGTCTCTGACTTTGGGGTAGAATAGGGCTGCGCGGCCCTCAACGCGCGTGGTAAGCCAGGGGCCGGTCGAGGCGTTTTCGCTGCATGGGGCGCCTCGGCCGGCCTCCTTTACGTGGACGCTCCCTTCTCCCGGTTCCAGATGACTCAGCGAAGCCTGGTACAAAGGTGGGGTACTCCTATCCTCGAGGGAGGTGACATGCAGGAACAGCTTCTACAGGTGCTCTGGACGGTGCTGCGCGTGTTCTTCGGCACCCTGCTCGGCGCGGCGGTCGCCGTCGGCGTCGGCGTCATGGATTACGGATGGACGGAGTGGAAGCCGCTCGTTTTCGCGGCTCTCGCCGCCGCAGCCGTCGTCATCATCAACGTCCTGAACCCCAAGGATTCGCGCTACGGCTTGGGGGCCGGTTCGTCCGAGTAAGATCGGCGGTGTCCTCTACGGCCTGAAGAACCGTGCTCTAGAAAGTTCCCCCCGCGGCTCGCCCAGCCGCATGGCCCCACGGTGAGTCCTCGCTCGCTCGCCGTGGGGCCGCCCGCTTCTTTCCGTCCGCCCCAGAGGATATGCTTCCGAGCCAACGAACAAGGCAGCAGCTCCACCACCTCTGAGGGAGGGAACATGCAGCAGCACCGCGGAGACGACTCCGCTCGTGAGGACATCCCCACCATCCGCCCGTTCTCCTGCGGCACCGAGTTCGCCGACTGGGAGAACCACAACTGTGCTCAGTGTGCCAACACGGGCCAGCAGTCGATGAGCGAGGGTGGGGAATACGTCTGGGGCACCTGTGAGCTCGAGGACGCCCTGACCATCGCCTGCATCGGGTCAGGCCTGGTGCCCGAGCTCCTCGCCATCGAGTACGGCTGGGGCCACGACCCCGGCTACTGGGTGGCGCCGCCGCGCTGCGAGAAGTGGGTCGAGCGATGACCCCGTTCTACGATCACAACGGTCGCGACATCAGCGACTCGCTCGACCGCTGGATTACCGGGAACTACGGGGACGACGACCAGTCTAACCGTGAAGAAGAACCTGAGAGTCTTGACCTCGAAGACATGGCAGACTTGAAGTACGAGGACCGTAAAGAGCGGGAGGTGCGGGGTGAGTCGTAACAAGATTGAGGCGGCCCACAAGACGTGCATCAGCGCCACGATGGCGGCGACCGTGGCTGGTGTGAACCCCTTCTCCAGCCCCTTCCAGCTCTGGTGTCGCTTTGAGGGCACCGAGCCGCGTCAGGAGGAGACCTACCCGATGCGCCGCGGCAAGTTCATGGAGGCCGGCGTCATCCGCGAGTTCAGCCGCGAGACCAAGCTCAAGGTGCAACGTCCGCGCGGGAACTTCGATCAGAACTTCTGGTTCCTGACCGAGGAGTACGGCTTCCCGATGGGCTGCCTGCTCGACGGTGTCACGATGGACTCGACCGGACGGGCCGCGGTCGAGGCCAAGACCGCGAACCCGTGGGCGGCTCACGAGTGGTTCTACGACGACTACGAGGACGAGTCGGCCAACGACAAGGTGCCGCTGGTCTACTTCATGCAGGCCCAGCACCAGCTCGCCGTCACCGGCTGGCAGCACTGCTACGTGCCGGCCGACGTCGGCGGCAAGTTCATCTGGCGCCTCATCAAGCGCGACGACGGCGTCATCGACCTCCTCACCACCCGCGAGCGCGACTTCTGGATCAACAACGTGCTCGGCCACGAGCCGCCCGAGGCCGACGCCCACCGCGCCACCAAGGAGGCCATCGAACGTCGCTGGCCGAGCTCCACGCCCGAGGCCGTCGAGGTCGTCAACGACCCGGAGATTGCGCGCCTCGCCGCCACCTACAAGGCCCAGGGCGAGACCATGAACCACCTCAAGGCCGAGCGCGATGGCACCGGCAACCAGCTCAAGATTCTCATCCAAGACAAGGAGGCGCTCATCGCCGGCGACTACAAGGTGAGCTGGAAGACGTTCACGAAGAAGCACTTCGACCTCGACGCCTTCCGCAGCGCCCACCCGGCGCTCGCGCAGGAGTTCACGGTCGAGCGGGAGCAGCGACCGCTCAAGGTCACACAGACGAAGGAGAAGGCATGAGCGAGGTATTCCCACGGGCGCAGGCCGTCGTTGACGACAGCGTTGAGCCGTTCATCGACAGAGGCGCTGCCGTCTGCAAGACCTGTCCGCTTCTCAAGTTGACGCTGCTCGCACGCGATCAGTTCCCCGTGGCTATCGAACTGCTGAAGGAGCAGATTGAGGCGTGGACGCAGACCCTTCAGGAATCTCTGGAGCTGATGGCGGCGGCAGACTACGTTGAGTGTCCAGCCTACGTCTGCGAGGTGGAGGTTGAGAGCCTCGTGCCGCCCGTCCGAGTGAGCGAGAAGCAGGCGCGCGACCTCGCCCACCTTGGGGTTGCCGTCCGCCTGCCCCAGGCGAAGCAGGGGACCAAGAGCCCGCACACGCGCCTCAACTGGCTGCTCAAGTGTAGGGAGTGTGGCATTACGTTCCTCTGCAATCGCATCGACACGAGCTTCTGTGGAGCCTGTGCTGACGGGCTGCGCCAGGGCCAGACGAAGGAGAAGGCATGACACGCAAGACCGGGACCGAGGTCGCCACGACGCAGCCCAAGCGCAGCCTCATCGCCAAGATGGCCGAGGAGCGCGGCGTCGAGGCCGGCGACTTCTACAAGACCGTGACCGAGACCATGTTCAAGGGCGCGAACCAGAGCCAGCTCATGACGCTGCTCCTGGTGGCCGACCGCTACCACCTCGACGTGACGACGAAGGAGATCTTCGCCTTCCCGGCCCAGGGCGGCGGCATCACGCCGGTCGTCTCCATCGACGGCTGGATCTCGCTCGCCAACCAGCACCCGCAGTTCGACGGCGAGGAGATTGTCTGGGCCGACAAGTGGGTCGAGATGCCGGGTGGCAAGCGCTGCCCCGAGTGGTGCGAGATTCGCGTCTACCGCAAGGACCGCGGGCGGCCGACGGTGGTGCGCGAGTACCTCGATGAGGTCTACCGCGCCACGCCGACCTGGAAGAGCCACACCAAGCGCATGCTGCGGCACAAGACGATGATTCAGGGCTACCGCGTGGCCTTCGGGTTCAGCGGCATCAAGGACGAGGACGAGGCCCAGCGCATCGTCATCGAGGGCAGTGGCGCGGAGAGGCCCGCCAGGGCGTCCAGCATGGCCGCTGCGGCCCGCGACGCCCTGGGGGCGACTCCTACCCCTCCCGAGCCGGCCGAGGGCTCAGAAAGCCTCACAGTGGACGAGGTGACCGGCGAGGTGGTCGAGATTCTCGAGGACGCCGTCGAGGCGATGGCCGAGGTCGAGGCCGAGGCCGAGGTCGAAGACGTCGAGCCCGAAGAGGTGCTGAAGGCCACCAAGCAGCAGATCGGCGCCGTGAAGGCGGCCAAGAAGAACGCGCAGTGGTCGGACGAGGACTACGGCCTGCTGCTCGCCGAGTGGGGCGTCGATGAGCCCGCGGAGCTCACGCGCGAGGAAGCCACCGAGGTCATCCGCACGCTGATGAACGGACCCGCCGGCCAGGAGGAGATGCCGGTATGACGGACGAACGCCCGCCCGAGGAGGAGGGCGTCCTCGAGCCCTTCACCTCGCTTCTCGAAGCGGCGATGTCCGCCCACGAGATGTTCCTCGCCTTCCAGGCAGCCGGCTTCACTGAGCAGCAGGCGCTCTACCTCCTCGCCCAGACCCTGCGACCCGAGAAGTCGGGTGAGTGATGGCGCGGCTCCGGAACCGCATCCTGAAGGCCGACTTCTGGTCTGACGGAGAGCTGCTGCGCTGGCCGCGGGACAAGCGCATGACCTACGCCGGCCTCTACTCCCTGGCCGAGGACTCGGGCTGTCTGGAGGACGACCCCTTCAACTGGAAGCTCCTCATCTGGCCCTCGCCGCTGGACGCCGACATCACGACCGAGAAGATCGAGACCTGGCGCGACGAGCTCTGCGACGCCGGCAAGCTGACGCCGTACTTCGCCGACGGGCAGCAGCACCTCTACATCAACTCGTTCCACGAGCACGAGCATCCGCGCAACCCGCAGCCGCCCAGCCTGCCGCTCCCCGAGTGGGTCCGCTGGGTGCCCAACCGCGAGCGTCCTCACCGCGGGCACTACGAGGTCGTGCCCGTGGCCCAGAACCGGCGCACGACGCGCGCGAAGAAGGCACTGCCGGCGCCCACGAAGGGCGAGCTCGTCAAGGCCGCGAGCAGCAACGGTGGCACCGACGATAGCTTCCTCGAGTTCTGGGAGGCCTACCCGCGCCGGGAGGACAAGCGCAAGGCCGAGATTGCCTGGAAGCATGTTCCCAAAGGCGAGCGTCACCTCGCCATCGGCGTGGCGCAGATCATGAGCGTGCTCTACGCCGACGGCCAGCGCGAGAAGGAGTTCATCCCGCTGCCCACGACCTTCATCCACGGCAAGCGCTGGGAGGACTGGCGCGAGGGCGTGCCGGCCGGCTGGAAGGACTCCTCGGCCGAGCGCGCCGCCCAGCAGGACGCCACCCTCGACGCGGCGATCGCGGCGATGGTGGCGGAGGACGCGGGATGAGCCCGGAGCAGATTCGAGAGGTGGTGAAGCGCCTCGACGGCATCTGGCCGCCGAGGAAGCCACCGACACGGGAGGAGCGGGCCGAGTGGGTCCGCTTTCTTCATCCCCTCGACGGCCCCGTCGCTCTGCGAGCGGTCGACAACCTGCGCGAGAGCTCGCCCTGGCGGCCCTCGATGGCCGACTTCCGCAGCGCCTACTGGTCCGCGGCGGCCGAGCCCGACGAAGAGACTCTCGCCCTGCCGGCGGCACCGGGGGAGCCGGCGCCCAGCCTTGATGACGTCTACGGGAGCTGTCGCGAGGACTGGCTCTACTGCTGGCGCTGCGACCAGGCCATCAGCATCAACGACCAGTTCGACAACAGCGTCTACGACCACCTCCGCGGCATGGCGCACGGCAAGTGCCCGCCGCAGGGCTCGGCTCCGCACATCCCCAAGAAGGAGCTCCTCGAGCGCGAGGAGTTCTTCCGACGGGAGCACATCGGCAGGGAGGGCTGATGGATTCGACGGACTGGTGGTACACGCTCACTGAGGCACAGCAGAAGGCCGCGCGTCGGGCGAACATCGGCCGCGACTACGACTCGCCGAACCACAAGCGCCTGCCGGTCCCCGGCATGACGATGGAGGAGACGCAGCTCAACTCTATCGCCGCCGAGATAGCCGCGGCCTCGCTCTTCTGCTGCGTCTGGGTTGACGACGGCAAGCCCGACCACGAGGAGGGCGACCTGGACGGTCCCTTCCCCATCGAGGTGCGCTGGGTGCCGAGCGATGACCGGCGACTGATCGTGAAGCCGCGGGACATTCCTGGCCGCATCGTCGTCCTCATGTCGGGTCTGTTCCCGACCTACAAGGCGCGTGGCTGGATGCGCGTCGAGGAGTGCCAGCGCGAGGACTGGTGGTTCACCGGGATGAAGGTGCCGAACTACCGGGTGCCGAACGACTCCTATCTCCACGACAACGAAGAGCTGCTCAACATGGTCATCGACCAGTGGTATTCGTGAAGCAGACGGAGCAGTTCTTCCGCTACCGCTTCACCGAGCCCTCCGGTGAGCAGCACACCATCACGGTGTACGCGAAGACCCAGAAGGAGGCGCTCGCCAGGGCCAAGTACAAGGCCGGCCTCGCCGGCATCCCGTCGTTCGAGTGCAAGGTGGAGGAGACATGATGGCGAAGCAAGTCGAGATGTTCCCGAAGACCCAGCTCGAGGACGCGACCGAGGTGCTGCAACACCTCGAGGGCGAGCTCGAGAGGGCCAACCTGGCCGTCGAGAAGGCCCAGGACAAGGCCTACGGGATGCTGGAGCGCGTCACCAAGCAGAAGCACGTCGTCAAGCTCCTGCAGAGCCAGATGCCGGCGGTCGACGCCGTCACCGGGGAGGTGCAGGGTTGACCGGGTTCCCCTGCAAGGCGTGCCGGCGCTGCCCCGGCGCCATCTTGCGCGAGGCGTGGGAGGAAGGCTGGCGCCCCGGCCCCACGGGCTCCTGGCGCAAGGAGATTCCTCCCGAGGAGGGCAGGCTCATCGTCAAGCAGTTCCACCGCGGCGAGACGACCACAATCCTCGAGATTGAGACCGACCGCGTTGGCACGCGCTACTACAAGCTCATGGGAGGCAAGGGTTGAACATCAACGTCGTGGTACTCAGCGGCAACCTGACGAAGGATCCAGAGGCCAAGACCGTGGGCGACCAGGCGCTCACCAAGCTGCGAATCGCGGTCAACAAGTCCACGAAGAAGAGCGGCGAGTGGGTCGACTCTCCGATGTTCTTCGACGTGGACGTCTGGGGCCGCACGGCAGAGGTCTGCGCGCAGTACCTCGCGCGCGGGTCCAAGGTCACGGTCAAGGGCCGGCTCGACTGGCGCGAGTGGGAGACGGACGCCGGCGAGAAGCGCCAGGCGGTGTCGGTCGTGGCCGAGGCCGTCGAGCTGCCGACGAAGAAGGAAGCCGAGCAGCAGCGCCAGCAGCCCGCGTCGCACCGGCCGCCCGATCCGGAGCCGCCGGAACCGCTGCCGGCCGACGACGGCGACGACGACATCCCGTTCTGATGAAGGCGCACACGAGCACCGACGGCTGCAAGTTCCACCCCGGCGACAAGGTCTGCTACTCGAAGGGTCATCACGAGTACCTACGGGACATCGCCCTCTGGCCCTCATCCCACATCCCGCGCACGGCGCTCACCGGCACGGTCACCGACAGCACGGCGACGATCGTCACCGTGGAGTGGGCGCACACCAGCGTCCAGGTGAAGCACTTCCCCAGCAACCTCGAGCTCCTCGTCTCGCACAGCTACAACCCCGAGGACGAGGTCTTCCGTTGACGGGGGAGCAAGGGGCCGTGAGTGGCCGCGGGTGAAGGCGTCTGCACAGCGTGCGAGCTGTACCCGGCCGCCTGCGACCTCACCTTCGTCTGCACCAAGTGCGGTCGGCGCCTCAACGCCTGCGAGCGGCTTGTCGGCGGCTTCGCTTGCCTGGGGAGCGGAGACGAGATCTGCAATAGCTGCGACGAGGAGAAGCGCCTGTCCAAGGCCGACCTCGCGCGGCTGCGCGACAAGGGACAGGTGTTCAAGCTCTCATACCGGGCACGACGCGAGAGTCGCGAGAAGGAAGGAGTCGAGTGAGCCGGCAGCCGTACTACCGCGCCGCGACCACGAACGAGGGCTACAAGGAGAAGGCGATCGTCTCGCGCTGCATCGCCGTGGTCGCCCAGATGGGTGCTGAGATGGAGGTCATCGGGCAGCGCAAGGCCAAGGGTGCGGGCACCACCAAGGGTGTCACCGACGCCCTCCTGCACTGCGCCGGCTGGACGCTCTGTGTCGAGTTC